>Ga0306907_1000166_pt1 | contig 35117 bp, 39 predicted proteins | sample AntRauTorcE11898_FD_190415 | JGI IMG/M metagenome (GOLD analysis project Ga0306907, IMG submission 190415) | Saline lake microbial communities from Rauer Islands, Antarctica - Metagenome Torckler E11 #898 (v2) (version 2) | ecosystem: Environmental > Aquatic > Non-marine Saline and Alkaline >... | reverse complement strand
TATCCACCCCCCACCCCGATTTTTCCCATATAACAAGGACGGGGGGGAAGGAAAATTTTCAAAAAAAATTAATAATATCAAAAACACCATTCCATAACACCCCCAACTCAGAGTTTTAGAGCTTAGGTCAACATAGAGTTTTTAACTTTGGTCACGATTTAGAGATTTCACCCTTCCTCTCATCTTACAGTTTCCACCCTTTAACCTATCTTAGAGGTTTAGGCTTAACCCCTGTATTTGTTTGCCCTTAGTTTATGGTTTAATTCGGATTGTTTTATGATAAGGGTTAGTTGTAGTGTTAGGAGTTTAACGGCTATGTTTATTATTAGGGGTTTAAGGGGTTTCCTTGTTAGGGTATTATTAGGTATTGGGGGAATGTTTTGTTTTTTGCGCCGAAATGTTGTTTAGTTTTGATAGGTAAGTTTTGGGATTATGCTTCGTAGCAGAGCATATCTTGCAATTTGTTATACAATTGCTCATTTGTGAAAGCGGAGACTTCTTTCAAAAGACTTTCGCCGTAAAACTCAACTAAGTAGTTAACAAGACAGGCACTGTCTGAGAAGGTGGCTGTGTATTGCCCATATTTTTCTCTTTCAAACTTTTGGACCTAGTACACTGCCTCTAGGGGGTTTAAGTCGTGACGTTTAAGCCATTTGTCGGCTTGAGAAGGGTCTTTTATATAGTCTTCTTCTTGGAAGGCGTAATAATACCAGTCTCTTCTATTCCTATCATTTAAGACTCTTTTGTATGTAAGTTCCATTAGGTAATTTACTAACTCTTCTTTTATGGAGTTTTCATGTGTTGTCTCTTATTAAGGTGTTGGGGATTATACTGTTTTTTGCGGCGAAAAAATAAGAAGTGCCTCAAGAATACTTTTTAAGCAAATCACTTGCCTCTTCTCTGATTCTAGTGCGGTGAGCAAATCTAAGTTTGTGAAGAAAATCTTGTATATCTTCAGGGACATAACTTCCAACGTTTTGCGTGTATGAGAAGTAGCGGACTTAAAAGCACTTCACTTTCAGTTTGGCTCTGACTTTAATGAAAAGCACAGATCTTTGATTTAGCACTGAACCCGCTATTTCTTATACACGCTGTTGTGTGTAGTTTTAGTTCTTAAACCATCCTGCCCATAAATATCCAACTGTGTTTCCAGATTTAACTTTGTAATATTTTTCATTGTATTTTTCGAGAATAGTAACTGAATTGTTTTCTGCTCGTCCTATTGCTTTTGAATTAACCATATCTGGCTTTTCCAAAATTGGCGAATATGTAAATACCGCTTGAGTACCTGTGAAGTTTTTGTTATAAGGACTATCACTTGAATAACTAGTTTTAGGTTGTGCATTAGAGTTATTTGTTGCATACGAATTCGAGTAATCATAATTGTTACTTCCTTTAGTCAGAACAGTCAATACATTTCCGTCAAGTTGTATTTTACCTAATTTAGATATGGCAGTTTGTCCTAACAATAGAGGTGCACCCAACTCGTGATCTATACTTGCTCGCACATTATATAGCTTCAAGTCGGCTATAACTATTTCTCTTAGAAGTATTTCGGTATTCTCGGTGATTTCTCTATTTGCAAGTTGAGCATATGATGAACCGTAAATATCATCTTTGCTGAGATACCCGTTTTTTATCATAAATAGAGCTTCTGTAAGCGAAATAGTTACATTACTCGCTCCAGTATCGAAAATGAATTTTAGACTTAATCCATTCACCTTGCAAGGAACAGTATAAACTCCTCCTTCACTTTGCATCATAATTTTAGTTTGAGCAAAGACACTACTTGAAAATGTTACAAGTAGGAAAAGCCATAAAATTTGTTTCTTCATCTTTTCTTAATATTTAAATGCCTACTCTATAAAATGTTCCGTTTTCGGCTTTCCCGGATTTTTTTGTCAAAATTACACACAACTCTGGAATAAGCTCGTGCCTTTTGGAACTCTTCATCGTACTCTAAATTAGCGTTGACACTCACTTTATAAGCAAACGCTGGGCCTCTGAACCGACCCTCGTGGGCATCCCAAAGTCCAAATTGACCTAAATCTCTTATGACGTAATATGTTTCTTGTTCCATTTTGTTTACAGTTTTATAGAGTGATTTTTAGAATAGTCTGATTCGGCCTCAAATCTTTTATCGCCCAACTTAACTTGCTCTGTATAATCGCTTATTGCTTTATTAAGGTCTTCTTTCGTGGATATAACTTGATTGAATGGCTTCCACCCTTCTGAGTCCGACACGTAAGCAGAGTTATCTGAAGGGTCAAAAATTATTCCCCAATTGTATTCTCTGCTTTCTCACCAAACATCTGTGTGGTGAACTACCCACCCACGGCAGAGCCGATGTGATGGGCTTCGGAGGTCACAGACTCACCTAATGGCAACGCCTTACTCCGTTTTTGTTTATCGTCCGACTGCATCCCACAACCAGACGTGAATGTTTTTAATTCAGTTTTACTTTTTGGTTTTATGCAAACTGCAAGATTTTGCAGAGCAACCTTATACCACGTCAAAGAACAACAAACTCTTGGTTATCGAAGTTTGTTATAACAAATATATGCGTTTAAACCAAAAACATCAAGTCTTTATCAAAAACAATTGTTATATTTGCTGAATAAGGTCGCTTTCATCCCATCCACGCTGCGCGATGAATGGGTTTTACGCTCCGTCTTATAGAAATCAATGTAATCCCTACTTTTGTCTTTTGGCGCAAATCCTTTCAAAATTAAAGTCGCTATTATTTCTTCTGTTGTTATCATATTTGGTTTAAATTAAGCGCAATTCGTGAATAATGAGTGCAGAAACTAATAGTAAAATAAAACCTAGCGCAAAACCTAACACAAAAGAGTTAAGGTTGAACCGAGTGCTTTTGTTTTGAATCCTCAGTATTTCGTCTACTGCCTCAGTCAAAGATATTACCCCTGTTCTGTAATCTGCAATTGCTGATGCTATGTTAAGTCTATCTTTTATTTTGTTTGTATTTTAACTTTTTCACCACCGATACAGGCGGTGTTATTCCTAATCTTTCCATATCCGCCAAATGCTTGTCATGAGAGTCTTGCTCTAAAAGTATGTTTCTACCTGTCTGCGCAAAAGCATCGACTCTCTCCACCGTTTGCTCTATTTGGCAAGGTGTTGGGATTATAGCAAACACCCAATAGATATAGTTCACGAAACTCATCAGTTAATTTTATTTATATTGGGTCCCCTCCACATTCTTCTACCATTTCATCCATCTCTTCCTTAGAAATCTTTTTGTGGTCTATTCTTAAACCTCCCTCCCAATTCTCTATAAAATAATCTCCATCTATTTTTATCCCGTAGACTCCATATTCATTGTACCTATCATGCAGACCTAAAAACTTCAACCCTTCCACAGAAGTCATGGTATAAGCACCATCTTCCATTGCGTCTTTTTCTTCTTTTGTTAAAGGTCTTCCTAAAAGCATCTCTCTGTACATAATAGCTACTCTTTTGCCTGTCCACCCGCCAAACACTCTTTTTTCGGGGGCTTTGTAGCTCCATGTGGCCTCTAAAAACTCTCTAAACTTTTCTATGTTATTTTCCATTTTAATTGGTTTTCTGTGTCATTTGTATTGTTTGTCATTCATTGCTGCAAATAATTGAGGTTAATGTATTATATGTCATGCATTTACCGTTGCACATTAACTCTCACATATATCATCAATGTCAATGCCATGAATTTCCAAAAGCTCGTGTATCTTATCCCACGCTTTTCCATACTCGTAGTCTGAGTGTTTAAACTCTCGCCAACCATTGTGGACAAGTTCCCAAATGAACATAGCCATGTCATCAGCCTTTGAGAGTCTTTTAATCTCTGTTGGGCTTTCGCTTTCAAATGTTACTTTCATGTTTTGTTGTTTATTATCCACAAAATCTAGTGTTTTGTTTATATTATTCACCTTCTTTCCAAGGTTTTGCTATTATGGCTATTACAACCATTATTGCCGTGAAAATTGCACCCAATATCATAACTTATTGTTTAACCGTTCTAAATATTCAGACAAATACACTCCTGTTGCGTGTTCTTTTACGCTCTCTCGGTCTTTCTTTAGTTGTTCGGGGGTTACGCCATCCAAACACTTTTGAAGCTCTCTGAGGGCTTTATTTTGCTTCTCAGAGTATTCTTCTAACTTTCGTCTATATTTCCCCATAGTAGTTTTATATTTTTCTCTAGTTCTTCGCACAACTCATAATTCTCTAAAGCTATTGCTTTTGCCAGCTGTGCTGTCAACCCCTTGACTTCAAATACATCGTCATCTAAAGCCCAATATGCCAGATGCTCTATCTTTAACAAATAATAATCACCAAACTCTTTTGACACATTACCTTCTCTTATGTCAACCTCCATTTGTTCTGCCAACCTATCAATGTGGCTTTCCTCAATGGGGGTGTCTGTTCTGTACAACATTCTAACTGCTCTTTCTAATCTTTCTTCGTCAAAAAGGATGTCGTCTATTTGAAAAGAGCTTTCTGAATCTTCGGCAATTCCGTAAGTCAAAAGTCTATAAGTATCTCCTATAAGTAGGTTCTTTTGTTGTTGTGTTTCCATCTTCAAAATTTTACCAGTTATTTATCTGTACTACCAAAACCCCCTTCTCCTCGCAAAGTGCTGCTTAACCCTCCCACCTCAGAATATGTCACGTTCGGTGCGTGTAAAGCAACAATCTGTATTATTCTCTCACCAGAAGCGTAGGTCAATGCCTCCCAATCAGCTTCATCCATATCTATATCCTCGGCAAGCTTGAATCGTGCTAAAACCTCTCCCCTATAATTCCTATCAATTACACCAACACCATTAGACAGCATTAAGTTCCTTTCAGAAACAGAGGAACGAGGAAAAGCAAAAAGACCTATGTTGTCAGGTGTTTCAAAAGCAACGCCTGTGTTGTATTCAATGTACGTTACCCCTCCGCTCCTAATAAACTTCTTACTGACCGCTTTCAAATCTAACCCCAAATTACCTTCCTCCCCCACATGGAACTGCTCAGGAGGTTTTGCGTGAGGACTAACCAGCTTATACTTTATTATTGGAGGAAACTTAGTCCAAGTTAAAACATCAGACTCGGCAATCATGTCTATCATGTCGTCCAAATCTTCTCGCATTGTGTCAAACTCTTTACTTCCATTCGTAAAGGGCTTTACTAAAAATTCATAAAGAATCACGGTAATTATAGCTGTGTAAAAACTGAATGTTATTGTTTCTATCATTTTGTTTTGTTTATTTGTTTTTCCCTAATCTTTGTTGCCTTGTCAAGTCTTCCTTCTCTTCTTTTGCCGAACATGGTGCGCCAAGATAGCTTTCAACCTCTTCTTCATGCCCACCATATAAACAATCTGTAAATGGGTTAAGGAAAGCCGAGGGGTAATCCCCAAAAGTTGTTGAAAACCCTATGGAGACTGTATTTGCCTCATCAAGTCCACACCAAACCATTTCTGCGCCTTGGGAAGTTAAAAACTTGTACTCGGACAAAACCTCGCCACTTAAAAGCCCTGATATTTGTGGCAGCATAAAATCTCCTTCTTTAACAGTTACTGTTTTGTTTTCTGTGTCTAATGTGAATTTCATAGTTTATTTTATACGTTTGTCTGCATGTTCACGAACCAAACCTTTTTCTTCCTCACTCATACCTGCTCTAACTTTATCGTTCCTTTCTTGTGCTTAGGTGTGTACGGACAGTTCTTGCAACCATTCCCACAACAATAACCTTTACTAATCAAAAATTCCCTGCTTAAAACCATTACTCTTCTGCTTCTCTTTCTCGAATGGCTAAAAAACAGTGGTGGTAATACACAACTAACCTATCATTGTCTGTTGGGTTGAATTGTGTATTGCTTTCAAATATCCGCCACCTAAACTGAACAGGTAAAGTATAACTACCCATGTTCAAAAACGAGTTTGTTCTGTCCTCATTATCTAGACACTCCAAATACTCAATCTCTCGGTTGGGATATAGGCTTGGTATTCTTTCCAGCATATACCACTCAATTTCTTCTCGAACTTCTAAGTAGTCTGTGATTACATCGTTGCTATCCAGATAGTAGTGAGGTGCGTACACTTTGTTGATAATCTCAATTGTGTCGGGCTGCTCCAATATATCTTCAACCTGCTCTCCAACAGTTTGTGCGGATAAGAAAATTGGTACTGCTAAAATGAGAATTGCTAATAGTTGTTTCATTGTTTTTATTTTAATGGTTATTCTTCTTCTTGTGAGCCGCCGAGATACTTCTTGACATACCTCTTGAAACCCATTTTTTTGACTAATTGTGTTTGCTGTCTAACAAACCTCCTTGATGAGGGGTCTGTCTTTACAACAAGTTCACCACTCTTTTTGTTCTCTGTTTCTTGCTTTTTTTCTTTTAGCCACTTTTTATAGTCTTCTCGTGACATTCCTTCTGGTCGTTTCATGCTGTTTCTTTTTCTTTAACAATTTCCCAATATACTTCTCTTTCAGAAGATAATAACCAATCATAATCCTCAACACTTTCTACCACTCTTTCTTCATATGGAAGGCTGTCTATCTCTTTTAGGGCTTCCTCTTTCGTTATTATACCAACTGCAACATCAGCCCAATATTTGCCTCTATTATTTCAGGTGGAGTTAGCCACTCGGTTTTACCTGATTTGTTTAACCCTTTTCTTTCAAACAATGTGTTCGTGAACTACCCACCAACGCAAAAGCGATTAGTGGGTTTTACGCTCCAACGTATAAGTCAATATTCTAAGTCGCAAGCCCCCCCTGCGCAAGCCAGCTCGCCTGTCAAATCAGTGTTATCTACGTCTTCCTTAATTTTAGTCAAATCCACTTCTTCCATCAACTTTAACCTCCGTAAAAACTCTTTCTCATCACACTCTTGAAATGGAGCATCTTTGTAAGTTCCCCCAAAATAGGGCAGCACACTTAGTCCATGAAAGCTCTCTTTGTTCTCCCACATCCAATCTTTAAGAAAACCCCACTCATCGTCTCTAACAGAAACCGTTGCACTTACATTATTGGTGTTATCACCCCATCTATGGCCTTCTCTAACCCACTCTTCATTGAAACGCTTTACACGCTCTAAAAATTGTGTTATGTCATCATTTTCTCTTGTAATAGCCCCATTAGGCGCTTTTATTGGGCAACCAATCACCGCAGAATCAGGCTGCTGGTCCATCACTTTAATTAGTTCGGAATGGTGTTCGGTAAAGAAGTTATACATATCATCACCGACCTTACATTGAAAGTTTCTAACGTAGTATTTTGAATGCCAAGCATGGATTCCAGAAGACACTCCTAATACTGAACTCGTGCTTCCCGCGGGTTTCACGGTAGTCACTCTTGCCGCCTCTCCAATACCTATTTTAGCCGCCGTTATACTGTTTTGAAGCATAGCTTTTCTTGCAGCCTCTTGTAAATTCAAACCTAAAACATTCCCATTGCATATGCCTGTCAACCCAACACCGACTAAGTAATCTTCCTCTGTTTGTCTACGAGTCCTGCTTTTCAAATAATGAAAATCTGTAAATCCTGCTTGTAATGTTCCAAAGAAAGAAGCAACCTTCGCTCTTTCGTTGAAATCATCTTGGTTTTCTATTGTCCCTGCGTTAATGTCACAAAGGTTGCAAAATGAGTAAGGTCTTAGATATATCTCACAACAAGGATTAGTCCCTCCCTCCCCATCGTCTTGTGTAAAATAAACCCCTGGCTCTCCACTGCCGCTATCTTCCACATATTGCATCAGCCTGTCGAACTCTTGTTTGTCTATGTCATTAACATTTACAACAAATGAATTATTTGCTCTACCTCTTTGTGGGTTAGTTTCCCACCAATTTCCTGCTTTTGCCGCCATCATCTCCTCATCATCAGGCGAAAAAAGAGAGATAAGTGCTGCTCTTCTTATGCCACCAGCCAACACAGCATCTGCCACGAAGCAAATTATGTCATGCACCTCTATAGGTTTTAGTTGGGAGTTTTCTTCTTTAGCCTCTAACAAAGACTCTATCTTAGCCAAGCACACTCGCAACGGCCCTGCACCAGGAGCTTTACCCCCAGAGGTAACTAATATTTCTCCTCGCTCTCTTATTGCGCTAAAATCAAACCTTGGCTTGTATTTAGTAACCCCTAAATAAGACTTCAACAGAACTTTTATGGCATCAGCCCAACCTTCAATATCATCAGACACCAAAAACTTCTTATCTTTCAATGGATTAGTTATTGGGGGTAATTGTGCTACATGGTGCTTTCTAACTGAGAAACCTACCCCTGTTCCTCCCAACAACAAAAACATCGTTTCTGAAAAGGAAGCTATGTCTTTTATTGGATGGTAATAGCAATTATAAATGCGACTTTCGTTCTTTTCCAAAGCTGGTCCCGCAAATTGCAACCCTCGCATACTTGGTAAGACCTTCTTGTCATAGAGGTGTTTACTATTCAATACAATTTGCTCTGCCAAAGAACCCTTCTCTACATTTATACTCTTGCTTTTCTTGAAAGAATCAGCAACATCTTCACCGCAATACTTTTTAAGCATAGCCGCCACATAACGGTCTATAATTTCTTCAAAGGTTTCTCGCCTTTTTAAATCACTTCTGTACCTTGCATACTTGTTGTACACAATAATGTCTGACATTAACTCAACACTCTTTTTTTCTAATCCGTCCATTAATTACCGTTTATTTTTTCTTATTGATTAACCCAAAGGCCAACTTCTTTTCCTGTTTCTACTTCTCGCCAAATCAAACACTTACTTATATCTGTTTTATATTCCCTTTTTGCTTTTAAACAGTCAAATGCTTCATCCAAAGAGAAAGTTTTACTCAACTGGGTTCTACCTGTAAAAATTTTTCCTACCACAACCTATAATTTATTGCCAAACTCGTTTAACTCACTAACACAATTTAACCTACAAAAGTTCGGCACTGTTGTATATTTTTCATTGTGTCCTCTGGTAACCAAATAAGTAAAAACACCTGCTCTTGTAGCTTCCTCCCAATTCTCATATCTGTCTTCAACAAACACTTCGGCAGAATGTTTTTTCAAACAGTCAATTTTTGAGTTGTCCATACCAACTGTTTCTACTGGCGCAGCAGGAAAGCCATTTCTATTTAACCACTCTTTGGTAACCGCTGTATCTATTGGTCTAGCCGTAATATAAACAACAGGGTCAAACTTTAAACACTCATGGCTTATCAAAGGTTCAATTCCTAACCAAAAATCTTCATCATCTGTTATGATATGGAAATTATCTCTGAACCTCCAATCATCCCAACTATACACAGGCAGACTTGCTTGCTCTTCTGTTAAAACCCCAATCTTTACCATGTGTTTTAGGAAGGAGGGGCCAAAGTCAATTATGCAGCCATCTAAATCCATAGCGACACGCTGCTTTTTCTGAAACACCTGTTTGTTCACAAACCTATCATCAAACTCTCGCTTGTTATAGAACTGGTACAAAAGGGCTTCTGCTTGCCATGCTATGTGAGCTAAGTGGTGAGTTAAACCCCATTTATCTGTTAGTTCTTGGTCGTAATCATGGTCATAGTTTTTCCCCAACTTAAATTTCTCTAGGTGTCTTTCTAACGACCCAATACTTTCCATGAAACTTTGCCCTTTGCGCCAGTTGTCGGGTTCATACTTCTCACCACCTTTGGAGTAAACTCGTGCCACTTCTCGCTTTGCGATAGGGTCCTTTAATTGGTACATTAACTTACCTGTGTTGTATCTTAATGCTTTGTTGTCCATGTTTTTGTTTTTAGTCTTGTTTCCTTAATCCAAGGTCACAAAAAGGTTTATAGTTTATACAACCATCCGTTACCTACATTAAATCCTCCGCCCGAACATTTTCGTACTTAGACCTTAGCTCTTGCTGAATGTCATCGACTTTTACATAAAACAACATTTCTAAGTTATTTAATGCGTCTTGTGGTGTTTCTCCAAACTCAACTAAGCCTAAGTCAACAATTTCAGCCATATATATGTCCTCTGATAGATATACTTTAACATTCCCCATTATAAAAAAGTTTTCAAATCTCTGTATTTTTTTGATTTTATTCCAGTAATAACCGCCCCTGCCGCATCACAAACATGCTCTGCTTTCGACATATTAACAACCATTTCTCCTTTTAGTTTACGCATTGGTATGTTAAAGTAAGAATATTTTTGCTGTATCACAGAAACTATCTCTTCTTTACTTGTGTCTTCTTTGCCGCACATAGACAGTTTTATATCTCTTGGTGTTACGTCAACCAAATCTTGTTCAATCGTCACCAGAGCAAAGCATGACACCGCATAGCTTATCGCAGCGTGATAGTTTTGTGACCCCGAAGGTGTTTCGGCAAAAACAACTCTTGGTTTGTGCTTGTTTAAAAAAGATGAGAGTGACTTATATATTATTTCACACCTATCTATCAAATGATTACTAGCCGCAATTTTTTTCTTTCCCCTCGCTTTAGTCTGTATCAAATCCCACCCTTCAAACACAATATCGTCTTGCTTTGTTATATGCCCCCAAACAAGACCTGTGTTGGTTAGGGAGGGGTCTATACCTACAAATTTTATCTTACACATAGTTCACTTCTACTCCTAGGGACTTTAGCTCTTCCCCAATAAGATAACCCAGTTCTTGGAACATCAAATTATGAACTTGCGCTAAATTCAAAATTGCTTCTTTTTTAGAATAGCCTTCTACCTCTACACCTAAAGCGTTCATGCTTGCAATCCAAACACCATTCTTTTGGTAAACTTCGAGTGCCAACTTTTCATCGTCAATCTCTTTTTTGTTATACGCCATTATCTATATCTTTTGTCCAAAAACTTATGCCTAATTCAAAATCATCAAAGTGTAGGTTTACATTCATCGCCTCATCCTCTCCAAACTCTAAATCTACTATGTCTGGCAGCTTTGATAGTTTGTTTAACGCTTTTAAAAGCTCAAGGTTCACTTTCTCTTCCGCCGAAAGGTTGTCGTAATATAAAGAAGACCTCCTAATCTCTTCCTCCAAGGATATAACCTCTGTCAAAGAAAGGTTTGAAGCGCCAGCCATTTGAACTTCTCCTGTATCTAAGTTCTCCACAAAGTAGTGGCTGTCAATGATTTCTTTTACCTTACAATGCTGACCCTCAAACATAACTAAGTCAGACACAACAATTTTTTTATTACTTAAATTCATACTACAATATTTCAAAGATTTCGGAAAGGATTTCGTTTCTGTGGTTTTCTTTTAACTCAGACCATCCTACTAACCCACTACTTCTCAATTTGTTCAAATGAGGTATGCAAGGGTCTTTTATTGAAGAGTCAACTTGATTTGGGTCGCCGCAGAAAATTATCTTTGAGTTCTTCCCCAATCTACTTAATATCAACTTAAACTCTGAAAACTCCAAATCCTCATACTCATCAACTATCACCACGCTATTGACAAACGTAATTCCCTTAGCAAAATCAACTGGCTTAATCTCTATTTGCTTTTTCTCCAACATCCTCGCCGTTGTAGAAGCTGTTTGGCATTGGTTGAAGTTATGTACTATGGGGAACATCCAAGGCTCTGATTTTTCTTGTAAAGAACCAGGAAGATAACCTAACTTGTTTTTAAGCATAGGGCGAGTTATCCAAATCTTTTCAAATTGCTTCTTTCTAATGGCAATTATAGCCATCCCAACAGCACATAGAGTTTTCCCCGAACCGAACCAACCGTTAATAAAGTTAACATCGTATTGGTGAAACAGTGCGTGAGCATCTTTTTGCTCCTGAGTTAATCCCACTTTTAGTCGGGGGTTTTTCGCTCCGTTAGGTTTCTCTTTAGTTTGTGACATTTATTGTTTTTATAATTCTTAAATTGGTAAACAGCTGTTTAATTTTAGTCCCTCTCGGGCATTTGTTTTTACAAAGCATAAAATTTTTCAGTTTGTTGTTGGTTTATTATCTAAATATCGTTCGATGCGCTGATTGTGACTTTGCTTCTCTGTTTCCATATGACAAGCCCTGCCTTCCATTCTTATGTTGTTCTCCCAATCCCAAGCTAGCTCAACCTTACCTAACTTTTGACACTCATCTACACTTACTATGTGAGAAGCATCTATTGGTTTGCAAGTGTTTTCTCCGCAGCTTGTGCAAAAATTATAACCAAACTCTTCTACTTGCTTTTCAACAGCTTTTCTTTTGGCTTCTCTTACTCTTACATCAATCTCTGCTTTTGTGTATCTGTTGCCATGAGAGTCTGAATATGTGTTTGTTGAAGACACACGAGATATCTTGCTTTGCTTTTTCTTTTGAGGCTTAGATTGTTTCTTTTTTTGTGCCGCAACTCCATAACAAAATTTACACATCCCTCGCCCAAAAAGATACTTTTGGTGTCCGCAAGATTTACATACTTTCTTTTTCCTTTTTATCACTTACTTTTGTTTTACTTTTTCTTCCTTACAACAACACAAGATACGAAAAGGTTCTCACTCCTACAAATATTTTACTACTTATTTCAGAAAAAGATATTGTTGCCAGCCTTGAATCGGTAAGTTGAAAGTAGGTATAGTTAGCCCATTTTCTAAGATGTGTCGTTGTCTCAGAATTGCTGCTGTTTTGTCCTAAAAACAGGGTCGCTTTTTTTGGAACGTATTTAATACCTTCCTGCTTAGTAACTGTATATTACAACCAGTATCTATTTAAGACCTTTAATAATATCTTCATAGTATATTATTACAATAAGATATAGATACAATAAAGTTATATACACCCAAGATATTAGTAACTATATATTAGTTCTAATAAGTAGTAGTAATATAAGTATATATCATACCATATTAAACTTAAAGACCTAGACGAAAAACTAAACTAGTTGCCGCCGAGATAAAAGTTCTTTAGCTCTAAGCCAAAGCTCCAACCTTTCAAAAAACCTAACCTTGCCCCACTAACATTTTAGTGGGAGTGCAATGTTCCATCACTCTCGAAGTAGTCAAACTTGCTTTCGCCATTGACACAAATCTCAGAGATATGCTCGAAGTGAGTCTGGTTGTAAAGACCAGTGTGAACTCGCTCCAAAAATAAACTCGTGAGATTAGAGTTAAGGAAAATCTTAACGTTAGGGTGCGTTAAGCGAACCCTGTGGAAAAATGTATCATGGTTCTTACCCGTACCAATCTTAGTAAATTTCAGTCGGCCATTACTCTTCTTAAAGCCTTCTTCCCAATCACAAGAATCTTTTACAGTACGAACTAAGAAATCCAGATAAACGTGGTTATCAACGTTGAAACCATTTCTCCACTTACGGATTGTTGACACAGGTGTTTTCAAAAACTGGCTGATGATAGAATCGGAAACTTTTACGAAAGTGTGGGTGTCGTTAAACTTCAGTATCGAGGAGTGGTCGCCCCTGTCAAACCGTTCACTTGTCCATTCGCCACTTTCGTAATCGTAGCTATTCACGCCATCAGTTTCAGCTTTCTCCACGCCCTTGCCTAACAAAGCCGTAACCAAACTTAACAGATAACCTTTGAAAATAATTTTTGATTCCAAAGCGTAGTGTGGTATGTACGCTTGGTGTGTTGTTTTACAATTTCTAAGAGCCACCCGTCTGTGCTTTAGAACTCTCTCGTCTGAGATAAAGCCCATTTTGCGTAGCTCTTTGATGTGCCGCCGCTGTGCTGACGACATCTCTGTGATGTATTTGCCCTTTCTCATGAAGTACCCCGCATTCATCGAACCAATCTTGCGAAGTTTTGCGTAAGTGTAGAGCAAATCAATTTTGTTTTCTCTCATCATCTCGCAGACAAATTCGACATTGTACATCAATTTTCCGCCAGAACCCTCTAATTTCTTGGCTTCCCACTTTTTGAAAGCCTCCATTTTACGCTTAATTTTCTTAACGCCTTTGTCTGTCATACCATTCTTATCCACAAAGACTGACATAGAATCGCTCAGATTGCCCATAAATCGCTCTGTAGCGACTTTTACAGCCTTAGTGGACATAGACCCCACATCAAAGTTTTTCTTCGCTCTCTGGGCTTGTATGGCGTTTATGTAACAAAGTGCGTGCAAAGAGAACTTATTCCCAACATTTCTTGTTGAGTCATCATAACGGTATTTGTAGATAATAGGGTCTTTAATCCTACTAACTTTCCGTTTAGACTTCTTCTTTTTTAGGGTTGCACCCACGTTGTTTACTTTTCACCCCTGTCGGGGATTCGATTAAAAATTTGCATCTTGCAATTGCATAAATGCTCTTGCTTCGATGCAAGCTACGGAAAATAAAATGAAATACCAAATTTTAGACCAACTTTTTTATATTTTTGTTAAGAAGGCGACATTTGTAATAGTTTTAACATTTTTTTGAAATACACGCCTAAAAATTTTGAGATTTGGGTATTTTTTCTTATATTGAGGACTCAACGAGCGAAACAAACCAATTTAACAGTGGAGATAACAAAAAAACATAAAAATCAAAAAGACTATTACCTTTCTCTTTGCATGGCTCTTTCGGGGCTGGTAAAAAAAGATAATCGTCTAACTGCAAGAGAGGCTGAGTTTTTATCTGAGTGTTGCTGTTTGCACCAAAGCGGTGCAGACTTGAACGATCCCAGTGTAATATTTGAGCATTTCTTGGGGAAAGGTTTGTTGAGTGATAGGCAGTTGATAAGTAACTACAAGACCCGATTAGGTATTAAAAAGTGGGTAGAAACAGGTTACAAGAAATATCAGCTACCTAAGATGTTGCGAGAAAAGCCAAATGGTTTTAAGATAGAACTGAGCATAGAGGATGGGGAAGAAGAGTAAAGACATAGCGTGGAAAAACGATAAAATTGGGCGTGTTTTTAATGAGGCGGCAAAAAAGTTTGACGTACCTCCATCACAAGTGAGTGAGATATTTTACTGTATGTTTGAGGATGTGTCGGAAGTTTTGAAACAAGATGACTTTCCAATCATACGGATTCCAAAGATAGGTGTTTTGGAGCCATCTATAAGGAAGATAAAAAACAACTTAAAAAGGATTGAGTACGCTTATCAAAAGTATTGTTATGAGGATTGTGACACCAAGAGGTGTAGGGAAATGCAAGCTAAGATAAACAAATACAAAAGGTCTTTAAGTAGAAGAATAAAAGAAATTAAGCGGCAAAAGGAAAACAAAAAAATCCGTAAAAATAAATTTTAGAACAATAAAAACAGTATTATATGGGAATGATTAGTAAAGAAGGAGTATTAGAAGGTTCGGGAAAAAGACAAGAAAGCCAAGATGAAATGGTGAATATGTTTTTAGGTTTTGACCAGCAAGATTATAAAAACCTCAAGAAAAGTTTTGATACTTTCTTAGACCAAGAGGTTAACCCTTTGTGGGATAATTACATTTTGCAAAAAGACAATGTAGTGGTTCAAGTATTTTCTTTTAACCCTATGGACCACAAGGAAGATTCAGTTGAATTATTTTTGGCTCATGGTAGAACTAATAAAGAGTTGCACACGATAAGTTTCCCACTCGGTGTTGTTTTGGCGGCAGGTGAAAATGCTGTGTATTTGAAAGATGGTAAAGAGGTTAGGTATCAGAAAGGCGATGTTATAAAACTAAAAGACAAGGACTCTCGTGTGGTTAAAAACCCAACGTATGAGCAGTGGATAAGTACAGACTATGAGGATAGTAATATGAAAAAGGTAGGTAAAGAGCCTCCTGCTAAGATAAGCAATCTGCATAGGTCGTTTGGCAAGTACCGTTGCAAAGTAAACCCTTTTGATTCTGTTTTTAATAGAGAGGATATGTTTACTTTTGATTTACCGAGTATGCACGTTGAGGGTGTCATTTTGGAACCTAAAGCCTTTTTGAAGTAGGATGGGTGTTTTAACAGCGATACTGTTTTCAATTGCAGTGGTGTATGGGATAGGAGTGTTGATTGCTTTTATTTCTACTTCTGGAAATTTGGAGATAAAAACAATTGACCTTCTGAAACCAATCAAGTGGTATAGTTATGTGGTTGGAAGTGTTAAGGGTTCTTATTTAAAGCCTCACATAATTGAGCAGTATGCTTTGAGGTTTAATGATGATGAGTGTAGTAAGTGCATTGAAAACGGCAAATGTTCCCATTGTGGGTGCGATATGCCTGAGAGGGCTTTAGTGGCATTTGAGAGTTGTAGTGCAGGTAATTGGGGTCCTATTATAAAAGATGAACAACAGTACAAAGAGTTTAGGAAAGAACATCCAGTAACAATAAAAATTAGCTATGGCGAACAGCAATGAATTTGAATCTCGGATTGTGGATATAGGCACAATAGTTTCGGGGTCTAAAAAGAATGAAGTGTTTTGGAAATTTCAAAATCTCACCAAAGAGGGGATAGCAAAAAACGATGATGGAACTTTTGCTATTGTTCCTGCTTGTGGATGCGCAGCAGATATTGAGGTTCAAAGTGGAGGTATAAAAGCCTTATACAATGATGGCGGCAAGAATAAAGGAGACATTTTAAAACGATTAAGAGTATTTACAAAAGACACAAATGGAGACATACCGTTAAAGAAAAAGAATAATAGGGGGTTAAAGACTTATAACTTCAACCATCCTCATGTAGTCTTATCTTTTGCGGCTAATGTTCAATAAAGTTCTTCGCTGCTCGTAGGGGGAGTTCAATGCCAGTGCTTACGGCAACTTCCATCCCACGAGGCAAACAATTGACATGGAATGGAAACTGATAGAAGGGAGTGTAGATAAACCGTTCTTTGAGCAGAACCCTGACTTAGCGTATTTTTCTGTAATTAAAAGATTGATTAAGAAATTCAACAAGGGTAATGCAGGGAAGATAATGTGGGCGGTTTATATGACCGAGGATATTGAGGGTGCTTTTTACGGAAGACCTATTGAAGAGAAGAGGTCAGAGGTACAATCCAACTTCTTGCAAGATGTAGACAATTTTGATTGGGAAGATGGCACTGTACAAAAAGTTGTAGAGGAGTACCCTAAGATAGCGATGCCCCCAAAAAAGAGGCGGTACAAAAGATTACAAGATATATTTGACCTTATGATTACTGATTTAGAAACTGGTGGGGATGAAAACGGCAAGTCTAAATACAGCACCAATGATTTAAAAAACTTACAAGCGGTTCTCACCAAAGCTGAAGATGAGTGGGAAAAAGAGTCAGATAAGTTATCAAGTGAGCGTGGTAGGCAAAAGTCTAACGACACGTTTTGGAGAAGTAAGTAATGGCAGTAAAAGACTTAAATACAATAGAGCCTGTTAGGCTAATACCTTTCGACTTATATAATATAAGTGACTTCTTAGTAGATGAGCATCCAGAGATACACCCTTCCAATCCGAGGTACAAGGTGTATTGGCGTGACCACATGGAAGACTGTATCATTGGGAAGTGGGGGGATGATTCTGATGGGGATAAAGGAGGTTGGAGGTGGTGTCCTGGCAACCTCTATTTCTATGTTAATGACTGCGTGATAACGAAAGAGGCAGATGGTAATTCTCAAGAAGAGATTAAACCTTTTCTAAGAGACATAGAGTGGCTAATTTATTATTCATTGTCAGAGTGTCAAGGATTTTCTGGTTTTGAAGGGGATGACGAATATACTTGTTACAGACCTATTGGTAAGAAAGAGAAAGGGGAAGAGTTATTGGGCATAGAGGAGTTGTGGATAGAGAAGTACAGTAATGTGCTTAAAAACAAAGATGGGGAATACAAAAAGTATATAGAGGCACGAGAGTATTTATATAAGACCCACGACAAGCCCTTGGGCAAGCCTTTATATTATAACCAAACACAAGACTTTCTTTTGTTCTCTACGAGGGGTGGAGGTAAGTCTTACGGCCTTGCAGGGGATTTAACATACAGGTTTACTTTTGGAGGTGCAAGGAGCATTGAAGATTTCTTGTCTGAAGACAGCAAATCAGTTTCAGTTGTAGGGGCAGGTAAAAAAGAAAAGTCCTCAGCGTTCTTAAATAAATTTGAGAACATGTATGAGAACTTGCGAAAAAATATAGGGGCTTACAACAAAGTAACCCCCAATATAAATGGGCCTTTGTACAGACCCACTGAGGGTTCTTTAAGTGCTAACTCTTCTTCGGGGGTGACAAACAGAGTCACAATAGAAGGGGGAGGTGGTAAAGTAGGTCCTGGCTCTGAGATACATCATGTTTCATTTAACTCTGACCCGTCAGCGGCAGCAGGGTATAGAGCGAACGTATATCTTGAGGAAGTCGGACTTTGCCCGAATTTTAAAAAAGTGCATGGTGAGAACCAAGCAACAATGGAAAGTGACTCACGATTTGCCTTTGCTTGTTACATTGGTACAGGGGGTCAAGTAGAAAAAACAGAAGAGGTTCAAGAGGTTTTTGAGAACCCACGAAGTTTTAATATTCTACCTTTCATTGATAATTTTTCGGGTAGCTATAGAGAGATAGGTTGTTTTATTCCAGCCCCTTATAGAAAGAATATTTATAAGGACAAGAATGGAAACACAGATTATAAGAAAGCATATGCTGATGAGGTAAAGCAGCGTATTGCTAAAAAGAAGAAAAGTTCTGCGGCTTACGAAGACCATTGTATATCTTGGCCGATTTACCCACAGGAAATGTTTTTATCTTCTGAGGGGAATCCGTTTCCAACAGACATGGTTGATGATAGACTTATAGAGTTAAAGTCTAATGATTCTTATGAGTGGAAAAAGAAAGCTATAGTTTGCAACATAGAATATACAAACTCTGAAAAGACAGAGGCAAATTACTACGAAGATAAAAGAGGTGTTTTAAAACCAGTAGTTAGACATAACGAAGAGAATAATGTAGAAGGTAGTTTGATAGAGGGAGCATTTGTTATTTACGAACCCCCAATGCCGAACAGACCTTCTCTTTTTGAGAACCCACCTTTGTACATGACATTCTATGACCCTGTGTTAAATGATGAAGGAGGTTCTTCTTTATGTGTAGCAACAGTGTTTAAGATGTTTGATTTTTCAGGGGATGACAAAGACATTAAGTTTAACATTGTAGCTGAGTGGGTGGGAAGGAAAATTGATACGGACGACAACCACGACCAAGCATTTAAGCTGGCGGCTTTATATAACAGTAGGCTGTTGCCTGAGACAAATATAAAAGATGTAAAGCGTTTTGCCACCAAGACGGGTAGGTATAATATGTTAGAAGACACACCTTGGGGTGCTTTAGGGGAGATAACTAAGGTGACTAAATATCAGGACAAAGGAGTGCCTGTAAAGAAAGGAATGATACCTTACCTTGAAAGATACCTAAACGACCTTCTGCGGCAAAATGTGACGTTCTCAGAGGACTTTGAGTATGTAGGAAAAGAAGGGTTAGAATATAATGTAAAAGCTATGGTTGAGGAATGTTATTCTCTTAGGTTTTTAGAAGAGCTTAAATTCTACCGTAGGTCGGGTAACTATGATTATGTCTCTACAATGATGCTGGCTGCTTTGTGGGTAAAAGAGTTAGAGATACAACCAGTACAACAATATACAGAACAAGAAAAGAACAACAAGATAAACGAATTAGCTGGCATAATGAACAATTGGAACAATGAAATAAAAGCGAACACCGCATTCAACCGTTAATTATGGCAGAGAAAAACATAGGTGGGGACATGAACTCACCAAGATACTTAGACGAATACAATCCACATTTAGACTTAACTGTTTCTGAGCATAAGAAACGAAAGAATGACTATGATTGGGCTAAATACATGATGGATTATTTCATGACTTTTGATAATAAGAGTCCTGAAGATTTGGAGAAGTATGATGAGCGTTGGGAGTTGCACAGAGGAAGTTGGAGTAAGTTAGAGAAATACGAGGAAGACCTCAGTTTTAAGTATGAGGGTCAAGAGTACGGTATAAAAGGGCTAAAGATGCGGCACTTTCCTATTATCAATAGGGTGTCGATGAATATCTTGGGGGGAATAATTTCCAACCCTTTAATTACAATGGTAAAGGACTTTTCGCCAAAAAGCAAAAATTACAGAGAAAGACAGAAATTAGAGTTTGCTCAGAACTACGCTTATGATAAGTTAGTAAAGCCTAGAATACAAAAAATACAACAGGAGTTTTTACAAGAGATAGGTGAAGAAGCTGTAGAAAATGCGACACCAGAGCAGCAACAAGCTATACAACAAGAGTTAGGCAATAGAATAGATTCTTTGGTTCCTGAAGACTTAAAAATGGCGATTGACACTCAGCTGTCGCCCGAAGAAAGAATAGGACAAAAGTTCTTGGAACACTTTGTAAAGGAAGAGAAAGTTAATGAGAAATTTAGCTTAGGTGCAGAAGATGCAGTTGTTAATGCGGAAGAGTATTACCGAATAAACATAATCAATGGCAAACCTCGAATGGAGGTTCTTAATTCTAAGTATGTAGACTTTGGTGGCAGTGAGCATGTAGAGTTTTGCGAAGATGCTACATACGCTAAATATGAGCAGTATTTAACACCACAAGACGTTATACAGAAGTATGGCAAGCACTTAGTCAAAAAAGACATAAAAGAGCTTGAGACGCTGTTTAACAACTTCACATCGGGCGGTTACAACAGAAGTCAAGAACAGTGGGAGAATTTAAGCCTTACTGAATACATGGCAGATAATCCTGCGATAGAAGATTTCATAAGAAGTTCGGGGGTTTATACAAAAGAAGGTCAGGATAAACTAAAATACCTATATGCTAAAGTTGGGGGTCTTGGGGGTGGAAACCACAGGAACACAACTTATTGGGGTATAAGAGAGACTTATGTAACATGGAAGTGGCTGCGCCACATGAAAATGGTTACACGAGTTATAAACGGTAAAGAGGTTGAAGTTTTCAAAGACCATCATTATAAAAAGAACGCTTCTAAAGGAGATATTAAGATAAAAGAAATAATGGTTCCTCAAGTGTGGCATGGAGTTACTTTGGGGGAAACAGGCAGTGATTTAAAGATAATGGTAGAACCTTTCCCTTATCAGTATAATTCTTTGAAAGACCCTTTCGATGTAAAGCTGCCTATCTTTGGATGTAAGTTTAACACACACCGAAACAACACAAAAAACATTTCCTTTATAGATTTGGGAATGCCTTTTCAGTTTGAGTACAATTCGCTGAAACGAGATTGGGAGAAATTTAGACGTACAAACATTGGAAAAGTACTGTTAGGCACAGTCAATATGATTCCTGATAACATGTCTCCTGGCGACTTCTATGGGATGCTACAAAACTTAAAGTTAGGTCTTGTATCAGACAAATACGAAGGTAAACAAGGGCGAGGGCTAGAAGGCTTGAAGGGTGTTGATTTATCACAAGGGCAGGAGATGCTTGAAGTGTTAAAAGACATGGAGATGGTTAAAGAGGACATGTATGAAGCCATGTACTTTAACAAACACAAGTTAGGTCAAGGGGGTCAGTATTCAACAGCCACACAAACACAAGTTAACGTACAGGCTGTTGATGCACAGCTTTCAAAATTTCATGATAAGCGGCGGCAGATAAAAGAAAGAGTGTTATTGTTTGCATTGAACTTAACAATAGCTGCTTATCACGATGATGATGACAAAAAAGCCCAAGTGTTAGATGATATGTCTATTGCTTACTTAGAAACCAACTATGAGTTTTTAAGTATAACTGAGTGGGCTGTTCATGTTGTCGATGACTATAAAGAGTCAAGACGACTAGAGCAAGTGAGAATGCAGATTCAGGCATTCATACAAAATGGTGCTACCACAAAAGACATTATAGCTATCATGAGAGCTTCTTCACTTTCGGAGTTACAAGAGATTGCCGAGAGAATTGATAAGAAGAAAGAGGAGCAAGTTAACAAGCAACGTCAGCATGAAAGTTCTATGATTGACAAGCAGAACCAATATGCACAGAAGTTGGCAGAGTTCCAGCAGAACAAAGAAGATGTTCGCAAGCAAGCTGAGTTGGATGCCTCTATCAAGAGAGCAGAGCTTTCAGCACAGCAAATGGAGAGAGCCGCAGACATCAATAAGAATAATATTGCGGACAGCACAGAGAACGCAATAAAGAAGTTATCTGCGGAAGAAAGGATGAAACAACGTGAATTAGAGTACAAAAGGTGGGAGACACTACAGAAATTGAGAGATAAATAACCACTATGTATTATAAGTTTGAAAATAAATGTATTAAATAATTTGGTAAAGTTAACATTTTGCCGTATAATTGTTAACAGAACACCGAAAGCAGATAAAACAATAAGTGATGGGAAAAAGTATATTTAATAATGATTCTGGTGGGGACACCCCATTTGAGTTATTAACATCAGAAGAACCGAAGAAAGATGAAAAAGAGGAAGTCGTACAAGAAGGGCGGAAAAGTGAAGAAGTACAAGAAGGGCGGAAAAGTAATGTGCAAGACCAAAAAGGCTTTCAAGAGGAAGAAGTAGAAGATACTCCTTTAGAGGATATTACAGATACGTCTGGCCAAGAGGAAGAAGAGCAGGAAGATGAGAAAGACATATCGGATGATTTTGAAGTAGAGGTTGAACAAGGGGTAGAGAAGCCCATAACAAACCTTTTAAAAGAGCGAGGGTATTTACCCGAAGATTTTGAGTTTAAAGAAGGGTTTACCAATGAAGATTTGGAAGAAGCTCTTGTAGCGAACTTAAATGAGAAAGCTCGGCAAGAAATACGGGCCGAAGTTGCTGAGGATTTAAGAAACAACGGAGTAGACCCACAGCTTGCGGAACTAAATAAGATAAAGTCTTACGGTGTTTCACAAGACGAGTTAGAGAAACTTGACTATTACGACAGGTTATCTAATATTTCTGTTTCAGAGGACAATGAGAACTTTGACGACATCATGGAAAAGATGTCTTTAGCATATTTCGAGCAAAAAGGTTTTGACCAAAACGATGCGAAACGATATGCGACAAAAGACTTAGAGGAGTTTGAGCCAGAAGAGTTAATGGAGAAGTATAAAGGTTATTTTTCAAAAGAGAGTAAATCTTTAAACTCTTCAATAAAGTCTAAAATAGAGCAAGGACGAGAAAACGAACAGAAGTCTAAAGCAGAGGAAGCTCAAAAACTTAGAAGTATTTTAGACAAAGGCGAGATAAAAGGCCAAAAGTATTCTAAGGAGCAAATGGACATAGTAAGAGAGCAAATGTTCAAGAAGTCAGAAGTAGTTGAACTGCCTGGCGGAAAGAAGATAAAAGTAACTCCACTTAAAAAGAAAAAGATGGAGTTGGAGAATGACCCAGAGGCTGCTTTGAAAGCAAATATCGACTTTATATTAGGGCACGATATTAAAACTGCCGAGAAGAAAGGAGAAAATAAGGGCAAAAGAAAATTCATTAACGAATTAAATAAATCATTAAAAGTCAAGCAAAAAAGCACAGGTGATACTTTCAACCAAGTTTTTGAGCAGATACAGTAATTAGAAATAAGAAGTCCATAGGGTTTACCCCGTGGATGAATTGTTAAATAAATAAAAATAATAGGGAAGGGCATTTCCCAACAGTCGCAAACGTGGGTCATTAGGTCGAGCGTTGGCTGTACAATCTTCAGAGATTCGTCTCTAAGAGTATGTCAAAATAATAATAATTAAAATCTAACCATGACTAATCCTTTAGAAAATAAGTTTACGATTTACCGTCAAAACGGGGATAAAAATTCTAAGATTTACAAGAATTTAGACTTGGCTCACATGTTCCAAGTATTCCCTGAAATATGTGACTATGAGATGTTGGAACCTGCGATGCGCAGAGTTGCTAGTTATTCTCGACCTCATATTATAGGACAAGATGGTACTATGATGCGAGTTTTTGAAGAGCGTGCTGTTATACAGGACTTCAACAAAGACTATGCACAGTGGAGGCTTTACACGGAAGATTCGGACATCCGAACTTTCTTTGCGAAGAACTTAGAGCCTAAAGATGCTGAGTCAGGTGTTGGTGAAACAACATTTGAATTTGGACTTGACACTGACAACTTAGGTCCTCGTGACGTTATTATATTTGAAGATTATCGTGATGTACCTATTCTGATCACATCTCATCCAGACCCAATTGAAGCAAATGTGTTCGCTTACGAAGGCAAGTTGATTAACACAGAAGCAGAGTTCATTAACTTTTCTGACATTCAGTTAGGTAAGCGTATCATCCAAATTGGTTCTCTTCGAGGAGAGGCTGCTATTGAGCGTGGTAACGTAACGTTGAACGGTGGAAACTCTTATGTAGAGTTTGAAGCTATAATGACAGAGATGGGTTGGCAGATGAAGGTTACGGATAAGGCGTGGAAAGCGGCTAATGATTTCGTAATCGAACCAAGCGAAAAGAATACAGAGGTTATGAATGCCTTAACAGAGAATTTGGGGAGTGCTAAGAGCATCCTTCACTCTGAGTTGGAACAGAAGTTCTTTAGAGCAACTAACCGACAAATTGATATGTGGCTTACTTATGGTAGGTCAGCAAACCGTTTCTCTTCTGAGTTCCTAGATGGACTTACAGAGCGTAACATGAATGCAGGGCCTGGACTTTATGAGTACCTTGAGTCTGCACACCGTGACGAATATCCAGTAGATAACGGCAATTTAGATATTTTCCGAAACTTCTTGAAGCGAGTTTGGCATAACAAAGTAAACGAACAAGACCGAGTGGTTGACGTTTACACAGGTTCTGCGGGACTTGAGTTAGTTCAAAAGTGGTGTCGTGCAGAAGATATTGATGCAGTACATCAGACAGAGGATTTACACTACACCAAAGAAGGTGGGTATTTTGAAGGCCGACAAGGTGTGGTTATTGGTAAGAAACAATACATAGGGTTCTACATTGAGCCTTTTGGTTTGGTTCGTTTCCATCACCTACCGTTCTTAGACAGTAACGCTGTAGAGACACGGATGTATAAAAACTATCCAATTTCTTCTTACCAGTTCTTGATTTTTGATTTTGGTTATGGAGATGTCCGAGACGACTCTAACATTGCTATTCTTCGAGATCAGCAGGAAGAACAGTTTGGTGTAGGACTTGGTTCTTGGGGACCTTTCGGTGGAACTCTAAATGGAGATTCCCGACTAAGCACAATGCAGAACACTCTTGGAAAAGAGCGAGCGTATGAGTACATACGTGATAGTAAAATGGGTTTCATAGTCAAGGACACCAGCTCAATGCTGTGGCTACAACCTGCAATTTCATAAACAAAAAGCAATACAACAATGGCGATTTTTACATTAACGTACACGAAGAAGAACAGTCTTTTGAAGGCAGTTCGGATGCCTGAACTCAAACGTGAGAACGGGGAAATCAAAGATTCTAGGGTTTATAAAGGTGATGCAATACCTGGGACCGTGCAGGGTCGGTGTATCAAGTTCGATACTGAGAAAAACCGATTCCCTATCACAATTGAAGACGATAAGTTACAAGATATTGTAAAAGAGGCGGCCTTGTTTGATAGTGACGGCAACCAAATTTTAGAGTGCAATGTGAGGAACAGACGAGATAAGTTTCTTACACATCCTGAAATGAAAGTTTACTTTGAAAGCGGTACGGCTAGTTTAGAGGATGAGACCCCTAAAGGAAAGATTTGGGATAATTACACCAATAACCAAAGTGATTTTAGAGGTAAGAAAAAACCTAATGAGCGTTTAGGCGCAAAGGACGTATCTGCCCAAGTGACCAAGGTTAATAATGTTGACTACGAAACTGCGGTTGAACAAGATAATTTAGATGTGTACACGAAAGCCTCTAAGTTACGTGCAGCTTGCGACTATGATAAGAGTGTGAAAATACTCAAAGGTATGGGAGTTAACTTCCGAGGTAACAACCCTTCGCCTGAATCTGTTGAGCAAACGCTGACTAAGAAAGTCTTTGTTGAAGGTGAGTATAAAGCACGAGGTTCTAACAAGCGTAACATTGAGTTATTCATTGAACTTGCAGAAACAAGTGATGATGAACTGTCAATCAAAGGTTTGATTAAGGATGCTCGAACTAACCGAATTATAGTTAAGAAGTCAAACAATTACTTATACGGTGAGGTTCCTTTAGGCTCTAACTTAGAAGAGGTTGAAGAGTATTTGTCAGACCCAGACCACAAAGATATTTGGAGTGAGATTTACGCTGACTTGTACGTTGACGAGGAATAATGAAAAATGGTAAGTGCTAACAGTTTAGTTTACGACTTCGACAGGGAGTTCGCTCGGTTTAATACGGCTGCTTCAAAGAATTTGAGGTTGTTAGACAAGATAAGGATAATAAATAAGGCACAAGATATTTATGTTGAGGGGAAAGCCCAACTTGCTGAAACTGACTCAAAAGTAAGGGCAGAGCTAAGAGACATTGAAGAGAAAGATATAGAGTTAAGCTTGGTTGAGGAGGGAGATAAGTTTAACATATACAAAATACCTGAAGGAGTTTTAAAGTTTTTGCGGCAATCAATAGATGCCACAAAAGAAGGTTGTGGGGAAAAGAAATATATACCTGTAACAATATTTAGGACAAATGATTTAGGTAGAGCAAGGGCTGACTTGAATTGGAAAAGCAGCTTTGCTTGGGAGACGGTGATAGGAGATGAAGGGAGGAAAGGTCTTTATGTTTGGCACGAGGGAGATTTTGGCATAGATAGGGTTTATGTAGATTACATAAGAAAACCTAACGAGATACATGCTCCTGATTTAAAGTTGCCGAATAAAAGTTATAAGGATTGGAACGGAGTGCTTAGGACTGAGAATCAAGATTGTGAATTAAGTTCTGCATACCAAGCCAAAGACCTGATTGATATAGCTGTTTTAGTGGCACAATCAACTGTTGCCGATGTATCTAATTTTCAAACAAAAGTAAGCGAAATAATAAACACAAGGCGTACAGCCTCATTCTAACAAACTTAAAAATTTTAATAATGGGTTCTTTTAATAGAAATTCTTTTTTAGCAACCAAAGGCAATATGTCCGTAAAGTCTGGTGGTGAAGTAGTATGGACTAAATATGGTGCTAATGTTGCGCCTGGTGAGTTCATAGTCTATGACCCGAAGAAAAATATTTCTCTTAGCGTGGCAGACTTAGACACGGCGACAGATGTTCGTATGGGTGTAGGTATTCGTCAACACAACAGCCTTGACAAGGTAGTCACTACTATCAAGCATGTTGGTGGTGAAAACTTTAACGCAAAGCGAGATAAAGTAAGTATTAAAGCTACAGCACCTTCTTGCGGTTGCTCTCAAGTTGTGGATATATTCCCTACTTGTTTGGAATGTAATGAGAATTATAGTTTGGGTATTGCTTTAGATGACTATCTTGTTCGCTCAAGGTATGATTTCAACGACATAGCTAACTATGTATTCACTGCGGAGACACTTTGTGGCGATTGCGATGATTGCACAGAAGAAGCTGATGCGTTGCAGTTGATGCAAGCATTGAAAGACAAGATTAATAAAACATATAGCACTGAGTTGAAAAACCGACCTTTGCCGAGGTTTAACCCCGAAGAAGGCGAATATCAGCCATTCAAGGCTGCTGTTCTTTACGCTCAGTCTTACAACTATAACTTACCTTTAAGTTCAAGCTCTTGTGAGAACTGCGGCTTCCTTCCTGCAATTGGAGGGGTTACGGTAAATGGTGTAACAACTACGTTTGTAAACACACTTGACCCAGCAGATAACACTCGAAGTTTAATAACACAAGCACATGCTTTGCGAGAGCAGTTGAATGATGCCTTGGAAGTTGTTGGAGGTTCGGCTTTCCTTGAGGAGAGTTCTTTGGCTTGCTGCCCATACCGATTGGAAGTGAATACTTGCGATGATGGGTTTGAGCTTCTTGACGATGAAGGTGTAACAATCACTCCTGATAGCACTTCTAATCCTTTACAAGCAGTTACCAAAGATGGCAGCTACAAGACTTGTTCAGGGAACAGTTCTACTTTCACACCAACCGTAGGATTGCGTATCTTTGTAGAGCCTGTAACTTGGGAAACTACTGATGAGGTGTTGCGAAACACTAATGAGGTAATCCCTAACAGTTGGATTCGTTCAATTGACGTACAGCCTTTAGGAGATGCTTGGGAAAACGGTGCTTTCAATAAAGTGCAAGTTTGTGAGCCTGAGAATCTTTTAGGGAGTGGTTTAGTACACCAGTACCAAGAAGTTCGTACAGAGCATCAGGGAGGAACAGGTCGTAACAAAAGACGCTCTAACAGAAACACAGGGTTGAACAACATACCTGATAAGTTCTCTAACGCTTCAAGTGCGATGTTCGATGCTCAAGAGTCTTATTGTATCTATGCAATTACCGAAGACATCACACAAGCTCAAAGTCTAAGTTCAGGTTTGACACGAAACAACCGAGATGTGACTTACTTGGGTGTACCTCAAGGAGACACTACTACTCAACAGAGTGTGGAGTTGTATGTGAACAAGTTAAACAGCCTTGGTTATTTCAGTGAGTTTGCAACATGTTTGGGGATTGTTGATGATGTAGTTAATGACGCAACAGAGGCTGTAGAGTCTACAGTTGATGTTTCAACTAACGACACAACAGATTACTCCGATTGCACTGCGGTAACTTACGAGACATCTGACATTGTAAATGCAGGAACAGTCTCTATAACTAATGCAGGTGTGCTTTCCTTCACACCGACAGCAGCAGGAGAGTTCCGAATTACTTACAAAGTATTCTGTGATGGTGTACTTGTGGGAGCTGGTTCTGTAACAGGTGATGCTGCGGCAGCATAAGAAAACATACATTAAAATAGAAGGCCCTTCTCATTAATTTGGGGAGGGGTTCTTTCAAATAAAAAGTACCATGAAAAAGAATAAGAATAACGTTATATTTAAACCTTCTTCTAACATTGTTAATAAGAAAGGAGAACAGATAGGTAGTTTAGAGGAGGCTTTGAATATAGTTTCTTGCAACTTATTTTTTGATGTTGAGATAGGTGCTATTGGTATTCGAGATGCTGTCACAAAAGAAGTTAAATATATGATTTTGGAGGACGGTTCTTTGACGTTCAAAGATACACGACAAGAAGTTTGTGACGTAATAAACAGTTAATAGATGGTATGCTCATGTATAAAAAACCAATATGATGCGTATATCTCAAACAAAGGCTCTGATGTAATTGTCTACGAAGATATGAGTTTATGGATGAGGGAAGAGGGTTATGAAATACCTTCTGAATATTCTGTAAAGATAACAACACCATCTGGTTTTAGCGAAACATTAGATTTAAAAGTAGGCTGTAGGAACTTAATCACTACAGCCCATCTTTTTGGAGGGCAACAGGAAGGTTGCTTTGAAGATGGGTTTTACTGTTTTGAAACAGAGAGTTGCGGCGTAAGTTACAAGATAAGTAGAGCTTACCTACCCAACACACAATGCACCATAGATTACTTAGCAGCTACAGCTAAGACAGATGCAGATTTCGATAGACTGTTTAGGTTTAATAGTTTGATGGAGTCTGTAAAGATTAACGCCTCTGAGGGCAATGAAATTGTTGCTGAAGAGATTTTAGATTTATTGATGAAACAGTTAGATAGGTTCAGTTGTGAATAACACAAGTAATTTTTTTGGTTGCAGAGAAACATCGGATGATTTTTGTGTTGATTTGAAACAAGATGATTTACTTAACACCATTGAAAGAGCCAATCACGCTATTGCAAAGTATGGAAAAGGTGTGGTTGAGAAGATACTTTGGGGTTATTCTTTCCCTGTAGTTTCAAAAGAGGATTACACTAAGTTAGTTATTTACAGAGGCGCATTAAAGAGATACAGACAAGATTTAATAACCGAGTCAAGAGGGTGTTTAAAACCTTCTGAGGCGAAGTACATGGCAGAGAGAGTTTCAATACTTTCAGACAAAGCGAACTGCCCTAAGAAATACAGTACATTAGAATCTGATTACACAAATGTTGATACGGATGATATTTGTGTGGCTTACGAGGCTTGGGAAAAAGCGATGTTTGTAAAAATGCCCCAAGTTATTGCGAAGGTTGAGCTGAAAGAATGCTTAAAGTTCGTGTACGACTTAAAAGTGAGTCTTGAAAAAGATTATGTATTTAAGATACTTCACGACATATCCGTAGAACAGAAAGCTGCTTGCGATATAAATTACAATGTTAAGGTATCTACACAAGATTGTAAATTTGAATATAATGTTATTTCTAAAAAGCAATCCTGCGACATAGATTTTGACCTTTATGTTAATTTGAGAGAATGTGGGTTAAGTTATGACTTAATCTCCGAGTTGGTAGAATGCGGCATATCTCCCCGATATAATGCGAAAGACCAAACGATATATTTTGAAACATTAAGCGGCAACACATATGACCTTAACGACCTCCACTCCTTAGATAAGATTAAATTTAGATAGATGGCTACTTCCTATAAAGAATACAAAATATCACTAACAAACATAACTGCTGTAGGCTCTACTTGCAAAGATTTTACAATCGAGTGGGAAGAGTTGGCTTGCGGTGTTGTTGTATGTGAAGAGAAAAACGGCATACTTACAATTCAAATCCCAAAAGGTTGCGAGGGAGAATGTTTAGAGGGTATTATAACTTGTAACGAGCCTTGTACTAATTGTGTACCTCAACGAGTTACTGTTTGTCCTTGTAACACACCTGCTGATTGTGATGATTGTTCTTCTTGTATTGACAATCTTTGTGTTAGTGTTTGTGATGATGAGGAGTTTTGTGAGGATGGTATTTGTAAGGAATGTAATGATGCTAATCCTTGTGAGGGCGATAAAGTTTGTGTTGGCGGCGAATGTGTTTGTCCAAGCGGAACTTTTGAGACTGATAAGGGAGAGTGCTGGCCTTGTGACCCCAATGACGTACCGAACTGTTATATTTGCACAAGAGAAGGTTTAATACCTGTTGAGTGTAAAGATGGCGAAGTATGTGACCCCAATGATGGGAAATGTAAAGAATGTATAGGAACAGGAGATTGCGGAGACAATGAAGTTTGCGAAGACGGAGATTGTGTTTGTGAGCAAGGTTTTTATCGTGACCCAATAACAGGAGATTGTATAGAGTCCCCTGATTGCGAGTCTGATGAAGATTGCCCTGACTGTTTTGTATGTGACCAATTTGGGAATTGTGTTCCTAAGCAATGCCCTGATGGACAGGTATGCGACCCTTCTGATGGTAAATGCAAGACTCCTTGTGAGGATGGTACAGACTGTCCTAATGGAGAAGGTTGCGACCCCGATACAGGGTTTTGTGAGGAATGTGCAGACCAAGATTGCTCTACACCTGATTGTGCGAAGCTATTAGGTTGTGAGTGTGATGGTAGTGATAACTGCGTAGATATAGATAATTGTACAGGAGATTGTAACAACAGTTTTGACTGTGGTCCAGGGTGTGTTTGTCATGAAGGACAGTGTGTAAGTTGTAAGAACTTCCCTTGTAATGGATGTGACGTTCCTGGGTGTGAGTGTTTGAACGGAGTAGATTGCGTAGAAGACCCTGATTATACTTGCCAAGATGAGTTTGAGGTTCGTAAGTCTGAGAACGGATGTAATTTGTTGGCGGAAGCTACTTTACAAGACCGTTGTTCTTGTGACCCAATTACGCTTACTTTCAAAGCAACAGACCTTGTTTCAGAGAATAGCAACAGTAAGAATTTAGATTTCATAATTGAAGCTCGTAAAGGTCGGGCAGATACTTTTGCTCAAGCAACACAGCTTCCAAGGTTAGATAATTCATCTCACCCTGATATAGCTAATAACGATGTACCTGTTACGGGTTCAGTTAAATTCAAACAAACAATAACGGTTTCCGAGTTAGATGTGAATGGTAACATTATACCAAACACCTCTAAGCAAGAGGTTATGTTTAACTTAAACATCTCTTTCAATGATGTGGGGTTTGTCAATGTAGATAATAAGCCTGTTTACAAAAGAGGTGCAGAAATAGATATTGATAGTGTCACACACAGAATAACACAAGTTCGTTTTGAGATTATACAAGATGATGCTTTTGACTTTTCAGGAAGAAGTGGTTGTGTGTATGAGCCTACTAACACACTTGGGGTATTCAGTATAACAACGTCTCAATTTAACGGAATTAGCGCAACAAGTTTGTCTGTGTTTAACAAATTCCGTTCTTTGTTTAGCGGCTCTGAAAGAAACCCTTTAGTTAAGTGGTATAGAAATGCACCTAATGCAACATCATACAATGAGAGTACGGATGTGTTTAGAAAAGTATATGTCCCCACTATCGGTAATGGTATTTATGTAGACACTCTTTATGGCCCAGATGAGATTCCTTCTGTAGACGGTGTTTTATCGCCTTCTGAGGGAGAGCTTTGGAGTGGTTATGGTTATGCGGCTCGTGTAGATTGCGCTTGCGGTGATAACTATGATGACCACGGCAAGCTATCATTTTGCCAACCTGATGAAGTGACAGCAGATTTTAACTCTTGCAATACAACAGTTCAGTTAGGGTCGTTCCAAGTTTGTGATGTAAACCAAGATATTACCCAGTGGACAGGAGTTCCTGCAAAAGCACAAGTGTTTTTTGATTTAGTGATTAACGGTGAAGTGTTTAAAATTTTCCGCCATTATGATGCACAAGATGCCATACTAGATGTTAGTAATACCAACAACTCTTTGTTTAAGGAATACAGTTTACAGAACGATGTTCTTATAACCTCTGTAAAATTAGTTCAAAGAACTTCTGAGGTAACTTTATGTGAGCAGGTTATTAATGTACCTGCCTTACAAGAAAGGGATGTTGAGATAGCAGATATTGATTGTGGTTTTGATGATGAGTATGTTGTACGGGTTAATCAAGACCAAGCAGATGTAGACATTGCCAGTATTACAGGTTTTGGTTTACCATCTGGCGGTGTATTTGAAAGAGCATTTACGAAAGGCACTACAGCTTCTTTAGACATAACGTTTATAGATGGTTGCACTCGCACAATCAATTTAACACCTGATTGTTGTGATGAACGGTCTTTCATATTTAGGTCTGTACCATTTGCACCACAGACAGGTGATGTAACTTTGGAATTGAAAGGTAGTGACATACAAACACCTACGGATTATGTTATAACACCACCTTCTGGGGCGGCTATAACAGGAACTACAAGCAGCCAAGGGTTTTTCAACATAACAATACCTTCGGCTAAAGTTGTGGATGGTGATTGGTCAATTACTTTTACAGACTCAACACAAAATTGCGACCCAATAACATTAGAGTTTTTCTTACAGAGAGGCCCTTTTGTAGAATTTAGCTTGGAAGTTGTTGGGGGTGATTCAGAGGTTAGTGAAGACGGTGTCACGTTCAGCTTCTGTGAGGGAGATTCTGCCGAGCTATATGCAGTGGTAAACAGTGCTGGTATTGGGGGTGTGTTGTCTTACACAAGAACTAATACAAGTTTGCCTGGGAATCCAACCACCAATGAAACAATAACATTAAGTTCTACACAGACGTTAATTGAAGATGTAGATGAAAGCACTTCTTTCGATTTCACCTCAATCACGAACGGAGGTGATACAACGCAAATAAACCAAACCGCAGATGGTACGAAAGTAGATAACCCTACGGTAAGCGGTATCACTGCAAGTGTTTCAAATGCTTGTTTAGGTTCAGAAGTAACGTTCACAATAACAGCGACACCTAACTCCACAGTAACAGTGAACAGAGGTGTTGGTGAAGTAGTGACAAATTCTTCGGGAGAAGGCACTTTTACAGACACACCTTCAACTGTTGGAGTTAAGCAATACAATGTGATTGCTGTTGAAAGCGCACAGTGCGATGAAACAACTGTTTCAGGTGTAGGAGTGTCGGTGACAGTATCGGAAGGACCTACAGTAACAGGCAGTGCAGAGTGTGAAAACCAAAACCCGACTTCTGATAGAGTATTGACCTTTGAGGTTGATGATGAAAACGGAACGGTACAAGCGTATGACGCAGATAATACAGGGGTGACTTTAAGTGTTACAGGAGGTAACAACGGTGATGGCACTTCAACCTATAATGTGACCGTTGCTAACGGTTCAGGTATAGATATTGTGAGATTTGATTTCACAAACCAAAGTGGGTGTACTGTCCAAACCTTACAAGCAGTTCCAATTTCTTGTTTTTGCCCATCTTTGGCGGTAAACACAACAGGAGATACTGTTTGTGTAGATTCAGGAGATGATTTGGTGTATGAAATAGTTGATGTAGTTGTTGATGGAGTAACTTATTCAGGAGCGCAGTTAGATGTAGAGTGGAGAGATTTGAGTGGTACTGTGTTGTCTTCGGATAACCCTTACAACTTAGATTCAACTTCTTACCCAGTTGGTAACGTGCAATTGAATTACACAGTGGAGATAAACACAGGAGTTCATGAAGGATGTTCTACCGTTGGCAGTGTAACAGGCTCAGTCATTCAGCCGCAACAAACAAGCATTGCTGTTTCAGGTCTTACAGGTAGCTTTGAAGGCACTTTATGTGACGGAGGTAGTATGGAGTTCACTTCCACACTAGAAAGCCCCACAAGCACTTACTCTTGGAAGGTAGATGGTGTTGAAGATGGCACTTCAAGAACCTATACTTTTAGTGAGGCGGCTTCCGTAGATGAATATGTTCTAACTTTAGAGGTAGAAGATGGTAACGGTTGTACAGCAGAGGCCACTCAAAACATTTTTGTTACAAGTTGTGATTGCACAGTACAATATGTAGATATACCAGGCGCACCTATTGCAGAACAACTAGTGTTCACAGACCAACAGGCTATTGATTTGAGTGGTTTAGAGTTTGGAGCCTTCCCTAATGGAGCCTCTGCGATAACTAAAAACGATGCTATTGTAACGGCCATTGAGGCAGGTTTAACAGCTAAGAGTGATGCAGTGGGGGTAGAAGTGTTTTGGCAATACACAGGTTCAACAGAGAGTTCGGTGAGATTTTACATCTTAGGTTCTAATTATGAGTTTGACTTTTTAAGTTACAACTTTGGTGGAGGAACAAGCACAACTGAGGCTGACTTCACAAGAGATTGTAGTGGAACGACTGCTCCTGGTTGTACTGATACTGGCGCAGATAATTACAATTCAGATTTGATTGGAAATAGCAACAGTGTTACAATTGTTGATGATGGAAGTTGCTTCAACTTATATGAAACAGCTCTTTTTGCCACAGACATGGTTGGCGTAGATGGTAATGAAGCAACATTAGATATTTATATTAATGGTTCGGTGACGAATGCTACAGGTATTACGCAA
>Ga0306907_1000163_pt1 | contig 35648 bp, 29 predicted proteins | sample AntRauTorcE11898_FD_190415 | JGI IMG/M metagenome (GOLD analysis project Ga0306907, IMG submission 190415) | Saline lake microbial communities from Rauer Islands, Antarctica - Metagenome Torckler E11 #898 (v2) (version 2) | ecosystem: Environmental > Aquatic > Non-marine Saline and Alkaline >... | reverse complement strand
ATCACCTTGCAGATTATCTGAATGACCACCAAGCACAGTGTTTAGATCCATCAGAGCCATTGTTACCGACTTTGGGAGGCAGTCGGGTCGTTGCCTCAATCCAGCGCAGTGAGTAAATCGTCTAAAATCATACGTCCAGTCACCGTATCCAGTGGGTCGTTGTTGTTTCCACAGTCTTCGCTCATCACGCATAAGGGACACCCTCGACGCCGTCCACAATCGCACTCACTGATGTGTTCTCTGGTCCGCTTGGTAAGCGACTCGAAGTGCTCGTAAATCGCTTTTGAGAAACCAATCCCACCGTCGATGCCGTCGTGGACAAACCAAGTCGGTCCTGGAATCGTTTCGTGGGGGTGGCTCAGCGTCGACAGCCCTCCGATGTCGTTGTTATCGATCATCAATTCGAGCGGGGCCAATTGGATGATGCCGTGTTCGGCCGCATGTAATCCGCCTCCGTAGGTGTACCGTGCTTCTTCAGTTGGCACGTGTTGGTCGGTCTCAGATCGGTCAGTCGGCTCTAGAAGCGGCTCATCGATCGATTCGATGGTCTTGGTGAGGTGATTTTCGAGTAAGGATACCCAAAGCAACTCAGTTCGTAAATCAAGCGGCGGAACGTTCGTCGGAAGTGGCCCCCGTTCGACATGTCCTGTGAATATATTTCGAACAAGGTAGCTGTCGTAGGTGATACGGACAGTCCCAGTCCCGAAGTAGGGGTCATACCCTTCGCCGAGCGACTGATGATCACGCACTTCGAGGTCGGTGATGCACTTTGACGAATTTGATTGGGTGTACTCGTCCGTATTGGTTTGTTGGACCGTGATCGTCGGATGGTAACCCCCCTCGTCTATCTCAACTACCTCGTACTGTTGGCCAGCTCGATGTCGAATTTGATGATGATCAGATCCGAATTAACGAAGTTCATCGACGAGCGAAGAATCTACTTAAAGTCAACGGCTAGCTCTGAAACTACTGTGTGTCTGTCTTTCGGGGACCTTGGATCTGTGGACAGAGCTCTCTCTACACTGCCTGGTGGAGCACCCCCTATAGTTTGGATTCGAGTTCCGAAGCCCGGAGAATTCTCAATTTCGTTGTCCCCACTTGGCGGCTAGATCCGCCGTCTGCTCGGCGAAATCTTCGATTACCAGTGGTCCGTACCAGTTTCCCTACGGTGAGTACTCTTTGCCGAGGTAAATGTGGTGTCAAACTATTCTGTCGAGATACTCCATCTCGTGGTTCAGCTATGGAGTGCACTCGTAGTCACGTAGAGGCAGCGTACGTGCTTCAGTCAGTACAAAGTATATTATAATTTGAGTGTGACTACCGTGACGAATGACGGCTGTAGTTATCGTTTCTCTTGTTGCCGGGGTCGTCGCCAATAGGGTCTCTCGTGACATCTCGACTGCAAAACGAAAATTCGAGGGTATAATCCGTAACAAACGCATCTCCGAAGAACTCGGGCCTATCCAAACTGAATTCGTCGATACGATTGGTAAACGCTTAGCAGACCGTGCAGACGACATCGACAGTTACGAGCTTCTCTCACTCTCTACTCAGTGGGACGTGATTGCTGCGGAGATCGACGATAAAAATGGTATCTGTAGAGATGAAGCCGAGGCAGTCGATTGGCTCACCGATCAGATCGTCCAAGTAGAAGACGTACAGTTGGATTCAGATGCCGAGCAAGAACTCCGGACAATACTGGCCGAAGAGTTGGGAACCGTCGTCGACGAGTTCCACGATCGGATCGCGGACAACGACGAACTTGCAAGACAGTTCCAGTTGGAACTCGAATCGGATATCCTCGGTGAATTGAGGATGATGCGCGGTGAGTTCGAGCGGCTTACCGGTAGAGAACCATACGATCTCTACACATTTCCGGGAGATCGTGACGCCGTCCTCAAGAGACTTCTCCCGGGACGACAGATCGATTTCGTCGACAGACCAGAGGTTCCCGACGAACCTCCGGTCGACCGAAACTTCGTCCTTGGGCCCTCGGGATCTGGTAAGACTCGGATTATTGCCGAGTGGATGACTCGCCTTCACAATAGTGCCATCGCACACGTCCTCTTTCCGCAGGATCGCCTCTTGGATACTTCTGATGCGAAGGCACTCGCAGCTGGCTCCTTCGATGGTGACATACTTTTAATATGGGAAGACGTCCACCGTGTCGATGAATCTGGAGAAAATAGAGTACTCGAATCAGTACTCCACGAACTAGAACAATCACTCTCCGAACAGGGCTACGAACTCTATACGCTCTTAGAGGCACAGTCGGGACAATTGCACAAAGTACCCGGAAATCTTCCAAAAGATTTCGATAACGAAAAGAGTCTCTGGAGTTCTTTCGACCCGATATGGGTCGGTGAATTACCAACCTCTCAACTTCGCCAAATCGCAGCGTCTCTAGCCGAGATGTACGGTATAGACCTTCCAGAATCATCAACTGAAGTTCTGGTCCACCGAACTGCCGACTTGAAATTTGCACCTGCGTATCTCAATGCCGTACTGAGTACTGCCGAAGATCAGCTCACGGTAGACGATGTCAACCGGTTGCCGGAAACGGTATCTAAAATCTGGGAGTTACAATACGAGGACATCGCGGAAGAAATACCCGAGCAATGGAAGGTACTGGCGGCAATGAAATATCTGTTCGATATCAGCGTCCCACGATACTCGAAATTAGTTCGGAGTGTCTATCTGACGCTTCTCGCTGGTGAACGTGGACGATTCCGAAGGGCTGTAGAAAAACTCGAAGATGAACGTCGATGGCTCTCTGTCCGCGGGGACGACCTCGTGGCAGAGGAAACAGTCTATCACGTACACGATACACAACTCAAACCGATACGGGTAAACGCGAGTGACGATGCAGCAGAACTATCAGAATTGCTGATAGAACGTAGCAAAAGTAGGCTTCCAACTGGTAGTAGAGCCCCGAGCCACTTTTTCGCTGGACTTTCGTTCTTCTTATCGAACCGATACGAACTCTCTCGTAATCAATGGAGGACAGCACTCGATTTCGATTCTCACCTAGTAGAGGCCCACAACAACTATGCGGTTTTACTGAGCGATCAGTTCGAAGAACACCAAGATGCAGCTAAGCATTACGAACGTGTCCTGCAAATCGATCCCGATCACGCCGAAGCACACTATAATTACGCCAACCTACTGACCAATAAATTGGAAGAACACGAGGAGGCAGCGGATCACTTTGAGCACTACATAGAACTCAACCCTGACGACGACCATGCCCATTTCAACTATGCTAACTTACTGACCAATGAGTTGGATGCTCACGAAGAGGCGGCAGATCAGTACGATCAGGCTCTCGAAATTGACGCCAACGATGCAGAAGTCCACAACAACTATGCAGTTCTCCTGTCCGAAGAATTGGAAAATCACTCCGAAGCAGTGAGACATCTGAAACGTGCTGTAGAGATTGAACCCGACTATCCAGAGGCGCTCTACAATTTAGCGAACTTGTTGGTCGACGAATCCGATAAACCAGACGACGCAGCGACATACTACGAACGGTTCCTCGACCTACGCCCCGAAAACGGCAATGCCCACTACAATTACGCTCTGTTACTGACGAATGAATTAAATGAACACAAAGAAGCAGCCACTCACTACGAACGGGCTCTCGAGATCGACCCTACCGACGCTGATGCCCACTACAATTACGCGAATTTGTTGACAAACGAGTTAGAATCGTACGACAAAGCAGAAACACACTTCGAACGTACCTTGGAAATAGAACCCGACGACGTCGATGCTCACAAGTATTATGCGGTACACTTGACCAATACCACTGAAAAATACGAAAAGGCTGCAGAACTGTACGAAAACGCAATTAAATTAGACTCTAACAACCCCAAGATACATTCCAACTATGCAAAGCTACTGTTAGAGGAATTTGACCGTCCAGATGACGCTATCGAGCGTTTGGACACGTCGGTGAGTCTCTGGATCGAACGAGGGATGATCAAGAACGCAGTCAGTGAACTACGATTATTGGTCTCTTTTCTCCTATATAGAGGTGAAGCTGATGCAGTCTGCGAATACTCTGAATTGGGTCTCGAATTGATCGCACAGCTCGGCAGAGACACCCGGGAGACGGAACTCTGGTTCAACACGGTCAAAGTACAAGCTAAATCTGATGAGGCGGGACTAAGCAAACTGTACGAATACGGTCTCGAGAATATTCTTTTCGACAACACAGGTGTTGCCAGAGGACTCCTCGAAATCGTCTGGGATCGACGAGATAGTGTCACACCTGAATCTGAGGCAGTAAGGGCGGTACGAGCCACTGGTGTCCTAATCTCGGCAGATGTAGAAGATAGATCATTAGATCTCGAGGGTATAGAAGATAGCACATTCGTCCTCGAAGAGATCGATCTACAGACTGTAGTGGATCAAAGTCCAACAGCCGACACAGTCCACGAGTATCGAGAAGAGTTGTCTCCAGCGGCCGACGCGGTGTTTGAGACACTAGTAGGCACCGAACTCACTTGTAGTCTCGGCGATCTACAAGGACATCTAGACGAATATCCAGACGATCCAACTATCGAGACGATGGAGCGAATCGTATTCGATTCTCTACTCGAACATCTCGATTCTACCTCGTAATCTCGGGAACCGCCCACAAAATCACTATTACCGCCGATCAAAATTAGATACGACCGCTTGTTCGATGCCACTCTCAGTACTGCCTCGGCGACTGTGTCTATGAACCTACTATCAATTTGGTATGCAGCCCAATCCGAGACAATTCACAGGCGACGAGATATACACTACAATCCGGAAGTCGACCCGTAACGCGCAACCCGTTAGATCACATGTAACTCCTTTAGAAAGACGACGTAGAGACGCTCAATTCACTGAGAACTCCTATGTAGTCCCCCTTACACCGTTGCTCCGAAGAAACGGGGGAGAGTTTTTCCGACCGAGCTGAGTGGGACCGTATATATCCGAGGGCAAGTATTCCAGCACAGCGAACTATCAGATGCAGATCTAGTTATCGACGCTGTCTATGAGGGGAGTGATGCCAACAACCTCTCTGCTGCTCCGCTCACCGACTTGCTCGAGGTCGGGACGAATGGCGGATTTCGACCGGTAAGGTGTCCGACTGAATCCCAAAAGTACTCGTACGTAGTGTTGTATACCACGTTCAACGAGCCAGATTGGCCGGATAACTTAGACGCACAGCGCCTTAATCTAGTACAATATGCTTGATTCGATTTCAGGAATATGTATCTGGAGTAGTTTCGATTTGCTTCAGTTACTCATACACAAGAAACTGAATTGACTCAGCTTGGTGAAAAGATGATAGTGGTGGATTACTGAATGGTAGTATGACCCGAAATATTGGTGATTACGATTGGGATCGGCTCGAGATGAATAGACGAACACTACTGACTCTGGATAATGAGTCTATTATCGATGGAATTGAAGATAACTGGATCGAGAATACCGAAATATTCGAGACGATGGTAAGTGCTTTCAATTCCATCTTCGACGGAGAAGGCAATTCCGCGAAAGTATCACTGGGGGCTGCTGTGATCTGTGCACGCCGAAGTTGCAACTACCGAACTAACAGTAAGGAACTCGCAGACGAGTTAGGCTGTTCTTCGGATTCGATATTGAATCTCGTGAAGAAGTTTCCAATCCCCACCGAAATTCCAGAGGGAGCTCTAAAGGACCTGACAGCCGGTATAGACGAGATAGACGATAGCGATTATGAACAGGCAAATACCGAACTCGAACTGATTCCACCAGAAGACCGTAGTGGTTATCAAAATAATGTACTTGCTGCCGTAGCAGTCTATCGAGCCGTGAATGAACTAGGTGAAAAATCGGCCCCGCAAGGTCGCCCTGAAAGAGACGAAGAAAAACTATCTGCTAAGCAGGTCGCAGAGTGGTTCGATGTGAGTCGACCCGCAATCCATATTGCCCACGAAAAACTCCCCAGAACGTAGAGTCCTAGTCGACGATCTGTTTTGGATCTATCTTATTACACATAGAATGATAGGTGATAAGTCCGCAAGCTCAAGGTATGACTGATGAGCTTTATCAGTGTACTGCTCGGCGGTTAGCCACTCCACATCCAGAGGCTGTGGACTTGAGTGATACTGTAGCCGAGGCACGCGAATGGTTCCAACAGAAGGGGTACGATTTTGCGCCTGTGCTAGAGACCGGCAACCCTGTCGGCTATGTTGGAGTCGAGAGATTGGCCGAAGCAGACGACGATAAGCCGGTAAAACGAGTACTGAAAAATATCCAGCTCCAGCACATCATCTCGTCTGATGCGACGTTCGACGATATCTTGACAGGGCTCGAAGAGCAATTCTTCTATTTCCTTGGTGGAAAGAATCAGGTGACCGGGATCCTCACCCGTGCAGATGTGAATACATCACCAGCTCAGATCCATCTATTCGATCGAATCTCCCTTGTTGAACGTGAATTGAGGAACTTGATTGATGATGTTGCCCCCGATTGGAAAGCTGACGTCTACTTCCCAGAGGATGTTGAAAAAGAAATTGATAAGCGCCACACTAAGGCGAAAGAAGCCAACGTAGAACTCAGTAAGATACACTATGCAGGGTTCTCTGCACTCGAAAATATAGTGACGGAATACGAGGAGTGTTGGCGTGCCTGTGGCTATAATAAGGATCACAAAGCTGGTAGTGACCTCGACAAAATTAGGAAACTAAGGAATGATGTCGCCCACTCGAATCTGATTCTTCAGACTACCAGTGATGAATATCGCACACAGGGTCGGTCGATTAGAGATCTTATCAAAATTTACGAGGCACTAACCAATTGTAACCGATCGCTTCTGAACCGTAGTGAGTAAGCTTCCGTTCATACATTGTAGTCTTCTCACTGTGACAAATACGGAGCATACTTTTTCTTGATACGGCTCTCGTGGTTTCTCATCAGTTGTGTCGTTTTTAGCTCGTGTTTTTTGTACGCCCCTGAGGGGTGCGGCGCGTTCTGGATTATCAGGATCGCCGTGAACTCGATTTGGTGACTACGATGTCCACGATCAGTGATTCGTCGGTCTCCTTCGACCAGACCGACACACGATCCGACGAGATGCATAGTACTATCGAACAGTGGATCGACGAGCTCGTCGACGGCGTCGACGATGCGCAGGCCAGCGACGAGTTCCAGGAATGGCTCGACGTCCAGAGTCGATTCCACAACTACTCGTATCGGAATACGCTCCTGATCAACCGCCAGTGTCCAGAGGCAACTCGCGTGGCGGGCTACCGAACGTGGCAAGAAGAGTTCGACCGCCACGTCCAGGAAGGCGAGTCGGCCATCTGGATCTGGGCTCCGATCATCACGACACAGTGTCCGGAATGCGAGAACGCGGCGAGCTACCACGAACAGATCGACTGTGAGTACGACGAGACGCCGCCTGAAGAGTGGTCCGAGGGCCTGGTCGGGTTCAAATCAGCTCCCGTGTTTGATATCTCCCAGACCGAAGGCGAGCCACTTCCCGAACTCGATACGGAGGCAACTGGTGAGGCTGGCGATCTCGTCGACCACCTGACTGAGACCGCTGACAAACTTGGCGTGACGGTTCGGATCGTACCAGACGACGAGTGGACACACGGTGAGGCGAAAGGCATCTGCGAGCAGTTGAGTCTCTACGATATGCAGCCGCTTGTCGAAGTTCGTGATCGGGAGAACGAAGCCGACCTCGCCCGGACGCTGATTCACGAGTACGCGCACGCTCTGCTCCACTTCGACGTCGACGATGACACTGAGCGGTCGAAACGTGAAGTCGAGGCCGAAGCCGTTGCGTACGTCGTCGGACGGTACTTCGGGCTTGATACCAGCGGCTCTGCGTTCTATCTCGCTACGTGGGAGTCGGACGATCCAGCGGTCGTTCGCGATCGGCTCAATCGGATCAGTCGGACGGCTGAAGAACTTATCGAGGTCCTCGAAGACAAATCATCTTGCCAATTGTGTTAACTAATAAATAAGTGGTTTACTTCCGTTTTTGGTTAAATCTCTGTGTAGCTGAGGCATCTCGAGTGACATCGCGTCGAATCGTGTAGTGCAGCAATCCAATCTGGCAGTCATGGTCTTTGATCCACTCTTGGAGGCCAATGACTACATCAGAGGATCGAATACAAGCCTATATGATGCCTGATAAGAACAAGTTTTTATGCCGGTTCTAAAGGAATACGCTGATTCAAACAAGGAAAAAGATGGGTACTACATACATGCACCTATCTCGGGGCGAAACCACCCAATCCCGCTTCAAACTCCGAAGGTTACTGAGGAGATCTACCGCCAGATAAACTACAAACCCACAACGAAAGGACGAAATGGCGGTGTTCATGTCCCAAAGGACCTGACGTGGACACTCTACGACGTTGGGCTTCACTGGACTGAAAACTCCGGGCCGCAGGGAGACCCCTCAGATCTTGATCCCGACGACCTTCGTGATGTAGCAGGGCCAGATCTGACAGATGAAGATATCCAGTCGATTCTGGAGTTCAGTGAGGAGTACCAAGGCCAGTACCAGTCTCGAGTCAAGAATCTCGAAGAGAAGTTCACAGACACGTCGACTGAAGACACCAGCCGGAGCACAAAGTCGGTGCGCGAGAAGATATCTGAGAGCCTTTCGAATACCCCCCGCTTTGAGGACAGAGTAGAGGAACTCTTGGATGTCTGGGAGCCAGACAGTATCGAAGACGACGACTACGAACCGGACGAAAATGACGGATTCTTTTCTCAGTGCTACACGACCCGTACTGAACACCGGGAATCGCTCTCACTTGTCCCAGATCTGAAAACCCGGCTCGAAGAATACGACGAGCATCCCTGGGAGGTAAAGAGGGTGAGTGCTGCGAGTGGAAATACGAGCGATGAAAGTAACGGACTAAGTGTCTCGTTCCATCTTGACGAAGGGTCTAAATTGAACAAGTGGGGTATTGCAGATTATCGAGGGACTGGAGACAAACGTGATTTCAGCATCTCCACCGCTATCGATGACCGAACCTACTCGTTTGAGATCGAAGAAAACTTCATCAGCGATTTCGACATGACCATCACTTATGAGCCGGTTGGGAAGTTTGATATCCCGCCAGAGGATTTCTGGGGGTACGAGGTAGAACAACAGAACCCAAACGAAATGATGCATACTCTAATCGCTGATTTTCACTATCTTATTCCGATTATTGAGGAATTCTTCGAGGGGATCTCCTCCTTTGAGCTGAAGTCGATGGATCCAACAGACTATTCGGTATATTTGCCATAGTCTAACTTGTTTGCTTCTGAGAACCACTGTTTTTGCCAGAGTAGTGCCGTTAGGTATGACTTCTATCTCTAGCCGGAAGGTCATCCCGTCGAGGAACATCTCCACGATCGGCTCGCTGGCCCTGAAACAGCCGTCGCCCCCGGACGGTGGCTGAACCGGCGACATCCGCGACCGGCTTAGTCGTCGATGATGGCCCACAACCACAGGATGACCTTGAGCCTCGCACTAAGCATACCGTCGACGAAGCGACGGACGTATCGCTACTCTCGAAAGGTGATCAACACGAGGTCCAGTCTGAGTCTGGGAACTGGTACGAGATCGACGCCGGCGGCGAATCCTGTACTTGTCTCGATTGGCAGCAGCGAGCACCCGAAGGTGGCTGCAAGCATCTGCGCCGTGTCGACCACGAGATCAAGCAGGGACGCGTCTCCCAGCCGGATGGTCAGCCCCCCGGTCGAAAGGGTGACCAATGATTAACTGGCATCGATGGATTCAATCACCATAGAATGATACTACGTAGGCTGTTCGGAGCCAGGTTACGGTAGCTCGCCGGTCATGTCGACGAGATCCTCCTCGGTTCGCCACCGATACAGCCGCCTTTCCCGGTCAAACAACTCGAAGACACCATCCTGCATCCAGCCGAACGGATGCTCCTCATCCTCGTACGTCCGCTTGAGGACGTGACTTTTTGCGAAGTACTCGGTCGTACCGACGAGCAGACCCTGCTCGACGAGGAAGTCGCTCGGATCCTTCTCGGCAACGCCGACGAGGTACGTCACGATATCGGCGATGAGACAGAACTTCTGGATGCTGTTGTCCCACTCACCGCGGATGTCGACCATCCGGAAGGCGTACCCGTCAGTGCGACGGTTGAGGCGGTCAACCACCAAGTTCAGACGTCGGATCGGCTCTCGGTCGTAGTTCCCGAGCACAAAGTACGACCGGTCGTTCTCGTAGACCGGAGTTAACTCGCTCAAAGCGTGGAGGATCTCCTCATTGTCAGCCAGCGTTATTTCCTCTTCATCAAGTTGGTCTTTGGCACTTTTGAGAACGTCCTCAGGAACAGGCGACTCCTCATCGGACATACTGAATGTCTCTCGAGCAGAGAGATATGATTTATGGAGTAAATTACTTGTTCAACTGTTTGATTTACTCAAGGGTAATTTACTCAAGGGTAAACTACTTGTCGCCACGCCGTGTACTGCACGGTATGAGCACAGAGCCTGAGACTGCTGAGGAGATGGAACCGCGCGAACTCGTTCACTTCGTCACCCAGCAGACGCGATTTGCCCTCATCAACAACATCCTCCAGCATCCCGATCAGCTCCCCTCGATGTACGAGCTCGAAGAGCTCAACCTCAGCGTGAGCGATGCCACCGTCTACAAGCACATCCAGAAGCTGATCGACGCTGGCATCGTGAAAGAAGTCGCGCTGGACGACGACGAGCGTCGACAGGGCTACCCCTGGAAGTTCTATGGCCTTACAGAGGAAGGCCGAACTTTCCTTGACGAACACAACCTCCTCGCTGCAGAGGAAACCCTCCAACAGATCTACGAGACCATCTCCGACAAGCCCGAGAAGATGGTCAAGTACGAGAACGCCCCCCGACCGGACGAAGCCTAACTCCTGCAGGACCGGCTCCGTATCAGTACTCGATCACCGTTCGATTTCGTATTCAGCCGCTGCTTAACCAACAAAACTATGCAGTCGGCCGCTGTGTTGGTTAACACGAGGCGACCGCTGATGTCCTACGAGCCACCGACGCCACCAGCAGAACTTCCGACAGAGACCGTCGACATACTCAACGGATTCTCTCCAGACCAACTCCAAGACATTGCCCGCTACGCCGAGGCACTGGCCGAGCACAAAGGTCGCAGGGCCCGCCTCGAGGAGGAGTCAGATGACGACGAGATCGAGGAACGGCCGGACGACCTTCCAGATAATGTTCCGACGAAGGCCACGATTACGATCAAGGAGATCAACGACAATCGCTACTACTACTGGCAGTGGCGGGAGGGAGACAAAATCAAGTCCAAATATAAAGGTCCAGTCAAATCCAACGATTAGGGACTTCCGTGTGCGATATGAAATCTGCCATAAACACCGACAATAAGGGTAGAGAAGGGTGTTTTTCACATCTATGACGGGGAGTGTGGGATGAGAAGTTACACTTCGATGCCGGGGTGTCAGACGCACAGCTTACACTTCGACGACGGGGAGGCCCTCAACCAATATACATCGGTGTTGGTTCTAACCCAGATATATAGAACCGTAGAATACGGGTGATAGATTGGCCTTATCTAGTGTATAAACATCGACGTAGGTTAACCTTTTTAGTACTCCGGCGTACAGAAGCCGTATGGCCGGTGGTGATCAGAATGGGGCGGATCAATCTACCCTTGATGAAAGAACTCATTCTAGAGACGACGACGAACAAATAGAAGCCGCTCACGAGGGCCCTACCGGAGACACGATGCTAGATCAAGATGGAGTGGCTGCTGAAGATAATACCCAGCGGTCAATCCGGGATATGCTCGATGATGAGGGGGAGGCATCGGTTTTCGTCAATCGGGATCTCGTTGAGCCAGATACGATTATCGATGAAGAGAGGATTGTCGGGCGCGACGATCAACTCGAATCTGTTGTCTCATTTTTGAAACCGACGCTTCAGGGAAATCGTCCTCCAAATATGCTGCTGTATGGTCCTGCTGGGACAGGGAAATCCCTCATCATTGGAGCAGTCACACAACAAATCATCGAACTCTGTCAATCGAAGGGCGAACGTTTCGGTGTGGTCGACATCAACTGCCAGCCAATCAATACGCTCGATCAAGCCGTCTACGATCTCGTTCAGACTGTCGCGAAAGACGTCGGTGCAGAGGTCGGTGTCCCTGAGACAGGTGTATCTACGAAGCGGAAGTACCGACGCCTGTATGAACTCATCAATGAACACTACGACTCGGTTATTTTCATCCTCGACGAGATTGACCTGCTAGTCGGTCGACGAGCAAATGATGAGCCAGCGTACTCGAAACTTTTGTACCAGCTATCGCGAGCGAGTAACACGAATGAGATTGAAGGCCGCGTGTCGGTTGCGGCGCTGACCAACGACCCGAAGTTCATGGAGGACATCGATGGTCGTGCCGAGAGTTCGTTCAATCCTCGAGACATCTACTTTCCTGACTACGATGCTACGCAGCTGCGCGAAATACTCCAAAACCGACGTGACGCATTCCGCCAGGATGCACTCAAAGATGATGTGATTCCACTCGTTGCGGCGTTTGCGGCACAAAGCCACGGTGATGCCCGGAAGGCAATTGATCTGTTCCGTGGCGCTGGAGATCTCACAGATGAGCGAGACGATAGCAGAGTTACCGAAGATCACGTCCGTGAGTCTCAAGAGGAAATCGACAAAGATCGCTCGCTGAAACTCGTAGAGGGATTGACGACACAGAAAAAAATCTCACTGTACGCTACGGCTGCTGTTGCCTGTCACTCGAATCGATCACGAAGTTCAGTTCCGAGTCCTGTTGGCTTCAAAGTCTACCAGTGGGTGACCAATGAACTCGATGCAGACCAGATGACTCGCGAAACCTACGTCAAATATGTCAAAGAACTCTCTACGTATGGTCTTATCTCGACCTCTCGGAAGAGTCGAGGGCGTGGCGGTGGAATGTATATGGAGTTTACTTTCACTGGAGATCCCGCAGCGATGATGAACCGAATCGTCGACGACACTCGATTGGAAGCAATATCCAATCAAAAAGAATTGCTCCGATCTGTCGTCAACTCACAGCTCAAAGAATTTCACAATCAGTAGGGAGTCGACGCCGTGGAGGTTCTTGAGCCCCTCCCCCCATCATCGATGTGTAAAGAGGACTGTGTCCATACGTTTCTCTGAAGACCCTCCCCCCGTCATCGATGTGTAAAGACACGTATCAAAATCAACGAATCATAACTGACGAGAGATGAGTGAGAAACAGAAGATGTAGCTCATTATACCTACTCAAATCCGTGAATGAATACTGTGTTTAGACGATCTCGTGAACACCCACCCCCCGTCATCGATGTGTAAATAATAGTCGAAGGGAGGGGATCAAACACGGAATGACAGACTCAGTCGACAATAGGAGCCGCAAGGATAACGATATCAGGACGAACAGTCGGTTTGACGCTATCGACAAGAAAACAGACTAATACTCGGTTAGTCGGAGACAGTTTCCTCCTAACCTCGTAATTAGATCCACTACGGGTTTGGTTTATACGCTTACTACATAAATCTTCCTTAAATCAAAGAAGGACGTGAGTTAGTATATGGTTCGGAGGTTTGAGAGCTTCTCTCGCCTATTTACCCGGTTTCTCGCCTGTTATTACGTTCTTCACGTTCGAACCCCCACTCCCCTCGCAGGGTTTTACACATCGATGACGGGGGGAGGGAGTGGGGTCACATCTTCTGTGAAACTAATTACTACTGTCTGTCTATTGTGAATGTCGTCAAATCCGTCTTCTGAGTCTCTGCAAGTTCCCGTCGGATATCTGTTCGGTCCCACCCAAGCGGTGAGAGGACACTTTCGACAGCTCGGACGAGTTGTGTCTCGTAGTACGACGGATCATACGTCTCGACATCCTCGTGTCCAAGAGCCACACGATCTCGTCCAGGCGAGTTCCTGGATCGGCTTCTTCGAGCGCGACACAAGGTCGAGGACGCCGTCGAGGTTCGTCTTGCCGTAGAAGAACGTGTTCGACTCGTCGATGATCGCGCGACCGGGCACGTTGTACCGCGCCGGCGAGTGGCCGACGCGACCGTAGCTTGAGTACGTCGACCGACTCGCGAGCTGCTGGTAGCCGACATCGGACCACCGACTCAGCGTAAAGTCCTCGATGCCTGCACTCGTAGCCATCTCATATAAGGTGGGAATGGTCTGGCTCGTTGAGCAGACGAGAATGTCTGGATTACAGTCGTCGACCGCTGCCTCGACGGCTGTCAGAATCTCTGCTGGTGAGCCAGTGACGGTGTTGCCACCAACGGACAGTTCGGTGTACATCTCACCGCTGGTTTCAGTCATCGGGACGCTGAGCCGAAGCTTCGACAGGTCGCTCGCTGGCATTGGGTCAATCCCGCTTTCTAGACAGTAGCGGAACTCCCGCGAAAAGTCGACACTGATGCATTGGTTGCTGTTATAATCCGTGAACACGGAGCCCTGGATCGAGCGTACAAACGGTGTTCTACGCAATCAAAGAGGTGGAAGCTGCGGTTCACCGGAGCTTCTCCCTCATCTGGAGTCAGTTCAGCACACGATCCCTGGGCCAACGCAGATCGACGAATCCGGAACGATCTGTTCAGGGTTCAAAAGTCGAGTGATTCGCAGGGAGTGTTGAATCGCCGAACCGTTCTCTCCGGTGGGATCACTGCTGAATCAACGGATCCACGATCACCGAAATAGCTCTTGGATCCTTTCGAAAACGACTGCCGGGTCGACTAGGACGCCACTGAACAGGGCGGCGATGATAACAACCACGACCTTGCCGTAGCGGCTGATCAACACCCGCGTTGAGGTCGGCAGTTGGGCACGAACAATGGGGAGTGCCATCACGCCAAGGAAAATTCCCAGTCCACCGGCAAAGACGTTGGTTTCGAGGTTCGTCGTCCCGATGTAGATGATTATCAGCCCGGCGGTGTAGCTGAGAATTTTGCCTTTCTGGAGCCAGAGCCGGTCGACGAACCCGGTTCGAGTGCCCTCATCGAGTTCGTCTTCAGATACTTCAGTGTCGATCTCCTCGTCGTCGGTTGTGTCCGGGTCGACTGTCTCGCCGGATGTCTGGTCGTCGTCGGTACCTGCGTCGTCTGGGTCTGCTGTCGTCTCGTTCATTGATTCGTCGTCCTCGTGGGTCAGCTCGGCGACAGTGATATCGATATCAGTCGAATCGGTCTCACAGTCGATCGTAAAGCCGAGTGTTTTGCCGGCGTCGGCGAGTGAGGTCTGATACTCTAAGACCACCGAGTGGGCTGTGTGGGCCGGGATATCGAGGGTGGCTGAATCCTCAGCCTCGTTGAGTGTGAGTGTGACTACCCTTGCACCCGGAATATCCCCTTTGTTTTCGATTGTCACGTCGATAGCGACCGTCTCACCAGCGGCCACGTCGCTGTCGGTTTCGTCGTCTGTATCATCATCGCTGTCGGCGAGTGTGACCGAACCAACGACGAACGCCGCCTGCTCGGGTTCAGACAACAGGAAGCCAGCCGTTCCCGGCATAGCCGCGACAGCCTTGGCGACGCTGGCCGGTGCGGCAGCCACGAATAGCTCCGTCCGTGAAACCAGCACGATCATAACATAGGTGCCGAAAATACCCGCTCCGCCACCAACACCGATTTCGACGGCCGAAAAGCGTCTCGGCTCGTCGACGCTCTCGACGACTGTTTCCTCGGTGTCAGCCGTCTCGCTTCCAGTCGACGAGTCCGATCCGGCGGTCTCGTCGTCGGACGGCTCTTCGGGTGGTTCTTCTGGTGGTTCTTCGTCATCATCATCTGCTGAGGACGACGATAACGAGGAAGATGACGGGCTACTCGGTGCACTGACCGACAGCGAAAGCGTATCGTCAAACCCGCTTGCTGCGGCGGTGAGTGTCGCACTTCCTGAATCGTCAGCCGTGACCTGCCCCCCATCGTCGACTGTGATGCGGTCTGTGTTGGTCGAGGAGTAGTCTGCGGGCTCGGTTGCGGTGGTGGTCGACCCATTGGATAACGAGAGTGTGACTGTCGAGGTGGTCGTCTCGCCGGGGGCAAGTGTTGTCTGTCCGACCGAGAGGTCGTAGTCGTCGACGCGCCACACATGGATGGGATAGCCGTCGGTAGCGATCCAGACCGGATTGAACGCGAGGTTCGTGTTTTCGGTCGACGCCGATCCTTGAAGTTCGCTTGTTGTGAGGCCAGTGCTGTTCGTTGTCGGGCCGGTTCCAGTCGCAGTAGCTGTGCCGCTGGCTTCGGTATCCCAATAGGAGTCGACAACCGTTATTGTACTGACTTCTCCAGCAAAGCCACCGACATTGGTAGTTCCGGAAACAGTACCGACAGAGTAGGAGGCGGCAATTTCAGAACCCGCAAATGTGTCTCTAACAACACCTGCGAATCCACCGACGCTATTGTTTCCCGTAACGTCGCCGAACGCCGACGAATTCCCGATTGGGCCGTTGCTGTCCCCGACTAATCCACCGACGTTGTCGCCGGAAGTCGTATTCCCCGCTACGGTGCCGGTCGCAAATGACCGGGAAATGTTGCTCTCGGTTGCGCCGACGAGTCCACCAACATCTGTCTCACCGCTAACAGTCCCTGTCGCCGACGATTCAATAACCTCAGCAAACCCACCCCCACCACCAAGAAGTCCGCCCACAGATTGGCCTCTTGGGGCGGAGACAGCAACGCTTGCAGTGGTATTCGAAATAGCCTCAGACGTACTCGATCCAAAACTGTATCCAACAAGTCCACCAATACTTTGTCCATCAGGTGCAGTGACAGTTCCACTTGCACCCGAGTCGAGTACTTCACCGTCATTCAGCCCAACGAGCCCGCCAACACTGTCTCCACCGGATGCAGAGACAGTCATATTTGCACTCGACGCAACGACGCTATCAGTATTCCGACCGACGAGTCCGCCAACACTGTCTCCACCGGGTACAGAGACTGTTCCGCTCGCACTCGAATCGGTTACGTCGCCATCGTTCACGCCAACGAGTCCCCCGACAGAACGTGGACCGCCTTCCATCGGTGGAGACTCACCGCTAACATCTGTGGAGACATCTGATCCCGAGACAGTCCCGCCGTTCTGGCCAACGAGCGTCCCGACATATCGGTTCCCGGTGATCTCTGCGGCTGTAACGGTGACATTCGAAACAGTACTAGCCACTCCGGTAACACCAAACAGCCCGACATATGACTCGTTGGGACGATCTATTGTCACCCCCTCAATACTGTGGCCATTACCTTCAAACGAATCGACAAATGGGTTGGTATCGTTCCCAAGCGGCTCGAACCCCTTTCCCAGAGAGCCCCAGTTGTCCGTCGTAGACGCGTCAATATCTGTTGTCAGTTCGTGGTTCGACGAGCGTTGCAACCGAATCGACTGCAGTTCATAGACGTTCGTGATCTCGTATGGGTCCGCATCACCATTCCCGGCAACGAGAGTGTCAAACGCGTCCGGACCGTCGACGAACGTTGAATCCCATGCGAGATCCGGGTAGTCGCCGTCGCGTGGCATCCACGGTCCGTAGAACCCCAGGCGGTCCATCTCGATGGTCGCGTTGAGATCAGTCATCTCGATGGCTGGGTCGGTGTCGGCTACTGCACCGAACCCAGTGAGATTGGCAGTGGTTCCCGTCCCGCCACCAGTTTCGTTGTTCTGGTTCGTGGTCCCACGGTCCCAGTAGGCGTCTTCGAGGATACCGTCGTCATGGTTGTAGCCGACCAACCCGCCGACAAACGTGTTTCCGGTGACAGCGCCGGTCGCATACGCTGTCGTCACGTTGCTCCCGCGGTTCCAGCCGATCAGCCCGCCGACAGTATCGTCCCCGTCGACGTCACCGGTGGCGTACGACTTGTTCACGACGGCGTCGAAGTAATTGTAACCGACGAGCCCACCGACTTCGAGGTCTCCGTCGACGTCGCCAGTAGCGTATGACTCGGTCACTGTGGCATCTTCGTTGTAGCCGACGAGCCCGCCGATATACTCGCCAGTTCCGATGACAGAGCCGGTGGCATACGATGTCGTCACGATACCTTCGTTTTGACCAACGAGCCCGCCAACAGTGTCAGCCCCATCAACAGTACCAGTCGCGTGCGACTCAGTGATCTCGTTTGTTCCGGCTTGATTGTAGCCAACGAGCCCGCCGACAGTGTTCGCTCCGTCGACATCGCTGGTGGCATACGACGCTGTCACCGCCCCGAGGGAGTTGTAACCGACCAACCCACCGATATAGTCGCCGCTTCCGACGACTGAGCCGGTGGTGTACGACTCGGTCACGTTGCTGTTTCCTGCGTTGTTGCCGACCAGTCCACCGACTCGGGAGTTGCCAACGACCGAACCGTTCGCGTTCGACTCGGTCACGGTACTACCGGCATTGTTACCGACCAGTCCACCGACTCGGGTGTCACCGTTGACGTCGACATCTTCGAGGCCAACCCGTTCGATCAGCGCACCAGAAGTATATCCGAACAGCCCGATATCATTGTCAGTATTCCGATTAATAGATAACCCCGAAATCGTCTGTTCGTTCCCGTTGAACGAACCGGTAAACGGGTCGGTCGAATTTCCAATCGGCTCGAACCCCGCGCCACCGTTCCACGCCGAGGTATTACTCGCATCGATACCATTCGTCAGCGTATAGTTCGCACTCAGATTCCCGTTGATGGCTTGGAGTTCCGAGCTGTTTCCGATCTCATAGGGATCTGATTCGGTTCCGCTCCCGTCTAGATCTGTCTCCGGATCGAGGTCGACGAGCGGTTCGGCAGCCGCCACCCCTGAACACAGCGTCAGCCCAACGACGACGGCGAAGATGGCATACCAGCAGCCTCGGCGACTCATTGACCACCACAGTCCCGTCGACTGGTGGTCTTCGCTGCCAGCAGCCGTCCCCCGAGGCTGCTAGCCAAGGGTGACAAATAGAATTGCACGTCTTTTTCGGGTCTGTCGTTCCAGGAGTGATTAGCGATGGGGTTCATGGGTTGTCGACCAGTAGCGGTGTCCACCGAGAATACTGCAGACGATCCAGACTACCGTTCTTATGTGACTGTCTCAGACGGAGTAAATATAGCCAATACCAGCGCATAGTGGTATCGAGAAATCGTGCGGTAGAAGGCTAGAGGGTCGCGATATCTGGCTTATTGCGAAGGAATATTATATCCTGCTACTATGTGGTAGCAAATGGATTATATCTCGTTGCGAGAACGAACGCGCCAGTTGGTCGACCCAACGCACACTGGTGGGGGTGGACAGCTCTTTAATTGGGTCATTATGTGTGTCATTCTTCTGAATGTCCTTGCGGTAATGTTTGAGACAGTCGACTCGATATATGCAGCCTACAGCACGCAGTTTTTCCTGTTGGAAACGGTCTCGGTCGCTGTTTTTACCATCGAGTATCTGGCTCGAATCTGGAGTGCCGTCGAAGCCGGCGAACCCTACGAGCGACCGATTGTGGGTCGACTGCGGTATGCCACGCGGCCACTGTTGCTGTTTGATCTCATCGCCATCGCGCCGTTTTATATTACAATGTTAGGCGGAGTCTCGGATCTCCGGTTTCTGCGTGCGCTCCGCTTGATGCGGTTTCTCCGTCTGTTCCGACTCGTTCGGTACAGCGAGTCGATGCAAGCCTTCGGGCGGGCGTTCTATCTCAAACGCGGCCAGCTCGTCGTGGCCATGTCCGGCAATCTAATTTTGTTGGTCGTTTCCTCCTCGCTGATGTATTTTGCCGAACACGCTGCTCAGCCCGAGGCATTCCCCTCGATTCCGGGGACTATGTGGTGGGGAATTGTCACCCTCACAACTGTTGGCTACGGTGATGTCACACCCATTACGCCGCTGGGCCAGGTCATCGGCAGTGTGGTCGCAATTCTCGGAATCGGGCTGTTCGCCCTCCCGGCATCGATCATGGCGTCCGGGTTTATCGAGAGCTCGTCGTACGAAACCGGTCACTGTCCCGACTGCGGACACGAGATCGACTGGGGATCGGACATTAGTGGCAGTGGGCCTGCCTACGACGTAACGAGCCGGGTTCGAATCGATATTACACGGGAGAGTGTCCTCGACTACGACTACCACGGACTCCACGGCATTGTCGTCGACCACGACCCGACGGTCGACGAATACCTGATCGAATTAGACGAGTCGGGCGAACGGATCACCGCGACGTGGAAAGACCTCCGAAGCCCGCTGGCGGCTGACCGTAGCGAGCGCCGTTCGACGGCTCCCTCTATCTGAGTTCTGTGTACTGTTCGAACACTTTTCGTTGTGCAGCGCGGAGATGCTGCGTGAACGTGGCCCGCGTAATATTCAGCGTCTCGGCGAGCTCGCCGGTGTTGTTGTGGCGAGGCCGCTCGAAGTACCCCGCCGAAATCGCAAGCTGGAGTACCTGTTGTTGCCGGTCTGTCAGGCGGTTGATTGGGGTTGTATCAGCCGCTTTGGACGGCGTCTCATCCGCATAGAGTGTTGCGACGGGTGTCGACCCAGTGACCGTTGTGAGGCCGTCGACACACTGTTGGACCGTCGTCTGGTCGCCCAGTACGGCGATAAGATCCGTATGGCCATCCTCGGCGACCGTCTGGACATACTGTGTCTCATTATCCAAGATCCATTGCTCGGGGACCGGCGAGTCGACGACGAGTCCACACCGGATCTCGCCGTCCGTCCGATACACGTCGACCGAGTGGATCGCCTCGGTCTCGTCGACTGCGTCGAAGAGGTCATCGCTCGTCGCTCCCTCAATGGTCGCAAGATAGAACACTGTGGTGTCCGTTTTCGGAATGACGGTTCGTGTCCGAATCGTGGTCTCCGCCGGGAGCTCCGACGAGAGAGCAACAAGTGGGAGTCGGTCGTCTGTGAATCGAAACCGAACCGTGGTGATCGTCGACGAATGAAGCGTCCGTTTCCACGCCGTCGTGTGGAACACGTAGCCGAGCGTCTCGGCATACTCTTCGAGCAGCTCGCGTTCGTGGTCGTCGATTTGTGTCGCTGCTCGACTGTACACGCTGAGGACACCAAACGTGAGTTCGTTGTACCGGATCGGAACTGCGACTATCGTTTCGAAGCCCTGTGCGTGTGCATGATCTATCCACCGCGCGTCTTCGGTCGATGAGTCCGGTGTGGGCGTCGGGTTACTGTCGGTCGACGATAAGGATTCCGTGAGCGATCTGACGACGGATCTGTTCTCCGAGAGGGCGGTGAACGTCGGCTCGGTGCTTTCTGCTGGTCGAGTTCCGGGTTTGATTGCGGCTTCGATATACCCCGTCGTCCCGGCACTCGACAGCGGCACAACCCCTTGTTGCTCGTCGAGGATGCCAACCCATGCACAGCTGTAGCCTCGCTCGTCGACCAGTTGCGTACAAAGCTGGTGTCCGATTTCGGTTCGTGTCGACCCCGACGTAACCAGTTGAAGAAGTGTCTCTTTGCTTCGTCGCTCTCGGTCGAGAGCCTGTTGGGTTCGAGTGGCCGACACGAGGGTTTCGATCCGTTGGGCCAGTTGGGTCGGCTGTGAGCCGAGCTCGATCTTTCTGACATAGTCCGTCACGCTGTGGCTGATCGCATCGCTGGCAACCCCTTCATCACCCTCGCCGGTAACGAGTATAAACGGGAGCGTCGGTGTCTGCTCACGGACGCTCGCCAGTAACTCGATTCCGGTTCCATCTCCGAGTTGGTAATCACAGACAATACAGTCTGGCGCTGTCGACTGGAGTTTTTTCTGGGCCTCGGCGTAACTCGTTGCTGTCGACACATCGAGCACGTCGGCGTATCGTTCGAGCAGCCGACGCTGTGTCCGAACCCACGTCTCGTCATCATCGATCAGAAGCACTGAGACCGGGTCTGTGAGTGGTGGGTCGACAGTCTCGGGCCGTTCTATCATCGCCTCAGCTCACCTGCCGTCGACTGTGATTCGAGCTACTGGTCGAAGGAGGACTCTGTTTCATCTACTACTACAATCTCTGAACCACCTCTTAATACATATACCACTATATGGTGGTATTGTGGTGTTGATCGAAGTCCGGTTGCTCTGATGGCGATCAGTATGTATGCTACAAATCAGTGTTCCGGCGGATCGAACGGTTCAGTTATGATATCGAACCGTGCCCCACCGGTAGTCGATTCCGTAACTGAGAGCACCCAGCTATGTGCTTCGACGATGGTCCGGACGATTGCCAGTCCGTATCCCGATCCGGTGCCGGTACTGACACCGAACTCCAAGAGGTCCTCGCGGCGGTCGACTGGAATCCCCGGCCCGTCGTCTTCAATATAAAACCCCTGCGTCGACGAAAGCAGCCCGACAGTGACGGTTGAGGCGGCGTCTGTGGTGGCGGAGCCGTGGTCGGCACAGTTCTGAAACAGGTTTTCGAAGGCCTGTTGAAGTCGGTTGGGGTCGGCACTGAGTTGGCAGCTCTCTTGGACGTCTAGCTCTAGGTCCGCGGTGTCGACGACACGCCATGCGGCACGGACAACCGTTTCGAGATCGCAGTCGGTCGGCGTTGCGACATCGGTACTCTCGCGGGCGAGTGCGGGTAAGGCCTCGGCAAACGTCCGCAGTCGACCGTGGACGGTTTCGAGATCAGCAAGCGACTGCTGGACCTCATGTGGTGGGTCGGTCAGATCGGCTTTGATGAGGTGGAGGAGGCTTTCACCGGTCGCCAACGGTGTTGCCAGATCGTGAGAAACCACGCCCGCGAGCCGTTCTAACTGTTCGTTTTTCGCTTCGAGCTTGGTTGTTTGGGTGGCAAGTCTGCTGTTTTTCCTCGCGAGACGCTCCTGTTGTGTTTTTTGTAGTGTAATATCCGTTAGCGAAACGATGGTACCACGCGGATCATCTCGGTGGTCGGAGTCGGTCCCACGGAGACGGGCGATGTACTGACGTGGTCTCCCGTCGATAGTCAGTTCACACTCCAGTGTCGTCTCCAACTCCGGATTGAGGCTGCCGTTTTCGAGTAGTGTCTCGGGAAGGGCCGCAGCGATGTGTGTTCCCTCAATCGAGGTCCACTCCGTCTCAGAGTCGGTCTCGGTGACGAGGCTCCGTGCAGTGCGGTTCGCATCGAGAATCCGGTTTTTTGGGGAGACAACAAACACCGGATCTTCGAGCGTGTGAAAGACCTGTTCGTGTGCGACTGGGACGAACCCGGTTAGTTCGGCTCGGTGGACGATCACGGCAAGTGGGATCCCGACCAACACAAAGACGACGGGTGTGAGATCTGCTGTCGGAATCGGTTGGAATCCGAGGTGAAACAGGCCGTTGGCAACCCAGGGCGCACTGAGACAGGCGAGTAGGACCACCGATTGACGTTGGTAGAGCCGGTTCGTCGTAAATAGCTCACTGACGATCAGGCCACTGCCGACCAACAACAGGCCGTAGGCGTAGATGATATTGATCGTATGGCCAAGGCCGCCTGTCGTTTCGAGTAGTTCTACCCCGTCGACCGTAATCACGGTGATCTCGGTGTAAAAAAGCGAATGAAACGGGACTGTAAACACGAGGCCGAGAACCCCGACCGGAACGACCAACAGGAGTCCAACTCGGATCGTCGACAACCACTCGCTACGGTCAGTGTATCGGAGTGCAAAGACGAACCAGGTGACCGGCGCAGAGACGACCGATAGATACGTTAGCATGGTGAAAAACAGCAGCCACGACTCCGTCGAGGCAGTGAGATAGCCGATGTAGATTGCCGCCCAGAAGCTAATCGAGAACATAAACAGTCCAAACGCAAAGGCGGGCTGTCGCCAGTCATGCTTGGTAAGTAACGAAATCGCAAGCACTCCCCCAATGACTGCTGAGCCTCCATACGCGAGTAACCCATAAAAATACATAATTCTATGAGTGTCTACGAATCCAACTGATAGGAAGCTATCTTTTTAATTCGTTGTTTTGACAGCCTTTCTCATCGCTCTCATCAGGGAGTGGTCTCTGTTTATAAACAGACTTCGCAAAAATAGCTGTCCGATTGGTTACTGCCTGCTCGTCTGTTTGCCCAGTCGACTGGGCGTCCACTCGCCGTCGAACTCTTTGTGGACGAACGCTCGTGGTTTGCTCGTTGAATACAGTCCGAACAAGTTACTGCTGTCGACGATTTAACCCTAGACCGAACTGAAACAAAAAACTGTATTTTAGTTGTCGGAAAATGAATTTCCGGATGGTCCAGCGTGGTTTTCATAGCGAACATTCGAAAAGAGTCCTCGCTACGTAGATTGATCGCTGACCGCCGAGTCGAGCAGTCGGACCTCCCCGGACCACAAACGTCGACTTCGGTGTGTTGGCCTACGTGCTCACCACACTGTCGACGATGCGGACGTTCGAAGGACTTGAACTGAAGATTTCGGTCGGCCCTGACGCCGAGCCGATTTGGACCGGCACCGCACTGATGATGCTTATGCGCAACGGTCGACGCTTCCCCGGCGAGCAAATGCGACAGGCGAACATGGAAGACGGGCTCGTCAACGTCGTGATTATGGAGGATGCACCAACGATGGACTACCTCTCGAAAGGTGCGGCTGACAAACTACTTCGACGTGGCGCGAGCCATCTCACCCGACTCAAATCCGACCATCTCGCAGTGCGAGTCAAGGGCGACCCCGTGCAGTTCAGTCTCGACGGTGAGATGATCGAGACACCTCGGCTGACTGTAGATAGTCGACCGGTTGAACCACAAGAAATCGGAGCGCCGCACACACCACTTCCATACCCTCTCAAAACACATCGTTCAGCGGTGTGTTGAAGACGGTGTTGGAACCATCGTAATTGGCGATCTCTCGGGGATCCGTGAGGATGAGGACAATGACGAGTCAAAGAATTGGGGCAAGAACGGAAACCTCGACTTGCATTCGTGGGCGTTCGACCGCTTCACAGACTTGCTCATCTACAAAGCCAAGATGAAAGACATCACGGTCACAAAGCCAAGATGAAAGACATCACGGTCAAGCAGGTGTCCGAACGCGATACCTCGAAGTCGTGTTCGTGCTGTGGTCGTACGCGTGACGCGAACCGTGTTGAACGTGGGTTGTACGTCTGCAATGAGTGTGATACGGTGGCGAATGCTGATGTGAACGGAGCCGAAAATATTCGACAGAAAGTATCTCCGAGTCTTGCCTGCGATGGGCGAGATAGGAGTAACGGCTGGTTGGCACAGCCATCGACGTTCCTGTTTGACAAGGAAACTGGCGCATTCGCGCCTCAAGAACAGGTAACATCGTAAACCACAATATCCCAACCCAGCGGCGCGGTGCCGTGGGAATCCTTGCCCTTCAGGGCGGGGAGGATGTCAATCCAGCCGCGTACCGGAATCTACTGACTGGTCGACGCGATCCCGACTAACTGGCTGTACTCCTCATTCGAGAGTGAGATCGAAGAGGCAGCGACGTTCTCTTTGAGGTGTTCGAGGCTTGCGGTACCTGGAATCGGCAGCGTCACATCCGAGTGTTCGAGCAACCACGCAAGCGCAATCTGGTAGACTGATGCCTCGTGTGCATCGGCCACCTCCTGGATGGCATCAATGCCAGAGATCGACCCGGCGGCGATCGGGAAGTAAGGCATAAAGCCAATCCCGTACTTCTCACAGGCTTCAAGAACATCCTCGTGGTCGCGGTTCAACACGTTGTACTGGTTCTGGACGGTTGCAATCTCAACGTGCTCTTTGGCCGCTTCGAGCTGGTCGACGCTGACGTTCGAAAGCCCGATGTGATCGATGAATCCCTCGTCTTTGAGCTCTGCGAACGCTGTGACACTGTCCTCGAACGGCGTGTCCGGATCGGGGCTGTGCAGCTGGTAGAGATCAATTGAATCCACGCCGAGGCGGTCACGACTGACTAACACTTGATTGCGGATGTAGTCGGGATCGGCGTGGTTGAGCCACTCGCCATCGCTGTTTCGAAGCAGCCCGGCCTTCGTAGCGACCGTTATCTCGGACGTATCGACGGCGTCACGCAGTAGGCGTTCGCTGACACCCGGTCCGTATGAGTCTGCGGTGTCGATGAAGTCGACGCCGAGGTCGACGGCCTGTTGGACGACTTCTTTGGCAGACTGTTCATCCTCAGGTGGCCCGATGATATCCTCGCCACAGAGACGCATCGCGCCGAAGCCCAGTCGGTTCACTGTTAATTCGCCATCGAGATCGAATGTGCCGCTCTCGTTTGTCGGTGCCATAGAACCGTTCGCGTCCCGAAACGTGTTATCTCTGATGGTCGGTTTACTAGATTTCGATACCAATGGCAATGGATATCCCTAGAAGGGCCGTTTGACGCTGGAGATCAAAATGTAATTGGATTATTCAGTCACACGGTTATGATTATTCGATGTTCGCTGTATGTTGAACACTTGCCAGACAGAATCATCTAGCCGGAGTTCGTATGAGACCGTCTCTTCTGTCCCATTCATCTCCTGGACAAACTCAATGACAACTCGACTGGGATCCTCGCGGACTTGCTTGAGTTCGCTGACAATCGAGAGCTCTCCCTGCTTCAACCGTACCAGATCCTTCCGAGAAAACCGATCAATAGCGGCCTTCGGATGGTAGAGTTCAGCCACCCCGTTCCCATCTCCCATCGCGAGTCGATCAATGAACATACGCACAATCTCCTCGGGAGTACGATCCGGTGACTGTGGTTCGTCGGCAGACTCTCGTTCGTCGTCACTCCTAGTGTCGACCGCTGAGTCAGACACATCGTCATTGTCTGCAGGGTCGACTTCCAAGTCGTGATCTGTCTCAGTTGTGTCGTCGACTGTTTGCTCATCGGTTGATTTAGAGTCGAAATCGATGTCATCTTCCGAGTCTCTCTCGGTACTGACTATCCTCTCATCGTCTCTCACATCCGTCTGGTCGGCTTCAGTGTCTTCCGACTCCTTGTAGAGCAACTCTTGATACTCTTCGTACTCACTCGGATCAATCACACGACCGTTTTCATCGTATTCCAGTTGCACGGCCTGGATGAGGTGTTCCATCTCGATGGCTTCACGATCTTCAGCCGCCAGGATCGCCGCTGTCTGGCCAATCGTTTTGATCTGGCCGCCGGTGAATTTGAACGACGAGAGGAATTCGTAGTCGATCTCGCCTAGTGGTGCATCTTCGGGGAAGATCTCTTGCCAGATGGCAGTGCGAGTGTCTTGTTGTGGCTGTTTGAACGAGACAGTATGGTCGATACGTCGCTGGAAGGCCGAATCGATATTTGAGGAGTAATTCGTGGTCAGCAGCACAATCCCATCGTAGCTCTCGATTCGCTGGAGCAGGTAGTTCACCTCGGCATTCGCATACCGGTCGGTGGCATTCGACACCTGGGCTCGGTCGCCAAACACGGCGTCAGCCTCGTCAAAGAGCAACACGGCGTTCGAGTTGGTTGCCGCCTCGAAGATCTCTTCGAGGTTCTCCTCGGTCTCGCCGATGTATTTCGAAACAACCGACGAGAGGTCAATCCGGTAGAGGTCCATCCCAACATCGCCAGCCAGGATTTCGGCAGCCATCGTTTTCCCCGTTCCCGATGGCCCCTCAAACAAGGCGACGACTCCGGTTCCACGAGTTGACTGCTCGGCAAACCCCCAGTCGCTGTAGATCGTCGCCTGCTGTGTGATATGGGTGCGAACGAGTCGGAGTTTCCGCCTCGTTTTGGCTCGCAGTTGGATCTCGTCCCAGTCGCTGTCTGGGTCGATCCGTTCGGCTAGCTCACCGAGGCCGTCGGCCGACTGGGCACTACAGCCCGCATAGATATCTTCGGAAGTCAGTTCGTCGTCAGCCAACGAGTGTGCAGTCGACAGGGCTGCTCTGAGTTGTCCGTGGGTGAGTCGAAACGTGCCCGCAAGAACTGCTGGGTCGACGTCGTCTGGCAGTTCGGAGCTGTGGGACTCCCAGAACTGCTGGCGCAGTTCGATTGATGGGTAGGGAAACTCGATAATTTCGTCGATGCCTGTCGTCGATTCAGTTGGTGTCCAGGACTCCGAGCCAGTCACGAACACGTCGACATCCAGCTCGGAAAGTGCGCGAAAAACGGATTCGAGTGTCGTGTTCGTCGCTCCGTGGGCCGTGACTGCAGCCGTTGCATGCGTGAGATGGAGCGGTCGACCGAGCAGGGCTGTCTCACGACTGAGCCCCTCCAGTGCACCGGCATCCAAGACGGCTCTAAGATCGGCTTTGAGATAGTAGTCTGTCGGACACAGTGTCTCAACAGCCCGGTGTTTCTCGGTTCCGGCAGGACCATACCAGTAGTATCGTCGACTGCCGGCAGTGACTGAGCAGTTGTTGAGTCTGTCGGAGAGGTCGTCGCTGATAGTGAGTTCGGAGAGCGTCGTGGTGGCCTCGTGTGTGGTGAGGGCGGTATCTTGGGTAGTAGAATGGTCGGCGAGTGTGGCTTTGAGATTAGGGTCGACACCGTCGGAGCCTTTGAGATAGTCGGTGATTCGGTCGGGAACGGTGATGAGTCGACCGCGTTCGGATTCGTATCCATCGGGTGCTGGCCTGAACGTGAGTAGATCATGCTCCCGAAGCGGAGAGTCGCTTCCGAGCAACACACCCGCAGTGAGCGCTTCAGTGGATGTCCGACTAAACAGCTTCTCGACGAGAATTACGGTCAGCCGCGACAGTGCTGTGTCCTCGTGAAGCCGTTCGAACCGTTGGGTGTAGTCCTCATCAATTCGTGGCGCAAGCGCGAGCAGCAGCACATCGAGATGGCGACGAGAGAGATCGAACGTCTCTGCAAGAACCCGAAGTCGAAGGCTGACTGATTCGGTCTGGTTGCACTGCCCTTCGATCCGGTCGGTCAGTGTGGCGATTTCCTCGCGGCTCGCTTCAGGGAGTGCCAACGGTATCCGACTCGGATCGTCAACGACGGTCTCGGGTTCGATTTCCGATCGATTGTCAGTTGTGTCTGCTTGCTGTGTCTCTGCATAGGCGTCCAGGATCGCATCGATACGACGCAGTTCGTCCAGGAGGTGGGCTTGGGTACTGGTGTAGGCCATGGGTTCTGTAGGGATTAACCGTCGATTGGGCAAACATGTGCTCGTGCGAATATTTATAATTCATTGAGAGGCAAGCATCCCCAAATCACACTCATGGTATTCAGAGCCTCGAAGCGAAACGAAAACACATCAGAGTCAGACACAGGGGTGACGACGAATCGTGTCGTGGATAGAACTGCGACGGAGGCGTCATCCGACTCAGGAGGCTGGTCACGGCAGGCGACGCTCGAAGAGACTGAAGCCCACTTCGGGATGGATGTTCCGGACAAAGACACCATGTTTCGGCTCCAACGACTCGAAGCGATGAACACGACCGAGCGTGTTCGTGGCTGGGTCGATGAGGGAATGACCATCGAGGATATGGGCAACCCACTCACGATAGAGGCGTTTCGAGAACGCCAGGCCGAGCGTCCACCAGAGGTGCCCACGAATATCGAACGACAGAACAAGCGGTCGGTCCAGCGGAGTGAAAAAGCCGCTTCGAAGACAGGGCCATCGGGTGAGACGGGCGTTCCCGATTCGGTTCGGGACGTAATCTCGTCGACGGGCCAGTCGCTCGATGCCTCGATCCAGCGCGCAATGGAAGACCGTATGGGCGATTCGTTCGGGGATGTTCAGGTTCACACCGGTCCGACAGCAGCCAGCGCGTGTGAATCGATCAATGCCCGTGCGTTCACCGTCGGGAATCATGTCGCGTTCAATCAGGGAGAATATGATCCGGAATCACCGGAGGGCCAGCACGTCTTGGCTCATGAACTGGCGCACGTCCGCCAGCAGACTGGCGGAGCCGTGTCGATGTTGCCACAAGAGGGATTGGAGTTGGAGATCGATCCAGACCCACAGTTGGAGAGAGAGGCCGAAGCTACTGCCCAGCAGGTGATGCAGGGTGGTGAGTTAGGAATTCAACGGATGGCTGCCACAGAGGTCCATCTCCAGCGGTATCCCGGCCAAGAACGCGTTGAACAGGCCCGCGAGCAAATTACAGAACGGTTGCAGGACGATCAAAACAATAGTGTCTCAGCTGATCCAGAGGACCTAGCCAAAGAAGTCGAAGAGATCAAACAGCGTCAAGAGCAGATGATGGAGACGCTGACGACGGCCCAACCCGGAGCAGCAACCGATGGTGAGTGGGGAAAGGCAGCCACAAAAGGTGTCGTTGGCTCACTTGCTAGTGCTGGAACCGGTGCCTTGCTCGGTGCTGCTGCTGGCTCAGTGATTCCAGGAATAGGGACAACAGTCGGCGCCGTTACTGGTGCTGCTGTATCCGACGTGATGAAGGAAACTGTCGAGTTCATGGATTCAAACCGCCCAGGTGGAAAGGGTGAAGAACTCGAACAGATGTATCAAGAGATCTCTCGGATGTATCAGGAACTCAAAGAAGGGTCTGCGAATGGTGGAGAGAGTTACCGATTTTAAATTATGAATGCAACAATTGATGGAGAAGATGAAAGAGGGATCGGCGTCACAGTAATCGACAATAACGATTCAGAACACCGAATTGCGTTAAGTTTCGATGGAGCATTTCAAACACATGAATGTGATGCATATCCTGACAAACCCGCAAACAGAACATCTGATGAGAACGAACATAACGAACAGGCCCGTCGGTATGCAAAATACTACGTCTATCGTGAACGCGGTTACGACACAGTCGACCATATCGACAATCCAGACTACGTCAACGCAGTCCGTCAGGCCATCCTGACGCTATCCGACGAAGCATTCGAACAACTCTTTGGCCCGCTGTACACCCAATTGCAGAGTCATCATAAGGATGTTGAGCGACCAGTCGACCTACCAGACGGAGTCCAGAAACCAGATGCCGTTATTTACGAGTTAGATCTATATCTCGGCGTTGATATTGCCGAGAGCGGCCTCACAGATCAGGCGAGATCGCTGGCCGAGGCTCATGGGCTCGATTATGAGAGTGGTACCACCGCACGATCCGGTGCAATGGTCGACGAAAGTCAGAGACAGAACTGGGCCGAATTTGGAGAGCACCTGACCGACCTCGCTAACCCGGACAGTATCGAACTCGATCTGAGTGCTGTCTCAGGAATCCATGTCGGCTATCCAAATAGCCGTGGAGAACATGAGGTTCAATGGGCAGATCGGCCACTGGACCGAGAACCCAACGCAAGACTTGAACTGATGCCCGCCGAACCTGGTTCAATCAACGAATTCCGTCAGTATTTGGATCACCACTTACGGTGTCAGGTTCGGGACTGCTTTGTTGGTATGGGGCTGCTTCCACCAGAGCCGTTCCAGACGATTGGATACGGGAAGTTCATGTATGCTCGTCGGTACGACCACTACGATCTGTACCCAAAATTCCACAAATCTGATACAGAGTCTGGAAGCCTATTCGGACAACTGTGATTAATTATTGTGTCCGAATGTTAGAATACTAACTGTTCGGCAAGTATGTTGCCACATGAGGACTTAGAGTTGGAGATTGATCCCGAACCAGCCCTCGAACGTGAGGCCGAGGAAACCGCCCAGCAGGTGATGGAGGGAGAGAAACTCGGGATTCAGCGATTAGCTGATGCCGAGGTCCACATTCAGCGGGCCGGACTCGGGAATCTGTCCTCAAACAGTACCTGGAACCTTGGTGACAGTGCTGGTAAGGCAACCTCATCCACCAATGAGAAGGTGAATCTGGTTGCTGATGAAGTCACAGCCGATCCTGAGGCACTTGCCGAGGAGGTCAAGCAGATCAAGGCAAATCAGGCGAAGCTATTCGCGGAGATGGCCAAGGGTATTGCCGGTGATGTCACGAAAATGCTCACCGGTAGCGCCTACGAAAAAGGCAGTGAGGTTGTAAGCGGGAAAGCAAGCGATGCGAAAGAGTACGTCGACCGGCTTATCGAGAAGAAACTTGAGAAATATCTCGATAGGTCTGATACTGTCTCAGGTGACCGTCCAGAGAGCGTGCCGAATTTAGAAGGTGTATAAAATGAAGGGAATTGTTGGAGATGAAGACACAAATGGAGTAGGTCTAAGAGTTATCGACAACAACGACGTGAGCCACGGAATCCACGTTGCATTCGACGGCGAGATCACCTACCATGAACAGGGGGGCTACCCAGATAAGGCAGCCAACCGAACGGCTGAAGGAAACGAACACGTCGAGCAGGCCCGTCGATTCGCTCAGTACTATGTCTACGTCGACCGAAGGTACGACACCGTTCCGTCGACAGATCATCCTGAACGAATTAACGCCGTCAGGCTTGCCATCCGGGAACTCAACGACACGGAATTCGAGGCGTTGTTCGGGGATCTGCAAACGTAGATGCTGAGCTATCACGAAGATGTTGATCGGCGGATTTCGGTGCCATCCCAGGCAGCGGGACAGGACAGTGTCCTCTACCGCCAGAATGTGTATCTCGGTGTCGATCCACTCGAAACCGATATTGCTGCCGATGCAACGGATATCGCCAGTGCCTACGATCTGGATCTATCCGACGAGACACTTACACAGTCGCTGGATGATCTTTCGGCGGCTGCTATCGAAGACTGGAAGTCGGTGACAGATGAGATTGCTGAACGAGCTACCGACAGGGAGATCGAACTTGATTCCGGGATGTATATCGACGCTGTGTCGTCGCTCTATGCGTCGTATCTGGACGACCACAGCGAAGTCACCGTTACCGACCCTGAAACCGATCCATTTGATCGTGACCCCGACACGCTAATCGAACTCCCGCCGATCAATCCGGGTCCACTCGCGGAATTCCGCGAATACCTCGATCATCACCTCAAGTGCCAGATACGTGATTGCTTTATCGGCATGGGAGTTGAGCCACCCGAACAGTTCCGTGTTCTCGGCAATGGTCGTCTGAAGGCTACGGTCGCGTACACACTCCTCGATATGTACCCCGAGTACCACGACCCAAATAACCAGCAACTGCTTGAGAAGGACTAACCCAGCTTAGAGGTACGCTATCTTGTGAGGAAGACCACAAACGGCCTTCTCACGCAGAAACGATATCATCAGGAGTGAACAATGAGACATCGTCTCGTTTGTCAGCGGCGTTCTGCAGTCCATCTGAAAAACCAGAGCGGCAGAAACAACAGTAATGATAGGTTCGCTCTGCTCCCTCGGGCGGTGTCCATTCTACTTGGGAAGCACTTCGTTCGAGATCTGTAAGATCACCCTCATGCATCGCTCGTGTCGTGTATTTACACTCACCGGCAACGAGCGTTCCATCACTTGCGAGACCAACGACATCCAGTTCATGGTGTTGATGCCACCAGTACCCGATTTGTCGGTACGTCTTCGGGATCAGTGAAGGGAGCGCATTCTGGCAGACCAACTCAAACATCGGACCCATGTAGTCTGTGAAGGATGGTTCGATAAGTTGCTCGTAGGCATCATCACCGAGTTGTGCGATTTCGCCTGTTTGGCCGTAGACGTAGCGGAACCAAAAGCGGAAGAGTGGTTCCTTCAGCCGGTATCGGCTCTTTCGAGTAGCGTTTGGATTCGCAGTCACAGGAATATCACGCTCAACCAGCCTCAGTCGACGGAGTTTCGAGAGATACGCTCCGAGGGCGTTGGATTCCACTCATCACGACGGTTGATGAATGGGGACGTTGGCATACAATTACTTAGTGAGAGGTCATTATAATAGCGTTAGTTATCTAAATTTGAGTTTTACTAATCTCAATTTTACTATTTTACATACACATCAGGTTCAGCGACATCAATCGCATTGAGTGAGGCTCTAGAGGTGCTGTAATATTACGAACGCGCTCACCAGCAACGTACTAGGAGACAACGGTCAACACCACCGTTCATTGAGGATGTCCAGCGTGAGTGTCTCGACCGCCTCGACGAAACATGATCTCCAGAGGCCGTTCTTGGTTGTCTCAAACAAGCTATTGAGGAGCTATATACCAGTGATGTGGAGATAGAACAGCTCGTAAAGCGGAATCGTGTCTCAAAACCACTCGATGGATACTCACAGAATACACAGAACGTTGCAGCACTCAAACGAGCTCGCGATCAAGATCTCAGTGTTCATCCTGGACAGGATATCGAATACATGGTTGTCGACGACGAGAAATCCTCACGAGATCGTGTGTCTCTTACTCACGAGGATGTTGGGACGTATGATCCGTCGTACTATGAGATGCAACTCGTCCACGCTGTCGAAAGTGTCCTCTTACCGTTTGGGTGGGACCGAACAGACATTCGACGGGAACTCACAGGAACTCAAAAGATGGATTTGACGACATACACAGCAGACGGGGATCAATAATCGCTTTCACAAAGGATGTCACGTTAGTAACGAAGGTTGCCGTTTCTCGATGCTGTTACAGACACACCCCAGTCCAAGTGTAAACCAGACAAATGCGGAGGCGGTCGGCTGTCTGTGGTGGCTGTCGACAGTTTAATGCGGTTGTGTGGTTGTAGTTGAATGCTAGTGTTTTATGTGGTGTGTTGACGTAGGACACTGCAGTACCTTTTCAGCATATAGTTATCAGCGAATTCTTTTCGGTGTTCTCTACATGAACCACAGGTCGGGTACAGATACTCTACCGATTGTTTTCAGGACTATTGAGCACCGCTGACCACGTCGACCAGTCCTTCAAGTGGTCCCTACCCATGACTCGTTACACTTGGACTGAGGTGTGTGTCTACCCTCGACTTACAGATGGACTGGGGTGTGTGGTAGGTATTCCGCGATTCGAAATCAAACTGTTACAGATGAACTGATGTGTGTGATCTATCGAATTTAAAACAGGTAGCTCGTTACACTTGAATTGAGATCGGTGAACCCGGTGAGTTACTCACTCAGGTGAAGAACAACCGGCTCTATGTTCCGGTCAGCGATTTCGATACCAAGTATCGAGAGTACGCCAAACGTGCGTTCAAGAAACTGCTGTGGGCCCACGAGAAGAACCTCTCTGAGGATCAACTTACATGGCTGACGACGAACGAGACGGCTATCTCTGAGCGTATTGATCGCTTCACCGAAACCGGACACAACGAGCGTATCTGGCGAAACTGGGACCCCGGTGAACGGACAATCCGTGTGCTCCGGGACGCGATTCGAGACGCTCCGGACGAGATCGTCTCACTGGGGGAGTTCAACTCGGCGAAGGAGCTGTTTGAAGCAGTAGAGGCGTACGACCCGGAAGCGAGCTGGAAGCGAGACATGTGTAATCGCATCTCGAGTCCTCGGTGTCTTGGGAATCTCCTTGCATCCCAGCGCGACCACCGGAATCTCACTATCCGACAGCACGGAAATACGAACCACTATCGGATTCAGGAGTCTTCGCGTGGTGTCCAGCCGCTTGAGGTCGAGTCGATCAAAGATCTGTTCGAACTCCCCTGCATGGCGAACATGGCCGAACGCCTCCACGAGAAGAAGCCAGTCCGAAAAGACCTGTACAACTTTGCCCGAATGGTGATGTGGCTGCCACAGTATCAGGACAGTGATCTTGAAACGATCGTCGCAGACCTCAAAAACGTCTTTTCGCGGTGGCCGTGGTACGACGAACAGGTCACCGACTACCAAGTTCGCTACGAGTTCTCGAACACGATCGGTGGCGACACCCCGCTTCCGATGAACTGCGACAACGACGATCTGCAGCGGTACTGTATCGGACAGGACCAGTGTCCATACTCTATCTGGGGAAGTCTCCCCTTCCCAGATGAGATGTACGACCAGCTGGATGAGGCCA
>Ga0306907_1000162_pt1 | contig 35731 bp, 30 predicted proteins | sample AntRauTorcE11898_FD_190415 | JGI IMG/M metagenome (GOLD analysis project Ga0306907, IMG submission 190415) | Saline lake microbial communities from Rauer Islands, Antarctica - Metagenome Torckler E11 #898 (v2) (version 2) | ecosystem: Environmental > Aquatic > Non-marine Saline and Alkaline >... | reverse complement strand
GCCAAGCACGCCGAGGCGCTTGAAGTCCTCGCGCTGGTTGTCGATCTGTTCCTCGGCGTACGCGCGGCAGGCGCGCCGGAAGGCGTTGTAGCCGAGCTCGGCCGCTTTGCCGTGTTTCTTCTCGACCGCGTGCTCGATCGGCAGGCCGTGGCAGTCCCAGCCGGGGACATACGGCGCGTCGAAGCCGGAGAGCGTTTTCGACTTGACGATGATGTCCTTGAGGATCTTGTTGACCGCGTGGCCGATGTGGATCGAGCCGTTCGCGTACGGCGGACCGTCATGCAGGATGAACTGGTCCCGGCCCGAGCGGGCTTTGCGGATGCGGCCGTAAACGTCCTCTTCCTGCCAGCGTCGAAGCCGCTCGGGCTCGCGCTTCGCGAGGTTGGCCCGCATGGGGAAGGCCGTGTTCGGCAGGTTCAGCGTCTTCTTGTAATCGCTCACTTGATTGGATCCTGCGGTCTACCCGGTCCGGTTCGATGTCCGGGTCCGTGGCTGTCGATCGGATTGACCCGGATGCGCGCCTCCGGGCTCGTCGTTGTTTCCCGGATTACGGCTGGCGCCTGCATCCGGGCTACGGTACCTCGTTCTTCCGGTATCTACGCGGTGATGCCGCGCTGCTGCAGTATTTCGCGCGCGCGGCGCGCGTCTTCGTGCATGCACTCGATCAGCAGATCGAGCGACTCGAAATGCTCTTCCGGTCGTAGCCGTTCGACCAGTTGGACCGTCAGGTGCTGCCCATACAGGTCGCCGGAGAAGTCGAAGGCGTAGACCTCGAGCAGCGGTCGCGTACCCGCAACGGTCGGCCGCCAGCCGAGGTTGGCGACCCCGGGCAGTCGCCGCCCATCGGGCGTGCATGCTAGCACGGCGATGACCCCGGTCAGCGGCAATGGGTAGCCATCCAGCGGGATGTTGGCGGTCGGGTAGCCGAGATCGCGCCCGAGCTTCTGGCCGTGCACGACCCGCCCGCGCATCGTGTAACGACCGCCGAGCAGTCCCGCCGCCGCATCCAGGTCGCCGGCGGCGAGCGCCTCGCGCACGCGCGTGCTGCTGACGCGTTCGCCGTCCAGAAGGTAGGTCGCGGCCGCTTCGACCCCGAAGCCATGACTTTCGCCAGCCGCCGCCAGGGTCGAGAAGTCGCCCGCGCGGCGATGCCCGAAACGGAAGTCGTCGCCGATCACCAGGTGGCGTGCACCCAGTCCTTCGAGCAGCAGTTCATTGATGAACGCCTCGGGCGACAGCCCGGTCAATGCGCGATCGCAGCGCAGAACCAGCACCCGGTCCACCCCGAGACGTTCGAGCGCCGCGAGCTTGTCGCGCAACCGCGACAGGCGCGCCGGCGCCCGCTCGGGATCGAAGAATTCGCGCGGATGCGGCTCGAACGTCACCACGCAACCCGGCACGCCGAGCGCGCGGGCGCGCGTCATCAACTGCTCGATCACGGCCTGATGGCCGAGATGGACTCCATCGAAATTGCCGATGGTGACGGCGCAACCCCGGTGGCGCGGTCTGAGATTGTGACGGCCGCGGACCAGTTCCAAAGAGCGACTCCGGCATGCGCGCGAATCGCGCATTATAGGGCAACAGCCCGCCCGAATGCGCGGTGGCGTTGTCCTCGTCAAGCCGGGCGGCGGAAACCGGGAAAAAGCGGGTTCTCGCAGAGCCGCGGAGCGCGCAAAGATTGTGAACATCGAAGTAGGCCGGCCTTGCGCGGCGCGCGGTGCTGGACGATGGCCCGAGACGTGTCACCGCGCAATGCCGGTATTCCCCGGCGGCTAGTCAGGGTGCAAGTCGTTTTCCAGGGGGCGGGGGAAGGCCGGCCTACTTCCTGCCCCCCTGTGCGGCAATCCCGCTGTTTCAAATCTCAGCGCGCTCCGCGGCTCTGCGTGAGCGCTTTTTCTTCGTTATCCCTGTTAGGGCCGCAGCAGGTGTCGTGGCCGCAGGCCGGTGAGCAGCAGGGCGGCGAGATAGACCAGCCCGCCACCGCCGATCAGCAGGGCCAGTTGGCTGCTCTTGTCGAGCCAACCGAGATCGCCCCACGCCGTCAGCGGCCCGCTGAAGGTCAGCAGGACGGCCGCCATCGCGGCGGTCGCGAGGCCCACGCGCAGGGCGAGGACGGCCCAGCCGTCGGCGGGGTGAAAGACGCCCGCCTGCGTCAGGCGCCGATACAGCATCCAGGCGTGCCACCAGCCGGACATCGAGGTCGCCAGGGCGAGGCCCGCGTGCGGGGCGTGGAAACCGGTCCATACGGCCGTGCCGACCAGGATCACGTTGAAGATCATGTTGATGCCCAGCGCCCCGGCGCCGATCCGCATCGGCGTGCGCGTGTCCTGGCGCGAGAAGAAGCCCGGCTGCAGGATCTTGATCAGGAGAAACGCGGGCAGCCCAAGGCCATAGCCGAGCAGCGCGATCGCCGCCATGGAGGTGTCCTCGGGCGTGAAGCGCCCGTACCCGAACAGGGTGGCGAGGATCGGTCCGGCGAGCAGGATCAGCCCGGCGGTCGCCGGCACGCCGATCACGGCGATCAGGCGCAGCGCCTGTTCCATGGTCAGGCGGAAGCCGTCCGGATCGGTGCGCGCGTGCTGCGACGACAGGCGCGGAAGCAGCGCCGTCCCGAGTGCGACGCCGAACACGCCCAGCGGGAACTCCAGCAGCCGGTCGGCGTAATACAGCCAACTGACACTGCCGGCCTGCAGCAGCGAGGCGATGAGCGTATCCAGCAACAGATTGATCTGGGCCACGGAGGCCGCAAACAGGGTGGGGATCAGCAGCGCGATCACCCGTTGCACCCCCGGATGGCGCCAGCCCCAGCGCGGCCGCGGCAGGACACCGATCTTCGCCAGGAACGGAATCTGGAATGCCAGTTGGGCGATGCCGGCGATGAATACGGCCCAGCCGAGCGCGTGGATGGGGATATCGAACCGCGGTGCACCCCAGAGGGCGCCGCCGATCAGGCAGATATTCAGCAGCACGGGCGTGAATGCGGGCACGGCGAAGCGGGAAAAGCTCTGCAGCATCCCGCCGGCGGCCGCCACCAGCGAGATGAAGAATACATACGGGAAGGTCAGGCGTAGCAGATCGCCGGCGAGGTCAAAGCGTTCCGGGTCGTCGTAGAAACCGGGCGCGAAAATCAGCACCAGTACCGGCGCCGCGGCGACGCCGATCGCCGTGATCAAGCCGAGAATGCCGGCGAGGGTGCCGATGACGTGGTCCGCGAGATCGCGCAGGGATTCGAGCCCGTGGCGCTCCTTGTACTCCGTGAATACCGGCACATAGGCCTGGGTGAAGCCGCCCTCGCCGAACAGCCGGCGCAGGAAATTCGGGATACGGAAAGCGACGAAGAAGGCGTCGGTGGCGATGCCGGCGCCGAAGATCCGGGCCAGCACCATGTCCCTGATGAAGCCGAGCACGCGCGAGACGAGCGTCATCGCCCCGACCGTGCCGCCCGTGCGCCAGACGCCGCCGCGTCCCTCGCTCATCGCCATTCGCCCCGCAGACCGCAAAGCCGCGCAGTGTACCAGCCGTACGCCCGAGACGCGTTGACAGGCGGGCAGCAGATGGACATAATTGCGCGCTTTCCGCGAGCCGGACCGATTCGGAGCAGTAACCGTGGCGAATTCCCCGCAGGCACGTAAGCGCGCACGTCAAAACGAAATCCGCCGTGACCACAATCACGGGCAGCGGTCGCGCATGCGCACCGAAGTCAAGAAAGTCATCAATGCGCTGCGGCGTGGCGACCGCGAGGCCGCCCAGGCCGCGTACAAGAGCGCGGTACCGCTGGTGGACCGTATGGCCGGCAAGGGCCTGATCCACAAGAACCGGGCCGCCCGCTACAAGAGCCGTCTGAACAAGCGCATCCACGCACTCAACGCCTGAGCGCGCGGACAACGCAGCGAAAAAGCCGGCCGCGTGCCGGCTTTTTTGTGCCCGTTTGAAAATCCTTGCCGCGAGTTGTTCTTCGGGAAATCGTCAAGGTCAAATTCGTTTCTCTCGCGGAGGCGCGGAGCACGCAAAGAAAAAAGCGAAAAGGGAAAAGGGCGTTGTCGGGGCAGCGGTAAAGGGTCGGCAGGACATCCCGAGATATCTTGCTCTGTCGCCGCGATCCCGCTGACATCGATCTCTCTGCGCACTCAGCGCCTCTGCGAGAGAACATTCCGCAAAGCATATCCATCGGTACAGCGTCTCGGCTCTACCAGTCGCTCACACAGTGTATGCCGACCCGGCTGCATCAAGCAGGCACCATCGCTATACTGGCGCGCTTTCGTTGAAGCCGGATGCCGCCGTGGCCGAGCAGTCGCCCAGTACGACGATCACCTTCCAGGATCTCATCCTGCGGCTCCAGAACTACTGGATCGGGCAGGGGTGCGTACTCATGCAGCCCTACGACATGGAAGTGGGCGCGGGGACGTTCCACCCCTCGACCTTCCTGCGCGCGATCGGCCCGGAGCCCTGGCGCGCGGCGCACGTGCAGGCCTCGCGCCGTCCCACCGACGGGCGCTACGGCGATAACCCGAACCGGCTGCAGCACTATTACCAGTTCCAGGTGCTGATCAAGCCCGCGCCGCGGGATATCCAGGATCTCTATCTCGGTTCGCTCGCCGCGCTCGGCGTCGACCCGCTGGTGCATGACATCCGTTTCGTCGAGGACGACTGGGAGTCGCCGACGCTCGGCGCCTGGGGACTCGGCTGGGAGGTCTGGCTGGATGGCATGGAGATCACCCAGTTCACCTACTTCCAGCAGGTCGGCGGGCTTGATGTCGATGCCGTCTCCGGCGAGATCGCTTACGGGCTGGAGCGCATCTGCATGTATCTGCAGGGCGTCGAGAATGTCTACGACCTGGTGTGGACCGAGGGCCCGCAGGGCACGGTCTACTACGGCGACGTGTTCCACCAGAACGAGGTCGAGCAGTCGATCTACAACTTCGAACTCGCCGATACCGCCGCGCTGTTCGCCTGGTTCGATGCCTGCGAGGCGGAGGCCAAACGCCTGGTCGAGCGCGAAGAGCCGCTGCCGCTGCCGGCCTACGAACAGACGCTCAAGGCCTCGCACACATTCAATCTGCTCGATGCCCGCCAGGCGATCTCGGTGACCGAGCGCCAGCGCTACATCCTGCGGATCCGCGATCTGGCGCGGGGCGTCGCGCAGGCGTTTTACGCCAAGCGCGAGGCGCTCGGGTTCCCGCTCGTGCGTGACACGGCCAAAGTGGAGGGGGGGCATGACTGAGGCACGCGATCTGCTGGTCGAGATCGGCACCGAAGAACTCCCCTCGAGCGAGCTGAAGGAGCTGATGGATGCGTTCGGGCAGAACCTGGCCGCGGGCCTCCGGGGTGCGCGGATCGATCTGTCCGCGGAACCGGAGACCTTCGCGACGCCGCGCCGCCTGGCGGTGCGTATCCATGGTGTCGCGGCGGCCCAGTCCGCCGAATCGGTCGAGCACCGCGGCCCGCCGGTGAATGCCGCCTTCGATGCCGATGGCAATCCGACGAAGGCCGCGGAAGGCTTCGCGCGCCGCCATGGCGTTGCCGTCTCGGACCTCGAACGACGCGATACCGGCAAGGCCGAATACCTCTTCCATACCGAACACCAGCAGGGCCGGCCGACGGTGGAACTTCTGCCGGAACTGGTGGGCCGGGTCCTCACCGAACTGCCGGCGAAGAAGCGCATGCGCTGGGGCGTCCCCGGCGTCAGTTTCCCGCGACCGGTGCACTGGGCGGTGCTCCTGTTCGGCGACGAGGCGGTCGATGCCGAACTGCTCGGTGTGCGTACGGGCCGCGCGAGCCGCGGCCACCGTTTCCATCATCCCGCCGCCGTCGAACTCGATCGCCCCGCCGACTACGAGCGGCGCCTGTTGGATCCGGGGCACCTGGTCGCCGGTTTTGCCGATCGCCAGGCGCGCATCCGCGAACAGGTGATCGCCGCCGCCCGCGAGGCCGGTGGCGAGGCCGATATCGACCCGGACCTGCTGGAGGAAGTCACCTCGCTGGTCGAGTGGCCGGTGGCGCTGGCCGGGCGCTTCGACTGCCGGTTCCTGGACGTCCCGGCCGAGGCACTGGTGGCCGTGATGAAGGATCACCAGAAGTACTTCCCCGTCTACGATGGCGATGGCGGACTGCTGCCCGCGTTCGTGACGGTGAGCAACATCGCCAGCGCGGATCCCGAGACCGTGCGCCATGGCAACGAGCGCGTCATCGAGCCGCGCTTCGCCGATGCCGAGTTTTTCTGGCAGCAGGATCGCCGTCAGCGGCTGGAGGCGCGCCTGGAGGGGCTGAAGGCGATGGTCTTCCAGCGCCGGCTCGGAACGCTCTACGACCGCACGCAGCGGATCGAATCGCTGGCCGGTCGCCTCGCGGCGCGCCTCGGTGCCGACACCGACGCAACGGCGACCGCGGCGCGGCTCGCCAAGTGCGATCTGCTGACCGAGATGGTCGGCGAGTTCCCCGAACTCCAGGGCCTGATGGGCGGCTATTACGCGGCCGCGGAGGGGCACGGCGACCTCGTTGCCCGTGCCATTGCCGACCAGTACCGGCCCGCGTTCGCGGGTGACGACCTGCCGCGGACCGGGGAGGGCCAGGCGCTTGCGCTGGCGGACCGCCTCGATGCCCTCGTCGGCATCTTCGCCATCGGCCAGGCGCCGACGGGGGACAAGGACCCGTTCGCCCTCCGGCGCGCCGCGCTGGGAGCGCTGCGCATCCTTGTCGAGTGCGGGCTGGATCTCGATCTCGAAGCGGCTTTGGGTGAGGCCGCGGCGGCCCATGACGACGCGATCGATGCCCGGGCCGCGGTGAGCACGGTCCTCGATTTCATGATGGACCGCTTCCGCGTCTACTACACCGGCGCCGGGTTCACGCCCGATCAGTTCGAGGCGGTGCGCGCCTGCCGGCCCACGCGGCCGGTGGATTTCGATGCGAGGATCCGCGCCCTGCAGGCGTTCGGTGAGCGCTCCGAGGCGGCCTCGCTGACCGAGGCGAACAAGCGTATCCGCAATATCCTGAAGAAGGCCGACTCGGCCGACGGCGCCGAACCGGATCCGGCACTGTTCGCGGATGACGCGGAGCGCGATCTGGCCGGAGCGGTCGCCGGTCTCGACGAGGCCATCGGCGTACTGGTCGAAGCCCGCGATTACGCCGGCGCCCTGGCACGGCTGGCGGCGCTCGCTGAACCGCTGGACCGTTTCTTCGACGGTGTCATGGTCATGGCTGACGACGCCACGCTGCGCGCGAACCGCATTGCACTGCTTGGCCGCGCCCGCGGTCTGTTCCTGCGGATCGCGGATCTCTCGCGGGTGCAATAGTGCCCTTCAACACGAGTTCGTCGTCTTTTCGCCGGCCCTCGAGGCGCCTGGCGGCGTTGCGCCTCCTCGCAATACGACGCGGTATTACTCGTCGGCGCGCCTTGCCAGTCGCCACGATGCCTCGCCGAGAAAGATCGACGAACTCGTGTTAAAGGACACTGGTACCGTGGCGGTCCCACTGGTCATCCTCGATCGCGACGGCGTGATCAACGAAGAATCGGATGCCCACATCAAGTCGGTCGCCGAGTGGCACCCGCTACCCGGGAGCCTCGAGGCGATCGCCCGGCTGAACCGGGCGGGCTTCCGCACCGCCCTGGCCACCAATCAGTCCGGTATCGCCCGCGGACTCTTCAGCGAGGCCGATCTGGCCGCGATCCACGAGCACATCGCCCGAGCACTCGCGCGCCTCGGAGGCCGCCTGGATCCGGTCGTGTATTCCCCGGACGGCCCCGGCAGCGACGCGTGGCGGCGCAAACCGCGCCCGGGCATGCTGCTCGAGATCGCCGAACGTCTGGAGGTCGAGCTCGACGGCGTGCCCTACGCCGGCGATTCCTGGCGCGACATCCAGGCGGCCCGCGCCGCGGGCGCCCGGCCGATCCTGGTGCGCACGGGCAATGGCGATGCGACACTGGCCGCCGGGCACGATCTGGGGGATGTCGCCGTGTACGACGATCTGGCCGCCTTCGCTGACGCATGGATCGCCGCCGGGAAGTCAGTCCCGTGAACCCACCGCGCCCGCCCGTTTCCGTCTACCTTCGATCGGCGGCGTTCTGGTGCGTGTTCTTCGTTTCCACCACCTTTTTCGGTCTGTTGATCGCGATCGTCGGCTGGCTGCTCCCTTCGCGCTGGAGCTACGGGCTCGCCCGGATCTGGTGCTTCATCAACATCTACACCCTGCGCTTCATCTGCGGGCTGCGCTGGCGGGTCGAGGGCCGGGCCAAGATTCCGACCACCCCGCATATCTTCTTCGCCAAGCATCAGTCGACCTGGGAGACCATGGCGCTGGTGATGCTGCTGGCGCCGCAGGTACACGTGATCAAGCGGGAGCTGCTGCGGATTCCAGGCTTCGGCTGGGGGTACAGGGCCATGGATCCGATCGCGATCGACCGCGCCGCCGGCCGGGCGGCGGTCGAGCAGATGGTCGCGCAGGGGCGTGAGCGCCTCGCCGACGGCTGGTCGGTGATGATCTTCCCCGAGGGGACGCGCGTGCTGCCGGGGCGGACCGAACGCTACCGCATGGGCGGCGCGATCCTCGCGACGGAGACCGGTGTGTCGGTGCTGCCGATCGCGCACAACGCGGGCGAGTTCTGGCCGCGCCACAGCTTCGTGAAATGGCCGGGCACGATCACGGTCGTCATCGGTGAATCCATCGCCACCGTCGGCAAGACGCCGGACGAGGTCAACGCGGAAGCCCGGGCATGGCTCGAAGCGACCATGGAACGGATCGGCGGCGCGGGCCCCTGCGCGGCCCGCCAAGAGCCTGTCCGGGTCGACCAATCCGGTTGATCGTCGAGACTCGGCGTCGTGCGCGTTCGCTTCGCGAAAACGCGCCTACGGGACATGTTGCGCCAATTCCGTGGCCTCAGGGTGGTGTCGTAGGCGCGTCTTCGCCGAAGGCGAATGCGCGCGCTCGCGTGGCCGGGACCGAAGCGGACTCGCGCGAACGCCGTTCAGTCGGTCCGCTCTTCCTTCTCCAGGATGTCCTCGCGCATGGGTGCGAGCCGTGCGAGCAGCCGGTTCTGCGCCGACTCGGGCACCCGCAGATCGATCATGGCGGTGCGCAGGTTTTCGACGAAGGCGTTGAACTCGGCCGCGTCGATACCCAGCCCGGCGTGCGATTTTTCCATCGAATCGCCGCTGTACTCGCAGGGTCCGCCGCTGATATCGCAGATCTGCTCCACCAGCTTCGTGCGCAGGCGGCCGATATCGGAGTCGGCGAAGATCGCCACGATACGCGCGTCATCGGCGACGTTTCTCAGGGTTTCGTCGACGATCGCGCGAATTCCCGGGTGTTCGCCGAGCGCCGAGTAGAGGTCGGCGTCGCGGGCGGGTTCCGGTGCGGCGCAGGCGGTGAGCAGCGCCAGCGCCAGCCCGGCGAAAAAGCGTCGTGCCATGGTCATCTCAGAATGCCGCCTCCGCCGAGAAATAAAGTCCGCGCTGGTCGTCGAGCGTCGCGATCGAGCCGAGATCGGTCCAGGCGGCCGTCAGCGACAGGTTTTTGTTCGGGAACCAGGCGATGAAGACATCGCTCCAGTCGCTCTCGTCCGCGAACGCGAGGTTGTCCGGTTTCTGCCGGTATTCGACCCCGATCGCGGTGCGGCGATCGAGAAAGACCGCCGCACTCGCCTCGGCCACGAGTTCGCGACCGTCGTTGTCGGGGCCGCCGAAGCCGAGCAGGCCGAGTTCGTTGGCCCGGGTTGAGCGGACCGTGCCGTTCAGATAGACGTTGCGGCCGGCCAGGCCCGCGAGCAGGAGCCGGCCCACGGAGAGGTAGACATCGGTTCCCGTATCGTTGCGCGCGCCGACGGCGTCGGCTATGGCGAAGTCCCGGTTGCGCTTGTGCTGGATGCCCAGCGCCACCTGAGGCCAGCGCCCGTAGATCGTATCCCCCGTCAGGCGGAACTTGGCGCCGAATACGTCCTGCCCGATGCGCGCGTCGGGCGCGATCAGCGTGGGGAATGCCGTGGCGAGGGATCCGGTGTCGAAATCCTGGCGTGCGAACGAGATCTCCACCCGGTTGTTCCAGACAAAACCGGCGCCGATCACGTCGAGCCGGTAATCACCCGTATCGACGCTGGAGAAGAACGCGGTCGCGCCGTTCTCGTCCTCGGTCCCGTAACCGCCAAGCAGGGCCCAGGGGACAATGCCGCCGCCCGCCGCGCCCTCGATCTGGGTGGCGCCACCGGTGCCGATCAGTTTGCCCCCGGCGGCCGCGGTCACGGGCAGGATCAGCAGGACGATGGCGACCGCAAGCCGGTGAGCGGGGCAGTCCGTGTGTCCGTGGTTCATGGTTTGCCCCCGTTGCGTACCCAGGCCGCGAAATCGTCGGCGGCCAGCGGACGGCTGAACAGAAAGCCCTGGGCCAGATCGCAGTCCGATCGGATCAGCCATTCCCGCGAGAAGGCCGTCTCGACTCCCTCGGCGACCACGGCCAAGCCCATATTGTGACCCAGATCGATCGCCGAGCGGACGATCGCCTCGATACTCATATCGGTACTGATTTCCTGCAGATCGAGGATGAAGGACTTGTCGATCTTGAGCTCATCCACTGGGAGGCGACGCAGCTGGGCCAGCGATGATTGCCCGGTGCCGAAGTCGTCGATCGACAGGCGCACGCCGGTCGCCTTGAGCCCCTTCAGAACCCGAAGCGCGAACGCCGTATCCTGCATGACCGCGCTCTCGGTGACTTCAAGGGTGAGATGATCGGGCGGCACACCGTGTTGTTCAAGCGTTGTGGCGACGAAATCCGGCAGGCTGTCATCGATCAGGTCGAGTGCGGAGATGTTGACCGAGACATGCAGATCCATGCCCTCGGCCCGCCACTGGCCGCCCTGACGCATGACTTCGCCCAGCACCCAGCGCGTCAGCGACCGGATGAATCCGGCGTTCTCGGCCAGTGGGATGAATTCGGCCGGCGATATCCGGCCGAGCCGCGGATGCCGCCAGCGCAGCAGTGCCTCGACGTGATCCATGCCGCCGTCACGGAGCCCGACCTGAGGCTGGTATTCGAGGGTCAACTGGTTACCATCGATCGCCTCGCGCAGATCGGCGACGAGGGTCAATTGATACTGATGGCGCTCGTCCCAGCCGTTTTCATAGAGCACCGCGGGGACACCCCGCCCCTTGGCGGCGTACATCGCGATGTCCGCGCGCCGCAGGAGGGTCTCGACCGTATCGCCATGGGCCGGGTATACGGCTACGCCCATGCTCTTCTCGATCCGCAGGGTCGTCGGCCCGAGGTCGAGCGGATTCTCCCAGGCGTGTTCGATCCGCCTCGCCAGCGACATCGCGTCGTCGATGTCCGCGCAGGCGCCTATTGCCCCGAACTCGTCGCCCCCCAGGCGGGCGATCGTGTCGCTCGCGCGCAGCGCCGTGCGCAACCGCTGGCCGATGGTCGTGAGCACGGCATCGCCGATCTCATGGCCAAGGCTGTCGTTGATCTCCTTGAAGCGGTTCAGGTCGAGGACGACCACGGCCACGCAGTGACCGTTCCGTAGCGCCCGATCGATCTCCAGTTGCAACCGGTCACGCATCAGGCTGCGATTGGGCAGGCCGGTCAGTTCATCGTGATACGCCTGGTGCACGATCCGGTCCTCGCGTTCGCGGACCGCTTCCTGCATGCGATTGAAAGCGGTCGCCAGCGCACCGAACTCGTCGCGCCGGTCGATCGCGACGGGGTGGGCATAGTCCCCGGCCGCGATCCGCTCGGCCGCATCCCCCAGCTGTCTCACGGGACGGCTGACGGTCCGGGCCAGCCAGACGGCACCGATCACGGTCACGATCAGCGCGAGCCCGGCGAGCAGCAGCAATTGGCGTTTGAGCGGCGCGTACGGCGCCAGAGCGGCGGCGAGCGGCGTCTGCAGGATTGCCACGAGCTGGCTGTTGCCGGTCGCCGCGAGCTGGCGGCTCGTGACCAATTGGCGTCCGGTGTCGGTATCGATCGTGCGCACCGTTTGCCTGCGGCCCGATCGGCCGGGGGGCAGCGCCAGGGTCGGATCATCGAGACTGGTCGCGAGTACGCGGGTTCCTGCTTCGCCGGCGCGTGCGAAACTGATCCCGGCCTGCGTCAGGCCGGCCAGTTCGCCGGCGAGTGCGTCGTCGACGGCGAAGCCGAGGACGGCCCAGGCGACCGGCACGGGCGCCCGGACCGGCACGATGACGAGCTGCCAGGCGCGTTCGCCGATGAGTCCGAACCCGACCGCCTCTTCCGCCTGGATCGCCCGTTCGAGCAGCGCGTCGATCGGGAAGCTATCGCCCTGATCGAGGTCGGCGCGCGTGCCGGCGCGCACGCTGCCGTCGCGGTCGAGCACGGCGGCCATGTCCGCATCGATCCGCGCCGCGTGGTTGCCGAGGGCTGAACGGACGGTCGGATGATCGCCGGTCGCGACGGCCCGCTTGAAGCCGAAGTCGTCCGTGAGCACGCGCACGGACTGCAGCAGCTGCCGTTCACGCAGTTCCAGCAGGCGGGCGACCACGCGCGATCCGGTCGCCAGTTCCTCTTCCACTTGCCGTGCGACGTTGCGATCCGTCGCCTCGAAGACGGCGATCACGGCGGCGAGCTGGACGATGGCCACGAGCGCGGTGAAAAACAGCGCCAGTTTGCGTTGGAAATGGGTGCGGATCACGCCGTTACCGTGAGAAGGCTTCGTCGAGTGATTCGTCGTCCTGACCACCGAAACCGCGTTGGCCCCGATCGCGTGGCGGCGACAGGTCAATGTCGAAGCGCAGGGTTGCCGTTGCGCCGTCATCGACGGAGATCGTGCGGGGCTCGGGTGACGCCCCGTCGACCAGACGCGGATGCCAGAGTTCTACCCGGTACTCGCCACCCGGGAGGTCCGCGATCCGGCCAGTGCCGTTATTCCCCGTACGTGCGAATGCCGGGGTATCGAGCACGAGGATATAGCCCAGCATCCAGTCGTGGATGTTGCAGCCGAGGATGACGACCCCGCGTTGCCCAAAGGTGACGGGCCGGGCGGTCTCGCCGTGGTACAGCTCCAGCTCGAACGTCTTTGCCTCGGAGAACGAGTAGACCTGGTGCCGGGTGTCGTCGCTGTTGGGAAACCGCACGGACGTCCCTGCCAGCACGGGCAGCACATGGGGTGCGAATTCACGCCCGACCTGGTCCATTACCGCTTCGGGCTGCGCGGGACGAGGCAGGGATGCGCCATCGGTGCGGGTCGCGTGGACGACGGCGTTCAAAACCGGGCTACCATCCGAGCGCACGTGCGCTTCGATGTTGGCGGCTGTCGCCGTTACCGGACCGGCGGTGGCCGCGATCAGCAGCATCGCACCCCCCAGGGCGCCGAGCCGGATGCGCGACCGCTCGCGGCAGTTTTCTCGATCGGTCATTGCCTGTTGTCCCGGTGCCCTCGTCCACGCAAAAGTTCGCAGCGAGGATCGTGCCAGTTTCGGTTCCGCCGGGGTAATCCCGTCGGGTCGGTAAGACCGATTACGGTGCCGGATTCGGATGCCGCGCGTGGATGGCCTCGATCGCCTCCAGGGCCTCGTCGTCGAGACGGACGTCGGCGCTGCCGATGTTTTCCTCGAGCTGCGCCGTCGTGGTCGCGCCAATAATGTTGGCGGTCACGAACGGGCGGCTGGTGACGAACGCCAGGGCGAGTTGCGCCGGCGACAGCCCGCGCTCACGGGCCAGGGCCACGTAGGCCTCCGTCGCGCTGACCGCATGTTCCTTCGTATAGCGCGCGAACTGCGGGAACTCCGTCAGGCGCGCCCCTTCCGGCCGGGCGTCATTGGCATATTTGCCGCTGAGAACACCGAAACCGAGCGGTGAGTACGCCAATAGCCCGGTCCGTTCGCGGTGCGCGAACTCCGCCAGACCGACCTCGAAGCTCCGGTTCAGCAGGTTGTAGGGGTTCTGGATCGAGGCGATGCGCGGGAAGCCGTCCCGCTCGGCCAGACGCAGATACTGCATTGCCCCCCACGGCGTCTCATTGGAGATGCCGATATGGCGAATCCGGCCCTCTTCGACCAGTCGCGCGAGGGTGTTCAGGTTTTCCTCGATCGTGTCGATCGCCACCGTCGTATCGCCATCCGGTTCATAGCCGAGTCGGCCGAAGTAGTTGGCGGGGCGGGCGGGCCAGTGGATCTGATAGAGGTCGATGTAATCCGTCTGCAGGCGCTGCAGGCTCGCGTCGACCGCTTCGCGGATGTGTCGCGCGTTCAGCTGCGGCCCGCCCCGCAGCCAGTCCATGTTGGTGGAGGGGCCGGCGACTTTCGTTGCCACCACGAGTCGGTCACGGTCCTCGCGGCGCGCGAGCCAGGAACCGATGTACTGCTCGGTCAGGCCCTGGGTCTCGGCGCGCGGCGGCACCGGGTACATCTCTGCGGCGTCGATGAAGTTGATGCCGCGTTCGACGGCGAGGTCGAGCTGGGCGTGGGCCTCGGCCTCCGTGTTCTGCTGGCCCCAGGTCATGGTGCCGAGGCAGATCTCGCTGACCCGCAGGTCGGTGGTGCCGAGTGGGCGGTACTGCATGTTCTGCTCCGCAGGGTTCGGGTTGGGTCGGTGCGGTGCGGCGGCCAGCGCTTGCGCGCCTGGCCGGCGCGTTCACTCACGGATTCGCTCACCCCGGCTCAGGCGTTCGATGAACGGGGTCAGGATAAGTTCCATCGCGAATCCCAGTTTACCGCCCGGGATCACCAGCGTGTTCGGCCGTGCCATGAAGGCCCCGTGGATCATCGCGAGCAGGTAGGGGAAGTCCATGTGCGTGCGGGTCGCGTCGCCGAAACGGATCACGACCAGGCTCTCGTCCGCCGAGGGCACCTCGCGGGCGACGAATGGATTGGACGTGTCCACCAGCGGCACGCGCTGGAAATTGATGTCGGTGCGCGAGAACTGCGGCGTGATGTATTCGACGTAGTCGTCCATGCGCCGCTTGATGGTCTCGACCGTATCCTCGGGTGTATAGCCACGCGCCGCGGCGTCGCGATGGATCTTCTGGATCCATTCGAGGTTCACGATCGGCGTCACGCCGACCAGGAAATCGACGTGCTGCGCCACATCGTACTCCGCCGTGACGACGCCGCCGTGCAGGCCTTCATAGAAGAGGACGTCGGTGCCGTCCGGGAGCAGCTCCCAGGGCGTGAACTCGCCCTCGGCCACGCTGCCGCCGTGCTCGGCGACCTCCTCGGCATTGTGCAGATACAGCCGGCGCCAACCCTGGCCGGTCTCCGCGTACTCGCGGAACAGGGCCTCGAGCTGATCGAACAGATTGCCCTCGGGACCGAAGTGGCTGATCGTGCGGCCCTGGTCCTGCATCGACTGGATCGCGGCCGCCATCTGGGTGCGCGAGTAGCGGTGGAAACTATCGCCCTGGATATAGACGGGCGTGATGGCCTGGCGCCGGAAAATGGCCTCGAAGGCATTGCGAACGGTCGAGGTCCCGGCGCCGGATGAGCCGGTTACGGCAACGATCGGGTGTTGCAGCGACATCGTCTCCTCCCGGAGGCCCGTCGGGGGTGCCCGCGTTCAGCGGTGCGCCCGTCGAAGGCCGCATGATACCGCGTCAAGGCGGCGTGGCGATGCCCGACGTTCTTCAGGCCGTCTCCCGGGGTTCACCACCGGCAGGGCGGCGTAGGCCTTTCCCCGGCGCCCGTAGACTTCCAGGCGTGCAACGCCACACGCCGCCGGGGAATGCCGGCATTGCGCGGTGACATGTCCGGGCGGTAGCCACCGCCACGGACCGCGCAAAACCGGCCTACGTTTTTTGCCTTACCTTGGCGCGCTCCGCGCCTTGGCGTGAGGTGGTTTTGACTTTCGGGGTGTCCCGACTCAGCCGTCGTCCCGCTCGATGCGCCGATAGAGCAGGTCCCGGACGTCATGGCCCTTGTGGGTGCCGCGTTGTTCGAAGTGCGTGGCGGGGCGGCACGGTGGCCGTTCGGTCTCGTCGGCGCCGGTGTGCTCGAAGGCCGGATGGGCGTCGAGCACGGCGTGCATGTGCTCCGCATAGTTCATCCAGTCGGTGGCCAGGTGGAGGTGACCGCCCGGTGGGAGCACCCGCTCGACGGCATCCAGGAACGCCGGCTGGATCAGGCGGCGCTTGTGATGGCGCTTCTTGGGCCATGGATCCGGAAAGAACACGAGCACCCGGTCGAGCGCGGCATTCGGGATCCGGTCGCGGACGACTTCGGCGGCATCGGTGCGCAGCACGCGCACGTTGGTCAGGCCGTCGTCGGCGAGCGCATTCATCAGGCGACCGACGCCGGGGCGATGGACTTCAATGCCGAGGAAATCGATCTCCGGGTGCTGACCGGCCATATGGCGCAGCGCCTCGCCGTTACCAAAACCGATCTCCAGCCATACCGGCGCCTCGCGCTCGAACAGCGCCGGCGGATCGATCGTCTGCGTCGCATCCACGCCGTAGCGCGGCCAGAGCGCTTCGAGCGCCCGCCGCTGCCCATCGGTCAACCGCCCCTCACGCAGCACGAAACTGCGGATCGGCCGCATGCGCTCCTCGGTCATATCGGGCTGGTCGCTCATGGTTCCTTCCGGCGGGGCTAGAAAAAGGTCCCTTCCTCGGGCGATGAGGCCGAGGCATAGCGGCGCCGGGGCATGCGACCGGCCTGGTACGCGGCGCGGCCGGCGCGGACGCCGAGGTTCATGGCTTCGGCCATGCGGATGGGGTCTTTGGCGTGCGCGATCGCCGTGTTCAGCAGTACGCCGTCGCAGCCGAGTTCCATGGCGATGGTGACGTCGCTGGCGGTGCCGACGCCGGCGTCGACCAGCACCGGGACGCGCGCGTGGTCGATGATCTCCAGCAGGTTGTAGCGGTTCTGGATCCCGAGGCCGGAGCCGATCGGGGCGGCCAGCGGCATGACCGCCACGGCGCCGGCATCCTCCATTCGACGCGCCATGACCGGATCGTCGCTGGTATAAACCATCACCTCGAAGCCGTCGGCGACCAGTTCCTCCAGTGCCGTCAGCGTCGCCGGTACGTCCGGATAGAGCGTGCGTTCATCGCCCAGGACCTCGAGTTTGACCAGCGTGTGTCCGCCCAGCAGTTCGCGCGCCAGGCGACAGGTGCGTACGGCGTCTTCCGGCGTGTAGCAGCCGGCGGTGTTCGGCAGCAGCGTGAACCGGTCCGGTGGCAGGTGATCCAGCAGGTTGGGCTCGTCCGGATTCTGGCCGAGATTCGTGCGGCGGATGGCCAGGGTCACCAGTTCAGCGCCGCTGGCGTCGATCGCCGCGCGCGCCTGCTGGAAATCCGCATACTTGCCCGTGCCAACGAGCAGGCGTGAGTGGAACACCCGCTGGCCGACGATCAACGGATTGACGTCACGGTTCGTGCTGGCCGCTGTCGCGGTGGTCATGATCGCTCCCGCGGCGCCTTCGAGCGCCCCTGGATGGGTTGATGGAAAAGCGTGGCGTCAGCCGCCGCCGATGGCGCGGACGATCTCGACCCGGTCACCCTCGGCGAGCTTCGTCGCCGCGTACTCGCTGCGCGGGACGATTTCGCGGTTGCGTTCCAGCGCGATGCGCTGATTCGCCAGACCCACGCGCTCGACGAGTTCGCCGACGGTCACGGCCTCGGGCAGTTCGTATTCCTCACCGTTTACGCTGACAAGCATTGCGATCACCCCGGCCGTCGCTGCGACGCGTCATTCTACACCGCCGCCCGCCCGAGCGGATGCGTGGCGCCGCGCCGATGGCAGTTGCGTGGTGCTATACCCACCACTACTATGTGACCGCGATGCGGCCGTAGTTCAACGGTAGAACCCAACCCTCCCAAGGTTGTGATGCCGGTTCGATTCCGGTCGGCCGCTCCAGTAATCCTCGTGATGGTCATTCTTGAGCGGGTTCGGCAGGGCTCGCGGCGCCGTGTAGCAGGCGCTGCGGTCGACAAACACCCGCTGAATCGCCACACCCGAGCGCGCAAAGACCGCAGGCGCGTCCCGGGAATCCCTCCGCCGTGACGCCACGCTCGTCGTCGAGTTCTTCGATGCGGGCTTTGGCGCCGGCGCATCCGGCAACCCCGCTCGGTCAACCCCCAGTGGGTGATCCACCGCGCGCCCCGTGAGCGCGCCAGCCCCGCCTCGCGATGTGTTCGACCGTCCAGCCGCCATTGTTTTCGTTTCGTTCCATTAAGGTCGATCTACGAAAACCGACAGTTTCAGTCGGCCGCGTCGCGTTTAATCAAGTCGTATTGACTCGTTCTTCTACGAAATCGATCCAATTCATTGCCATTTTGCGACGCAAAGCGCCGTTTATGATCAATTTCGCCCTCTAAATTTAACGCTATCCGTCAACTAGTGCCTCCCCGTTCGGGATATCTTCTGCACATCGCTCACTACCGCCGGGAGCGTATTCCTCCCCGGCACCATGGAGACGAAGTGAACTTCAACGGCCAGCGAATTCTGGTAACCGGCGGCACCGGCGGCATCGGTGCCGCCACTGTAAAGCGTTTCCGCGACGCCGGTGCCCGCGTTGCGGTGGGCTCGCGTTCCGAGGAGCGGTTCCGTTCGCTGAGCGACACCGTCGGCGCCGATAATCTTTTCCCGGCGATCGGCGCATTGGACTCCCTTGACGCCTGCAGTCGCGTGATCGACCAGGCCGTCGATGCCCTCGAAGGGCTGGATGTGCTGGTCAACGCGGCGGGGGTGTTCGAGGAAGTGCCTACCGGGTCCGTGACCCAGGAGCACTGGGATCGGAACATGGCGGTCAATGTCGGCGGCCCGTTCTTCTGCACGCAGGCGGCCCTCCCGATGCTGCGCGACAGCCACGGTAACGTGGTCAACATCGCCTCCGACGCCGGCATCCAGGGCTTTTCGGCCAGCCCCGTCTACTCGGCAGCCAAGGCCGCGGTCGTGAATCTCACGCGGGCCCATGCCATCGAGCTGGCGCATGCCATCCGAGTCAATTGTGTCTGCCCGGGCAATGTCGATACCGACATGATCCGCCGCGCCGCCGAGGCATCGGGCGATGCCGCGGACTACCTGTCGAGGGCCCATGCGCGTGCGCCGTCAGGGCGGATGGCGCATCCGGACGAGGTCGCCGGGGCGATCCTGTATCTCGCATCAACAGAAGCCGCATTCACCAACGGCGCGATCCTGGCGGTCGACGGCGGTGGGGTCTGCGGCGACTGAAATGATCGGCGCGCCGAGGTTCGGCCGACCTGGCCGGGACCGCGCGCCGAACCTGTACGACAGCACAACGAGGAGTATCCACGCATGCTGAACACTGAAGAAACACCGTACCGCACCCGAATCCGTCGTCTCGCGCGCACCACTGCGCTGCTGATCTGCTCGCTGGGCGTCGTCACGCTGCCCGCGCAGGCTGAACAGAGCGGACCGATTACGTTCGGCGCCCCCAACTGGCCGGGCGTAACCGTCAAGACGGAAGTGGCCAGCCAGATCCTGGAAGGCCTCGGCTACGAGACCGAAACCATCAAGGCGGAAACCGCGATCATCGTCAACAGCATCGCCCAGAAGAAGGTGCATGCGGCGCTAGGCCTGTGGCGGCCCTCACAGAACGGCATCATCGATCCCGTGATCGAGCGCGGTGAAGCAATTGAACTGACCGCGAACATCGAGGACGCGCGGTACCAGAGCGCGGTCCCGAAGTATGTCTGGGACGCAGGGGTGCGCTCAATGGCGGACCTGGCGCAGCACGCGGAAAAATTCGATCGCAAGCTCTACGGTATCGAGGCTGGCAGCGTGGGCAACGAGATCGTCAGTAACGCGATCAAGGCGAATACCTACGGGCTGAAGGGCTGGCAGGTCGTACCTTCCAGTACGCCGGGGATGCTCTCCCAGGTTGAACGGGCCGTCTCCAGAGACGAGTGGATCGTGTTCAACGGCTGGCAGCCGCACTGGATGAACGTCAAGTTCGACATGAAGTACCTCGCCGATCCGGAAGGCATCTGGGGCAAGAAGTCGACCGTCTACACCATCGTGCACCCGGACTTCGTCGATGAAAGCCCGAACGTGGCCCGCTTCCTCAAGCAGATGGTCGTTCCCAAGGCCGTTCAGAGCCAGTGGATTCTCGAATACGGGTACAACGATCGGTCGTCCGACGATGTGGCCCGCGAGTGGATCGCAGCCAACAAAGACATCGTCGCCGGTTGGGTCGAGGGCGTGACGAACGCGGCCGGTGACCGGTCCGCGACCGAGACGCTCGCCGAGCAGTTCGGCGGCGAGTAATAAGCGAACCATCGACCGGGATGCGCGCCATGGCAGGCAATCACGCCTCAAAGTACGACTACATCATCGTCGGTGCCGGTTCCGCGGGCTGCGTGCTCGCGAACCGGCTCACCGAGGATGGCGCCACGCGGGTACTGCTGCTGGAAGCGGGCCCGAAGGATCGCTACTGGGCCATCGACATGCCATCGGGCATGGGCCACGCGATCGACTCGAAGCGGTTCAACTGGCACTACCACTCCGGACCGGAGCCGTACCTGGAGGGGCGCGAGATCTACACGCCCCGCGGTCGTACACTCGGCGGCTCCTCATCGATCAACGGCATGGTCTACATCCGTGGCCATGCCTGCGATTACGATGCATGGGAGGAACGCGGTTGCGAGGGGTGGGGGTATCGGCACGTGCTGCCGTACTTCCGCCGCTCGGAGCGGCACGAACTTGGCGCGGATGAATATCACGGTGATGCTGGCCATCTCGGCGTCACGGCCGGCCGGCCATCGGCCCCGCTCAACTCGGCGTTCATCGAGGCGGGCAAGGAGGCCGGCTACCGCCGTACGACCGACGTGAACGGCTATCGCCAGGAAGGCTTTGGTCGCATCGACCGGACCACGTGGAAGGGCCGGCGCTGGAGCACGGCGCGAGGCTATCTGGCGGAGGCGCGCAAGCGCCCGAATCTCACCATCGCCTCCGGCGCGCTGGTCGAGCGGGTACTGCTTGAGGACGGGCGTGCCGTCGGCGTCGCATGGCGCCGGGGCGAAGAGCGGATGAGTGCGCGGGCGAACCGGGAGGTCATCCTCTGCGCCGGCGCCATCAATTCTCCGCAGGTGCTCCTGCTTTCGGGCATTGGTCCCCGCGAGGAGCTCGAACGCCACCAGATCCCGGTCGTGCACGAATCGCCGAATGTAGGCGAGCGCCTGTGCGATCACCCCGACACGGTGCTCGCATGGCACGCGCTCAAGCCCGTCTCGATTTATCCGTGGACCGTACCCCCGCGCAAGTGGCTGATCGGGGCACGCTGGTTCCTGGACGGCGCCGGACTCGCAGCGACCAATCATTTCGAGGCGGGTGCCTTCATCCGCACCCGCGCCGGCGTGAAGCATCCGGACGTCCAGCTAACCTTCATGCCTCTGGCGATCAAGCCGGGGACGAGCGAGTCCGTACCGGGCCACGCGTTCCAGGTCCACATCGATCTTATGCGACCCACGAGTCTCGGTCACGTGCGCCTGCGGTCGAGTGATCCAGCGGAACGGCCCGAGATCGTATTCAACTATCTCGCGACCGAACGCGACCGCATCGATATGCGCAATGCAGCGCACCGCGTGCGCGAGCTCATCGAACAGCCGGCGTTTGATGGCATCCGTGGCGAGGAGATTGCGCCCGGTGTGGACGTCACCACGGACGAGGAGATCGATACCTGGAACCGTCAGACCATGGAGACCGGCTATCACGCGGCGGGTACCTGCCGCATGGGCCCGGCCGACGATCCCACAGCGGTCGTGGACACGGAACTGCGTGTCCACGGCGTGGATGGCCTGCGGGTCGTCGACGCCTCGATCATGCCGCACGTGGTCAGCGGCAACACGAACGCGCCCACCGTAATGATCGCCGAGAAGGCGAGTGACCTCATCCGCGGGCGCGCCCCGTTACCGCCGTCGGACGCGCCGGTCTGGATCCATCCCGACTGGGAAACGGATCAGCGTTGAAGAAGCCCATCCCCACCGAACCGGAACACGCCGCCACGCACGACCGCATCGACGGCGTGGCGTTCCGTCGAAGCCGGGGCATTCCCGGCGGAGGACAGGCCATGAATGACGCAACACAGCGACGCCCGGTGCGAATCCGACGCCGGTGGCCCGCGGGCCGCGATATCCTGGCGCTCGAACTGGTCGCCGAGGACGGCGGGCCGCTGCCTGCCACCGCCGCGGGCGCGCACATCGATCTGCACCTGCCGAACGGGCTGGTGCGGCAATACTCGATCATGGATCCATGTTCGGCACCGCAGAGCTACCGCATCGGTGTCCTCCGCGAGAGCGATTCCCGTGGTGGCTCGGCTTACATAGTCGACGAACTGGGCGAGGACGACTGCCTGGACATCGACGGGCCGCGAAATCATTTCACGCTCGATGAAGCGGGCAGTCGCTATGTCCTCGTCGCCGGTGGCATCGGCATCACGCCACTGGTGGCAATGGCACGCCGACTGGTCGAACTCGGGCGCACGGTCGAACTGCACTATCTCGTGCGCGACCGCGAACGGGCCGCCTTCCTCGACGAACTCGAAGCGATCCTGCCGGAAGGCACGCTGCACCTGCATGTTGAAGCCGAGTCCGGTCGGCCCGATCCGGCCGCACTCGTCGGCCCCCCCGAAGCGGACCGCCAGCTCTATGCCTGCGGCCCCGGTGGCCTGCTCGACGCCATCCGCGATGCAACCGCCGACTGGGCGACCGGTTGCGTCCATTACGAAAAATTCTCCAACGACGCGCCCGGTCAGGCCGAGGCCACGGAGACCTGCGAGATCGAACTGCACCGCTCCGGCACCCGCTTCACGCTGCAGCCAGGCGAAACACTGCTCGACGCATTGCGCCGGAATGACGTGGACATGCCGTCCGCCTGCTGCGAAGGCGTTTGCGGCACCTGCGCGGTCGAGGTGGTCGAGGGCGACGTCGACCACCGGGATGCCCTGCAGGACGACGAGGAAAAGGCCAGCAATGAGGTCATGTACGTGTGCGTGTCGCGCCCGCTGGGCGCACGCCTCGTACTCGACCTGTAATCACGTGACGAAAGTAATCAAGGGCACAGCGACATGACCGAACGAACCGCCGCCTGGTGGCACCGCAAGGCCGAAGAGGTCGGCAAACCGACCCTGCCGTTCATCGACGGGGCGTACGTCTCCGCGCGCGGAAACGACAGCTTCGACACGTTCAATCCCGCGACGGGCGAGCACATCGCCCGCCTCGCCGCCGGCGATGCAAGCGATGTCGATGCTGCCGTCGCCGCCGCGCGTGCGGCCTTCAAGCGCGGCACGTGGTCGCGCATCCCGGCCGGCGAACGCAAGGCCACAATGCTTGCCATCGCCGAGAGCGTGCGCACCCACGCCGACGAACTGGCCGTGCTCGACGCGATCGACGCCGGCAAGTGCATCAGCGAAGCCGAGGGCGACATCGCCGAAGTCGCTGCGCTGTTTCAGTGGTTCGGCGAGGTCCAGGACAAGGTGCACGAAGAGGTCGCGCCGGTCGGCCCCGGCACACTGGCGACCGTGACCTGGGAGCCCGCCGGTGTCGTCGGCGCCGTGGTCGCATGGAACTTTCCGCTGCACAACGCCGCAGTAAAGGTCGCCCCAGCGCTGGCGGCCGGCAATAGCGTGGTGCTGAAACCGGCCGAGGAGACGCCGCTCTCCGCGCTGCGGCTTGCCGAACTGTGTGTCGCGGCCGGCCTGCCGGCCGGTGTGCTGAACGTCGTGCCGGGCCTCGGCCCAACCGCCGGTCAGGCGGTCGGTCTGCACGAAGACATCGACGTGGTCGGTTTCACCGGCTCGACCGCCGTCGGCAAGGCCATGCTGCGCTACTCGGCCGACTCCAACATGAAACCCGTCTGGCTCGAATGCGGCGGCAAGAGCCCGAACATCGTATTCGACGATTGCGGCGCGCTCGAGCAGGCGGTCGACTGCACCATCGGAGGCATCTTCACCAACGGTGGCCAGGTCTGCTCCGCGCACTCGCGCCTGTTGCTGCAGCGCGGCATCGCCGAGCGCTTCCTCGAGCGTTTGCTGGAGAAGACCGCGAGCATCGAGCCCGGCGACACACTCGATCCCGCGTGCGGGTTCGGCGCCATCATCAACGCCGACCAGCACGCACGCATCCTTGACTACATTCGGATCGGGCGCGAGCAGGCGACCCTGCGCTGCGGTGGCAATGCCACGCAGGTGGACGGCCGTGGCCTTTACATCGAACCGACCATCTTCACCGACGTCGCGCCCGATTCGACGCTGGCGCAGGAAGAGATCTTCGGGCCGGTGCTGTCGGTCTCCGTGTTTGACACCGAGACCGAGGCGCTTGAGCAGGCCAACGACAGCATCTACGGCCTGTCCGCATCAGTCTGGACCGCAGACCTCGGCCGCGCCCATCGCCTGACGCGCGCGATCTCCTCCGGGACGGTCGCCGTGAACACGGTCGATGCCGTCAGCATCCAGACGCCGTTCGGCGGCACGAAGCAGTCCGGCATCGGCCGCGACTACGCGATCCATGGCATGCACAAGTACATGGCCCAGAAGACGAGTTGGATCGAGTTTGATGCCGCGCCCGAGGAGGTCAAGTGATGACATCGAGCAACGCAAGCATGCAATCCGCAGTACCGGATGTGGCGAGAACCCGCGCCGAGTTGGCGTGCGCCTTCCGCTGGACAGCCCGGCTGGATATGCACGAGGCCACCGCCAACCATTACAGCGCGGCCGTGTCGGACGATGGCCACGAGTTTCTGATCAACCGCGAGGGCTTTCACTTCTCCGAGATCCGTGCGAGCGACCTCGCTCACGTCGACAGCCGCAGCGCGGAGCAGCCGGAAGGGCTCGATCCGACGGCCTGGGCCATTCACGGTGCGGTGCATCGCAACAACCCCGATGTCCGCTGCGTGCTGCATACGCACGCCCGTAGTTCCACGGCGGTCGCCTGCCTGGCGGATCCGGTATTGCCGCCGATCGACCAGAACGCCATGCGCTTCTTTGAGCGGGTCGCGATCGATTCCGGTTTCAACGGCATGGGCCTGGACGAGGAAGCGGAACGCCTCAGCCACATGGCCAGCCCCGGCACGCCGATCCTGCTGCTGGGCAATCATGGGGTCATCGCCCTCGGGGACTCGGTCGCGCAGGCATTCGACAATCTTTATTACTTCGAACGCGCCTGCGAGACCTGGCTCACCGTCCTGGCGACCGGACGCGCCGTGAGTGCTGTCGACCCCGATGTCGCACGGATGACTGCGCGCCAGTGGCAGGACTATCCGGAGTTCGCATCCAATCACTTTGACGCGCTGTTGCGCATTCTCGATCGCGAGGAACCCGAGTTCCGTAACTGAGAAAGGCGCGCGAACTGCAGCCGTGCGGGATCGCCGTTCCCGCTGCTGCCGATCCGGCGTATTCATCGCCACCGAAGGAGAGACACAATGATCAGAAAACTGCTACTTGCAACGACCGCGATCTTCACCCTGGGCACGGGTACGGCCGTTGCCGCAGCCGAATGCGGCACCGTCCGCTTTGGTCAGGTGAGCTGGACCGGGGTATCCGCCAAGACCGGCGCCGCCGCGTGGCTGCTCGATCAGATCGGTTACGAGACCGATGTCGTAACCGCCTCCCTTCCCATCATGTTCCAGAGCCTCGCGAACGAGGACCGCGATGTGTTCGCCGGTTTCTGGGTACCGACCTCGCGGACCATGGCGAGCGAGTACATGAAGAAAGGTGAAATCGACATCATCGAAAAGAACCTCAAGGGCGCGAAGTACACCGTCGGGGTGACGCAGGCGGCGTGGGATGGCGGCGTTCGCCACTTCAGTGATCTCAAGGATCACATCGACCGTTTCGACGGTCGCATCCTCGGCATCGAAGCTGGCAACGACGGCAACGACATCATCGAGCAGATGATCGAGGACGACGCCTACGGGATGGGTGACTTCGAACTCCAGCCGTCCAGCGAGGCCGGCATGCTGACCGAGGTTCAACGCCGCATCGACCGGGGCGAATGGGCCGCCTGGCTTGCCTGGGCGCCGCACCCGATGAACGTCAACGTCGACCTGCAGTTCCTCAACGGTGGTGCCGACTACTGGGGCCCGAACCAGGGCGGTGCGTCGGTCTACACGCTTGCCCGCAAAGGCTACGCCTGGCAGTGCCCGAACGTGGGCCAGTTCCTCGAAAACTATGAATATACGGTGGCTGAGCAATCGGCGCTCGCCACCTATGTCGTCAACGACGAAATGAACTACGCCGACGCCGGCATGAAGCTGATCCGGGAGAACCCGGAACTGCTCGACCGCTGGTTCGGCCACGGCGGCACCTACCAGACCGGCGCCGTCACCACCGCCGATGGCAAGGGCAGTGCGAAATCGGCCATTGAAAAGGCCCTCGGCCTCTGAAGCCGAGCGCGACCGACCCCTTAAACAACTATAGATCGTACGATCTGGAGAAAGACAATGTCTGCACTTGAATGGGATTACAGCGACCCGGAACGCGCACTCACGCTGCCGTCGAAGTACTACTATGACCAATCGGTGCACGAGCGCGAACGCGACCGTATCTTCATGCACTCCTGGCACCTGCTCGGCCATCGCAATGAGCTGGCGGAACCCGGTGCCTTCATTGTCCGCGACATCTTCGATCAGAGTGTCGTCGGCGCCTGTGACCGCAAGGGCGAGGTGCACGCGTTCTACAACGTCTGTCAGCACCGCGGCAACCGCCTTGTCACCGAGTCACGCGGCAAGCAGAGCGGCGTCTTCCGGTGTCCGTACCACTCCTGGTGCTTCGGCCACGACGGGGCCCTGAAGAACGCCCCGCGCTGCGATCGCCTGAAGGACTTCCGCAAGGAGGACTTCAATATTCCGCAGGTTCGGGTGGAGGAGTTCGGCGGCTTCTATTACTTCAATCTGGATAACGACGCGCCGTCCATGCGGGAGCAGTTCCCCGGCGCCGAGGAAGAGATGCTGCGCCTGTTCCCCCAGATGGACTCCATGCGGCTGGTCCACGAGGCGGATGTCATGATCCCGGCCAACTGGAAGGTCATCATGGACAACTCCATCGAGGGCTACCATTTCCGGCTGTCCGGGCCGTGCCACGTCGATCTGGCGTCCCTGATCGATTTCTCGGGCTACACGCTCAGCCAGTACGACAAGTGGTGGACGTACAACGGACCGCCGAACATGGACGTGACCGAGGCCTACGGCGTATCGCTCGGCCGCAAGCCGAACGAAAAGGACTATTTCTTCAATTTCGGCATGTGGCCGAACAACACGTTCTACCAGTTCCCGTTCTCGGAGCTGCTCGGCACGTTCATCATGATCCCGATCGGTCCCGAGCACTCGATCCTGCGTTTCGGCTACTACACCCCGCATGACGAGCTGCCGGAGATCTCGCGCAACGCGATGAATTGGATGAACAACGACATCGGGCCGGAAGACATCGAACTGAACAAGACCACCCAAAAGGGCCTGCGTTCATTCGGTTACGATCAGGGCCGGTACATGATCGATGCGGAGCGGAGCAACGAGAGTGAGCACCTCGTGCACCACTTCCATACGCTCGTCTACCGATCGCTGTGGGAAGAAGCTGCATAACCCCTCCCCCCGGATCAGCCGGACCCCGCAACGCGCGCGCGGCGCCGGGTCCGGCCCGGTCCGGGGACGCCGGTGCGCAGCAGATCGCGCGCAGCGCCAGTGTTCCTCACCCACCGATGTGAAAGAATATGTCCAACCGGGCGTCGGGCACCGGAAAGTTGCCCGGCGTAAAACAGTGCACGCACAACGGCCGCGGCAGCGTTTCAGTAAAGCCGACTGCCAGCCAACCGGAGACACGGTCATGAGTTCGCAGGGCGAGGTCCGGATTGGCGTTCTACTGCTCCCGCAGTTCTCGTTCGCGGAGCTGGGCCTGATCCTGGAGCCGCTGTTCATCGCAAATTGGCTCCTGCAGCGTCAGCGTTTCCAGTGGCGCCTGCTGTCCGTTGAAGGCGAGTCGGTCATCGCCAACAATGCCATGAGGGTCGACGCCGAACCGGAGCTTCCGGACGCGGAGACCTTCGACATCATCTTCGTGCTTGCCAGTTTCGAAACGAAGATGTACACCGGCGACCGCCGGGCCAAGATCTGGCTGCGCCGGGCCGCCCTGGCCGGCGTCGAACTCTGCGGCATCCAGACGGGCACCGAGGTCCTGGCCGCGGCCGGCGTTCTCAAGGGTCACCGCGCGGCGATCCACTGGGATAACCTTGACGGCTTCCAGGAACTCTATCCCGAGGTCGACGCCCGCCCGAATCTGTACGACATCGATGCCGGACGCATGTCGTGCGCCGGTGGCACGGCCGTGCTCGACATCATGCTTTACTGGCTACAGCCGAAGCTCGACGAGGCGATGTTCGACCAGATGCGCAATCACATGCTGGAGCCGCGCCTGCGCACCGGCGATCTGGCCCAGGCAGCGGGCGGCTCGACTGCTGCGGATGCGGCGCACCCGAAGGTTCGACGTGCGCTCGACCTCATGCAGCGCCACCTCGAAGAACCCCTGTCGACGGCAGAAATCGCCATGCGCAGCGGCATCTCCGTGCGCCAGCTCGAGCGGCGCTTTCGCGAAGCACTCCAGACGTCGCCCTCGAAGCATTACATGAGACTGCGCATGGCCCGCGCGCAGCGTCTGCTCCAGCAGACCGACCTCTCGGTGGCCGATGTCGCTGCCGCCAGCGGCTTCCAGTCGCTTGAGCACTTCTCACGTGCCTATCGGCGGCATCACGGGCTAACGCCGAGCAGCGACCGCCTGCAGAGCGCCAAGGCCTCCACGGGCTCGGGTGACGCCCAGCCGAACAAACTCCTGGGAAAGGAGAACTAGTACCTTGGTCGTACTCGCGGACCGGACGCCGCATGCCCTCATCGCCGGTGGCGGGCTGATCGGCCTGCTCACTGCCCGCGAACTGCGCGCGCGCGGTTTCGACGTCACCGTGGTCGAGCGCGGTGCCTGTGGTCGCGAGGCCTCCTGGGCCGGGGGCGGTATCCTGTCGCCGCTGCATCCGTGGCGATTCCCGGATGCGGTGAATGCCCTGGCCGCGCACTCGCAGAGCGTCTGGCCACGTTTCGCCGCGACCCTGCGTGAGCGCACCGGCATCGATCCCGAATACCGACCTGGCGGCATGATCGTCATTGATGGCGACGACCCGATCGAGGTGGGCGCATGGGCCGAGCGCCACCGCGTGGCGGCGACGCCGCTGGTTCGCGATCAGGTGATCGCCATGGTGGCGGGTCTGCAGCCGCCCGCCGGCCACTCGTGGCTGTTGCCGGACATCGCGAGCATCCGCAACCCGCGCCTGTTGCGCGCGCTGGTCGCGCTCGTCGTGGGTGAGGGCGTGGCGCTGCGCGAGCACACCCCGATTACCGGCATCGCCCACGCCGATGGTCGCGTGGTCGGGCTCGATACGACCGCCGGGCGCATCGGCGCGGACGCCGTGGTCATCTGCGCGGGCGCGTGGAGTTCCGGTCTGTTGACCGGGCTCGGCGCGGAGCCCCCGGGAATCCGCCCGGTGCGCGGGCAGATGCTGGCGTTCGGGGCGCCGCCCGGCCTGCTCGAACGGATCGTGCTGACGGAGACCCATTATCTGATTCCCCGGGCCGACGGGACCATCCTGGCCGGGAGCACGGTCGAGGACGCGGGTTTCGATGGTCGGCCGACGGATGCCGGCCGCGCCGAACTGTTCGACGCGGCCACGCGGCTGTTGCCCGCGCTCGCCGAGTCCCCGGTGCTGGCGCACTGGGCGGGGCTGCGCCCGGGCTCCGACGACGGCATCCCGACCATCGCGCCGCATCCGGCGCTGACCGGCCTGTGGATCAATGCCGGGCACTTCCGCAACGGTATCGTCACCGCCCCCGCGTCAGCGGAACTGGCGGCGGATCAGGTCGCCGGCCGGCCACCGGCGCTGGATCCGGCCCCGTATCTCTGGCCGCCCGCGGCCGGGACGGGGCCGACACGGGCCGCCGGCTGACCACGCTTTCGGGTCTCCGGGATGTCCTTACCGGCGCATACCCCTGTACAGCGGGCCAGCGGGCGGCTATCCTTCGCCACCCCGAAGCTTGACCGTGCCGGTGTAGCTCAGTCGGTAGAGCAATCGATTCGTAATCGATAGGTCGGAGGTTCGATTCCTCTCGCCGGCACCAATTTCCCTCTGCCGTAGGCCTCCGCGTGCCTTCAACCCGGACCGACTCGTCCATGACGCATGCCACACCACTGAATGCGGGCCGGGCGGCGCTGCTGATCGTGGCGGCGGGCGCAGTGTGGGGACTGTACTGGATTCCCCTGCGCCGACTGGACGCGCTGGCCACGGCCGGGCCCTGGGCTACCGTGGTCGTGCTGGTGGTGGCCGTCGCCGTGCTGGCGCCGGCGGCCTGGCTTGGCCGTTCTCGACTGCGGGATGCCTCGCCGCGCGCGCTCCTGAGCGTCGCGGCCGCCGGTGTCGCCATCGTGCTCTACTCCAACGCGCTCCTCTACGGGCAGGTGGCCGTGGTCATCCTGCTGTTCTACCTGACACCGGTATGGAGCACGTTGATCGCGCGCTTCTGGCTCGGCTACCCGGTCTCGCGCTGGCGTATCGGCGCCATCGTGAGTGGCTTCGCGGGCATCGGCTTCGTGCTGCGCGGTGGCCATGGCGGACTGCCGCTACCGTACGAGCTGGGCGACTGGCTCGCGCTCGCCTCGGGCATCCTCTGGGCAATCGCAACGACCGGCATTCACGAGCACTCGCAGACGCGGCCAACGGAAACCAATTTCGTTTTCTGCGTTGGCGGCCTGCTCGGTGCACTGGCACTGGCGCCCATCCTGGCGGGTACGGCGAGCCCGGTGATCGCGTCGGGCGACTGGCCGGCGGCGTTGGCCTGGACGCTCTTTATCGGCATTGGCTGGTGGGCCTTGTCCATGACCGCCCTCGTGGCGGCTGCCCAGGTCGTCGCGCCGCCGCGGGTCGGCGTCCTCCTGATGAGCGAGGTGATCGTAGCGACACTGTCGGCTGCAATGTTCGCCGCCGAGCCATTCGGGCCGTTGGTGATGGTCGGAGCGATTCTGGTGATCGGTGCGGGCGCGCTCGAGAGCCTGGCCGAGCGCGAAAGGACTGCCAGCGCGCGCTGAGCGCCGCTCAGGTGGTAGCGCTGCCCGCGCCTGGTGGCGTGCGCAGGCCCGCGGCGAGCCGCAGCCACAGGCGCCATAACAGGAACAGGACGGCCAGCGGCGCGACCAGCGTCTCGATCACGAACACGGCGACCAGATCGATCAGCGCGTTGAACAGCGAGTCGAGCCAGCCCTGATCCACGGCCTGGAGTGACTGGGCCTGATCCCGCAGCGTACTCATGCGCTCGCCCAGCGTGCTCTCTTCCGCCGTTCGCTCGGGGATTTCGCGTGGATCACGGTGCAGATCCACATCGAGGCCGACCTGACCGGCGGCCCGCTCGACCGTCGCGGTGGCGGCCTGTTGCCGGTCCTCGAGCACGTGGCCCGCGATCGCCGCCACGCCCAGGCCGGTGAGCGGCAGCAGTAATCGCAGGAGGACGGCGGTCCCCAGCATCAGGCCCGCGGCGGAGGCGAGGGAATTCGCGAATCGCCGTCGCGGCCCCGCGATCAGGCCTGCCACCGCGAGTACCGCGGCCGCGGAGGCGAACAGCGGCAACGCGACATCGCCGCCGAGTTCGAGCATCACCTTCTGCAGCGTGAGCGAGGCCAGCGCCGCCAGCACCACCGTCGAAAAGCGGTCGAGCAGGTCGCGCAGGGGCTCGAATATCTGGCCGGGGCGACCCTCCACGAACCCGATCCCGATCGAGATGTCGCCGGCGACCGCCAGCAGCCGTTCCAGTGCGCGCGCGCCGACATAAGTCCCGCCCGCCTGCAGCAGGGCGCGGTCGACGTATTCCGCCGCCGGCTCGTCGAGTGGCATCAGCAGGGGGTCGAACACGCGCTGGTCGGCGATCCCGGATACCGTCGTCGCGACGATGGCCGTCAGTGCGAGGGCGAGCCCAAAGCGTCGCGCCTCCGCCGAGCGCGCGCCAGCGCGCGGCGGTTTGGCGATCGTGCCGAGCGGCAGCAGCAGCGGGAGGCAGTAGGCCGGCCATGGACGCGCCGGGGCGTCTTCGCTCAGCGATCGAATGATCGTCGCACCGCCGAGTACCAGCCCGGCCGCGATGACCCAGGGAGCCCATACGGCCGCCGGAGACAGTAGCCACGCCAGGAGGTAGAGCGCGTCGCCGGCGAGGGCGGCCACGCGGACTGGCCAGCGCCAGCGACGGCGTCCGTCTGCGACCGCCGCGGTCACTCCTGCTCCGCCTGCCAGTCCCGCAGGCGTTGTCTGGCCGTGCTCAGTTGCGTCCCGGTCATGCGATCCGCGGCTCGCCGACGGACATCGTTGGCGTTGTCACGAAAGGCATTGGCACCGAAGTTGTCGGCCGCGACCGTGAGCCAGAACCAGCTCGTCTCCATGTCCCGTTGCAGGCCGGCACCGCCCTGGAAATGGATCATGCCAAGGGCATACTGCGCGTAGGCGTTATCGTTGCGCGCGGCCTTTTCATACCAGCGCACCGCCTCGGCGGCATCCTTGTTCACGCCCTGGCCCTTGGCATACATGTGACCGAGATTGAACCAAGCGGATTCATTGCCCTGATCGGCGGCCCGTCGATACCACTCCACGGCCCGCGCATGGTCCTGCTCGACACCACGCCCTTCCTGATACAGGGCACCGAGGCGGAAGGCGGCATCGGCGTGATCCAGCGCCGCGGCCTGGCGCCACTGGTCCGCTGCCCTGGTGTGGTTGCCGTTGTCGGCGGCCTCGACCCCGGCGTCAAACAAATCCTCGGCTTCGCCGGCGATGGCGAGAGGCGAGGCGCAAAGGGCCACGAGGAGCGGGAACGTGCGGAGCAGACTCATCATGCCGGCATAGTAACCCGAATTCCGATGCGGTCTCACGGCCCGGGGCCCCGCGGGGTGCGTTGCGCTTCAGTGCGTCCAAAAGAAGGCGGCACAGGCCACGAACGGGGCGGGGGCACTTACTGCGTCGCCGATGACGTCGGCCGGTCGAGCCGCTGCAGGCGGCGTTCGAAGTCCGGGCGCTTCATGGGCCGGTCGAACCAGTAGCCCTGGGCCGTCTTACAGCCCAGTTCCTGCATCAGGTCCGCCTGGGCGGCGGTCTCGACGCCTTCGGCGATGACGCTCAGGCCGAGGCTGCGGCCGAGTTCGACGATGGTGCGCACGATCGCGCGGGCCGTATCGGCCGATTCCGGGGCGTCGATATCGGCCACGAAGGCCCGATCGATCTTGAGCGTGTCGATCGGCAGATGTCGGAGGTAGTTCAGCGACGAGTAGCCGCTGCCGAAGTCGTCGATGGCGATCCGCAGTCCCGGTGCGCGCGCCTTGAGGTCGATAAGCTGGCGGCTGGCGTGCTGGAAATCGACCATCAGCATGCTCTCGGTGATCTCGAGTTCGAGGCCGTTCGGGTCGACACGGGTGTCGGCGAGCACCTGTGCCACCTCGGCGCCGAAGTCCGCCGCGTGCAGTTCGCGCGCCGAGATGTTGGCGGCGAGAATGATGTCCTCGCCGGCGCTCTGCCATTCGGCCAGCGCGTGCGCGGCGGCCCGCAGGACATAGCGGTCGATCTGGCCGATCAGCGGACCCCGCTCCGCCACGGGGAGGAATTGGCCGGGTGCGAGCGCGCCGCGTTCCGGGTGGTTCCAGCGCAGCAGCGCCTCCGCGCCCACCAGGTGGCGTCCGGGCAGGTCGATCTGGGGCTGGTAGTAGAGCTCGAGCTGATTCTCGGCGAGCGCCGTCCGCAGTTCGGTCTCGAGCCGCAGACGCTCGCTGACCTGCGCGTTCATGGTCTCGGCGAAATAGCGGTAGCGGTTCTTGCCGGCGTGTTTGGCTGCGTACATCGCCGTGTCGGCCGCCTCCATCAGGGCCTCGGTCGACTGCCCGTCCTGCGGGAACATGCTGATGCCGATACTGGGGCGTGCCGTGACATCGCGGCCCGCCACCTGGACGCTGGGCTGTAGCGACGCCAGCACGCGTTCGGCGACTTCGGTCGCATCGAGTTCCTCGCGCAGGGGAACGGCGATCACGAATTCGTCACCGCCGAGGCGGGCGACGGTGTCGCGGTCGCGCACGCAGTTGCGCAGGCGCGCGGCCACCTGTTTCAGGAGTTCATCGCCGGCACTGTGCCCCAGGGTGTCGTTGACCAGTTTGAACTCGTCGAGATCGAGCAGCAGGACGGCGAGTTCCCGGTCGCCGCGCCTGGCGTCGAGAATAGCTCGCTCGAGCCGGTCGCTCAGCAGTGCGCGGTTGGGCAGATCGGTGAGCGCGTCGTACTGCGCCTGGCGCACGAGTTCCTGGGCCAGGCGATCCTGTTCGATGGCGATCGATGCGATCTGTGCAATCTCGTTCAGCAGTGACGTATCGACCTGCTGGTTGGTATACCCCGATGTCGTGAACGCTGCGAGCACCGCGAGGATCGCTCCCTGCTGGTCCCGCACCGGGACGGCGCTGATCGCCCGATAGCCGGCGTCTCGGCTCACGCGCCGGAAGCGGGTGTCAGTCTCGCCTGCCGACACCGCGTCCGTCGCCGGCTGATCGGTGGCCAGCGTGGCCGCGATCGCGCTGCCGACCGTCTCCGGTGACTGCCCGTCGATCGCCTCGGCACAGAGGGCGGGCAGCCCCGGTGCCGCGGCGGTCTGCAGGTGGCCATTCTGGACCCGGAAGATGGCCGTGGTGAGGCCTTCATACTGCTGTTCGATAAGACCGACGAGTTCGCGCAGGATGTCGCCGAGGGCGCGATCGCGCGCGATCATCTCGAGTATCCGTCCGCGACCGTCCGCGATCCGCGCGGCCCGGTACTGCGCGGTGATATCGCGGACGGTGCCCTCGTAATAGCGTGCCCGGCCATCGGCGCCACGGACCAGGCGGGCGTTTTCGCTGGTCCAGATGCGCTCACCGGTGGCGTGGCGGACGATCTCCGCCTCGAAATCGGTGATCCGGCCGTCGCGCTCCAGCGCCTCCATCAGGCGGGTGCGACTGTCCGTGTCCACGAACCACTGCGTGTGGATGTTCTCCATGCTGGCGAGGAGTTCGGCCTCGCTGTCGTAACCATGCAGCCGGGCGAGCGCGGGATTCGCGCGCAGCAGGCGGCCGTCGAGGGTGGAGCGGTAGATGCCTTCGGTCGCGTTCTCGAAGATGTCCTGGTAATTGGCCTCCGCACGGAGCTTCTCCGTGACGTCGATCATGACCGTGCGCGAGCGCAGCATCGTCCCGGCCTCGTCGTACTCGACAGTGGCCGACAGCAGGATGTCGAGGACATGGCTGTCCGCGCGCACGACCTGCATGGGCTCATCGCGGATCACGCCGTCGGCCATCATTCGGGCAAAGTCGACGCGTTCGACTTTCTCGCGCGATTCGCGACTCAGGAAGTCGCGCGAGTAGGCGCCGATCACCTGCTCGCGTGGGTAGCCCAGGTGCTGGAGCCAGTAATCGTTGACGTCGACAATGCGGCCCGCGCGGTCGACCGAGTGCATCATCACCGGGGTGTTGTCGTAGAGCGACCGGAAGCGCTCCTCGCTGGCGGCGAGCTCGCGTTCGATCGCCATGCGATCGCTGACATCCGCCATCACCGAGACCGCCTGGACGATGTTGCCCTCGCGGTCGTATTCGCACTCCGCGGACAGCAGCACGTCGCGGATCCCGCCGTCGGCGCGCACGACCTGGAACGGAATGTTGCGGCAGCGCCCGTCGCGCCAGAATGCGGGGCGGATCTCTTCGAGCGCGCGGCGACGCGATTCCGGCGTGAAGAAGTCGATCGACTGGCGGCCGATGACCTCCGCGCGCG
>Ga0306907_1000160_pt1 | contig 36290 bp, 33 predicted proteins | sample AntRauTorcE11898_FD_190415 | JGI IMG/M metagenome (GOLD analysis project Ga0306907, IMG submission 190415) | Saline lake microbial communities from Rauer Islands, Antarctica - Metagenome Torckler E11 #898 (v2) (version 2) | ecosystem: Environmental > Aquatic > Non-marine Saline and Alkaline >... | reverse complement strand
AAGGGCTGGTGGGTGGATAAACTTACTGCCCAGTCGGCCGTTACCCCATAAATGGTATGATAATCCATTTCGTAGTGCGCATCGCGCGTATAACTCTGAATATTCAACCCCGCCTCAAAACCAAAGCCGTGCAGCCAGATGGTGCGCGGACCAATGCCAAAAATAGGTTCGTGGGCCTGAAGGGTTGCAAAACTGCCGAGGCTAAACAAGGCGATCAATAGCAGACTCTTAATTGATGTACCTAAAATGGTATTTGATTTTATTAGCTTCATAAAATGTTATGGCAATCTGTGATTATTAATTTTATATTTCCAAAAACCGCATAACGGGGACGATAGCGTAAGCAAAAAAGGCCCCGGTACTATAAATAATGACTGAGCTCCAAAACATAAATTTCTGAAACTTCCCCGACACGGCACATCCTTCTCCGCCGGTAATACTGCAGGCCACATTCCCTTGGGGCCGGTAAATAAGAATACCGCTCAGCGTAATCATCAGAGCCGAGCCAATAAATATCCATATTTTATGGCGCGATAGCGGAACCATCCACGGGAAAGTGGAGATCATGGAAGTTACTGCAGCACCCCCGGCAAAAGCCGCCACAGCCGCAGGCAGGGCGCAGCAGATTAAGGTGCCTGTTGAAGTAAACAAGGCAAAAAAGCTGGATGCCTTCTGTTTCCAGGTTTGATTATTCGATTTTGCTGTTTCTGTTGATTCCATACCGGGCTATTGTTTTTACATTCTGTTAACCAATATAAGGCCTGTACCTTGGTCGAGAGTCAAATGTTTTTTTAATAATAACCCCTGCTAATATTACTATCAGCAGGGTTTTGATATTATTTTAAATTATCTGCGGTTTGGTATGCTTATCTGTGCGTTTTAGCGATGTTGTCACTTTGCGTAATAATGCATCGCTATAACTATTGGGGAACCGACAACGCGCAGGAACTGGCTAAAGGGCTGCGTGAAGCGCTGAACCAAACCGGGAATATGGAGAGGCATGAAGATGAAGAAATGGAAGAGTAGGACCACTCATTTTTTTACGTACCAGACCTCCAAGGTTTCTCAAAACCTTGGAGGTCTTACTTTTCTTACACCTCGGCCAGCTCCTCAAACGCCTCTTCCAGCTCTTGGCTGTGAATCAACCCTTCCAAACGATTCACTTCCTCACCGTTTTTAAACAAGAGCAAGGTGGGTACGGCTTCAATATTGAACGTATCCATCAGCGAAGAATCTTCGGTAACCTTGACTTTATGAACCTCTAATTCACCTTCGTAATCCTGGACAGCAGCTTTCAGCTTGGGTTCCATCATATTACATGGCGGACAGTCATCCATTCAGATGTCAATGACCAGCGGTCCTTGATGCTGACTGATAAATTTATCCAGGTTTTCTGCTTTAATTGTGGAAATATCCATAGATTATTGTTTACGCTGCTTTTCTGTTTTTTCCGGTTCATAGCCTGCCTCCAGCAGGGTTTCACGGACGCCTGCCTCGTCGATATGACCGTTGGTGAAATGGATATGGATGAGGTGTTCGTCCAAGTCAGTTTCTATTTCAATATCGGAAACGCGTTCATGCAACGCCCTGGTGATGGTTTCCACACAGTGTTCGCAGTTCATATTCGGTACGCGATAGGTCAGATCGTACTCTTTTCCTTTCTCTTTTTGTAAGGTATCGGGCAGCAGACGTCCGCCAAAAGAATTCAGCAGTACGGCGCTAACGCTTCCGGCCATCGCCACCATCGCCCAGACGGGGTTAACCAGTCCGGTTACCGCCAACGGCACGCCGAGGCCGTTGAAACTAAAAGCCAGAATCACGTTTTGTCGCGTTTTTTTGTACGAGGTTTCGCCGATCTTGAAAGCTTCCGGCAGGGCACTCAGCCGTTTGCCCATCAGCACCACGTCGGCCGATTCTATCGCAATATCCGTCCCTGCCCCGATGGCCATACCCACATCGGCCTGCGTCAGCGCCGGGGCATCGTTGATGCCGTCTCCCACCATGGCAACTCTTCTTCTCTTTTCCTGTAACTGCCTGACATGCTTTGCTTTTTCATCGGGCTTCACACGGGCATGCACTTCTTCAATACCGCATTTTTGGGCGATAGCTTCGGCTGTTAGCCGGTTATCGCCGGTGATGAGTACGGGCGTAATGTTCATCTCTTTAAGTAGCTGCACGGTTTCGATTGCATCTTCCTTGAGCGTATCGGCCAGAGCAATAGTGCCGGCCAGGTAACCATCAATCGATACGCCAATAACCGTGTGCCCTTGTTCTTCGTGGCTTTTCACCCATTCGCCGGCCTGATTGATATCTACATTCTGCTCCTTCAAAAATTCCAGGCTACCTACACGGACATCGCAACCGTCAACCTGGGCCGTCACGCCTTTGCCGGTGGTGGAATCGAATTCCTCGGTTTGGGGGATGCTTTCGATATGTTTTTTTACGTGCGCGACCACGGCCTGCGCCAGCGGATGTTCGGAGTTCTTCTCGGCAGCCCCGGTCAATCGATAAAACTGTGATGTTTCGATGTCACCGTATAGTTTGGTATCGATCATTTCCGGTTCACCCACGGTGAGCGTCCCTGTCTTATCGAATACGATGGTATCTACGTCCTTCATAATCTGGAAGGCTTCGCCGGCGCGAATCAGGATGCCGCGGTCGGCCGCCATGCCGCCACCCCGTATCATCGCCAGGGGCGTGGCCATGCCCAGCGCGCAGGGATAGCCCATCACAAACACGGCCAGCATAGCAAAGATGGCGCGAACCAGATTTACCTGTCCCGTAAGCAGCCACGCGCCCAGGGTCCATATCCCCAGGGCCAGGCCGGCAAAAGCGACCACGCCGGGTACGTAATATTTCAGCACTTTATCGACCAATTGAATAATGCCCGGCTTCATAGCGCGGGCCTCTTCGACATGGCGGGCCACCTGCTGCAGGAAGGATTCATCGCCAATAGCAGTTACTATCACGAGCAGTGTTCCGGTCTGGTTCACGGAACCGCCGACCACTTCCTCGCCTTCTCCTTTTTCCACGGGGATGGATTCGCCGGTTACAATACTTTCATCCACGCCGGAGTGTCCTTCCATGATTTCGCCGTCCACCGGGATCTTTTCACCGGGACGGATACGCACGCGGTCGCCTTTTTGCAGCTCACTGACTTGCACTTCCTGCTCGTTGCCGTCCCCGTCCACCCGGCGGGCGGTTTCCGGCTGAAGATTCATCAGCTTGCGCACCGCCTCGGAGGCCCGGGCCCGTACCTTGTTGGAGGCCCAGCCTGAAAGGATATGATAAGTAGTTACAAATGCCGAGACGCCAAAAAACTCGGCCGCCGGGAACTGAGGGTAGACCAGTCCGGCAAAACCACCAACCAGCCCCGAAAAGGCGCCGAATTCCAGCAGCACGTGCTGGTTGAGGATACCGCGCCGCAGCGACTGCCACGCCTTTTTTTTGATGTACCATCCCGGCCAGAACATCGTGCCGAGTGCCAAAACCATCATGACATAAGCAAACCAGGGGAACATCATCCCCGACCACATCACTATCATGATCAGCAGGGCAAGGCCGGTAAAGGTACCGGAGATTTGGAGATTTCTCTTGTGTTCTTTCAGCTCTTCTTTTTGCTCCTGAAAAGCTTTTACCTTGTCAGGGTCCCGGATGGTGTAACCCAGATCGAGAATGGTATGCCTCAACTCCTCCTCCTGAACGTTCTCTTCCCGGTAGCGAATGAGCACCTGTTCATGGGCCAGACTCACATCCACTTTTTCTACGCCCTCCATCTTGCCGTAGACCTTGTTGATACTTTCGGCACAGAACGAGCAGGCCATCCCGCCGATATTGAGTTGGAGGGTTTGCATTTTGGTTATTGGTTATTAGTTAATGGAATTAAAGATTTGGAATGAGATACCAGGAGTACCATATAACATGAGTGGTCAACCAGTGCTACATTGTTCGTTTCTCGCCACTATTCACGAATAACAAATAACCATTAACTACTTTTCTGCCGTATAGTCGGCTTTGGCCAAGGTCTGTTTCATATCCTCGAAAGAGGTTTTATCAGGATTGTATTCAACCTTGGCGGATTTATCATCAAACGTTACCTCGGCATTATGCACGCCGTCCAGTCGCTCTAAAATATTGGTCGAGCGTTCAGCGCAGCCTTCGCAATGCAGATCGGGAATATTGAAAGTGAGTTTTTCCATAAAGTTGGATCATTATTGAATTATTAAAAATAAATTATTTGCGTAAGTCCGTATGAAATAGCCACCAGCAGTGGCAACTGCAGCACCGGTGTAACGGCAACATCTCCCCAAGAATCCCGGAAATGCGGCACTTTTCGGTTAAAATGCCACCAGTTGAGCTTTTGAGCCGTGAGCTCAGTTGCATAAGCTCCGGCGAAGCTAAAAGCGAGCACAAATAGGTAGTGACTTATTCCTGCCTGTGCCAGCCAGTTGTAGTTTCCCAGCCACCAGCCGATCACAAAATAGAGCGCAAAGGTGTAAATCACATCCGATACAATGCCGACGGAACAGTTTCGGAGTTTGATCCACCACGATTTGCCCGCACAGGTGGTCAAAGCTTCGGCCTGCAGAACTCCCAGATGGAATGCAGAACAAGACTTACTCCACCGAGGAAAAGATAAAAAGAGGATGACATTTCAAGAGAGCTTAGTGAGAATACCCGGAATGCTCCTCAAAATTTCGGTTAACTTTCTTAAGTTTAAAACCCGCGTCTTCCACTGCTTTTTTTAGCTGGTCGTCGCTTACAGTTTTATTAGTAGCTACCCATAAAGAAGCGATGCCCTCTTCAGCGTCCACTTTTTCGACTTTCTTTACGCCGTCGAGCTTTTCCAGGGAACCCTTCATCTTTTTCTCACACATGCTGCAGACCATGCCTTTGATATTCAGCGTAATTTTTTGGCCCGTTGTTCCTTCTGTCTTCTCTTTGGTCTGCTGGGCGTGGGCGGTAAGGCCGGTTCCCAAAAACAGCAATCCCAAAAGTAAAATAGTGAGTAATGATTTCATGGTATTTATTAATTCTTAATTAATTTTTGCTTCTCCATGGTTTTTCCGCAACAGCAGGTGGGATTTTGATCCCCTCCGCAGTCCGCAGGTGCGCCTTTGGTTACGGTCACTTCACAACCACAGCTTTCATCGGGACATTGATAAACTTCTCCTTTGGTAAATGGCATAATACAATAGATTTTAGCGTTATAAAGAACGATTCACTCCTAATATAAGCCCTGTACCATGGTCGAGAGTCAAGCGTCAATTTTTATTTCTCAAACTGCGCCAGCAGCGCCGGTATCACAATCATATTCAGCAAGGTGGAACTGATGAGTACGCCTAAAATTACTTGTGCCATGGGCGACTGTATTTCGCCCTGACAAAATGGAATCAAGCTACTGGTGGTCTCCGTTCAATAATACCCAGCTCTTTCCCGGATAGAAAAGCAGATAGCACACCATAATTAAAAATAGGCCAATCACACCGCCCCATAAGAAAAATGGGATATCCAAGCCCGTACCCAACAGTCCGGCCAGCGGATAGGCCAGGGCCCACCAGAGATGAGACCATGCAAAATGGGCTCCATAAACTTTGCCCTGCTCGTGTTCCGGAATTTGATCGGCAATGAGCGTTTGCATGGGTACATTTACGAAACTTTGGCCAAAACCGGCTATCACCCAGAAAATTATCAAAAAGGGAAGCGACAGAACATTGCCCGGCAGAATAGCCAGCGAAATGACAACGGTCCCGGCCAATGCAAGATGGGTGGGTTTAAACCGGTCTTGCAGCGAACCCAGCAGAAAAGCGGCCACGGCGGCGCCCAACCCAAAAGCAGACATCACCCAGCCATATTCGGTGTCGCCCAAAAGCAGCGCTCCTTTTACGTAGCCGACCGTATTGACTAAAATCTGGGCTCCGGCCACAGACGCCGCCAATTGAAGTAAGAGGACAAAGCGAAGCTTTGGGTCAAAAAAGAGCGGAGCAGTTCCCTTTTTTATCTCTGCCCATGTTTTTTTATTGTTCTTTTTTCCCTTCCGGGCGGCATCGACTTTCATAGATCCGGGCAGGGTAACGATGATAGCCGTGGCGGCTAAAAACGTACCGGCATCTACAAAAAAGATAGTCCGTGCGCCGAATAACCCGGCCAGGGCGCCGGCCACCGCCGGACCCAGAATGCCCAGCACCTGATATGTTCCCGAATACAACGAAATGGCCTTCCGGTACATACTTTTCTCGGGTACGAGTTGTGGAATAGAAGCCTTTAAAGTTGGTACAAAAAAGGCCCTGAAGATATTAACCCCCAAAACAATGATATAGATTTGGGTGACGGTTTGCACGAAGGGCAGCAGCGCAATAATGCTCATCCGGCACAGGTGCGTAATAATTAATATGTTTTTGCGATCCAGCCGGTCGGCCAAAACCCCGGCGTATGGCGAAAAAATAACGAAGGCGGCCACCCGAAGGGTTAGCGCCACCGAGAGAACAACAGCCGACTGGTCGCCCGCTAATTGGAAGGCCAGTAGCGCTATTCCCACCCAGGTGATAGCATCGCCCAGCAAGCTCACGACTTCCGCCATATAGAGGCGCCGGAATGAAGGGTTTTTAAGGCTGTCGAGTGAAGCGAAAATATCCATTATCGCATGTATAGATTGAAGACGTACTAAAAAAATCGTGTGAAATAAAGCTGGCGCTGAGATCAAGCAGCGGCAGCCCACAGGATAGTGATGGGGTTTCGTGCAGCCCTATGGCATCACTATCAAGGTTCGGGGTTTGAGTAAAAGACTGCCACCACCGTCAATGGCGACAGTCTCAGGCTACTACGTTAAAAAACGTGCGGTCTTTTCGTATGACAATTCAATAAAGAAGCCATATTCTTATTAGTATAATTTTGAATGCTGATTGTTTTACTCTTTTAATATCCCTAAAAGATCATACGCACCTTCCACGACTATTTTGTTATTTTTTGAGATCCATGAGGTATCGACGATCTCAACCATACTCTTTTCTTCCCTGCCGGTTTTAACCGGCATCATCTCATAAATTTGTTCATTTTCTGATGATTTTTTTTGTACAAATACATATTTGTTTCCATCGTCCCTTACCACGGCGCTTTCGGGCAGTACCAACGTTTTGGAAGGGGCCACCTCAATAAAAGCTGAAATAAAAGTACCCGGAACGAGTTCAGGATTTACATTTTTAAATTCGGCATGTACATCAATGGTTCTGTCCTCATCTATGCCCGCACCAATAAGAAATACTCTGGCAGTCAATGTTTCGGAAGGATCAAGCGGATGTACCACCTGAACGGCATCACCTATGCCAAGATTTTTCAGATCGTTTTCATATACCTTCAACTCGGCATGTATTTCTGATAAATCATACATTTTGAGAATCACATCTTTGGGATTTACATAGGCTCCGTTATCCGATAAAACGGACTTCACTTTGCCGTTAACATCAGAATACACGGGTACGGAGGATGTGAGCCTGCCCCCCTCAATGGCATTGATATTTATACCGATGAGTTCGAGCTGTGCTTTTAATGCTTTTAGCTCGGCCTGGTTTTGTAGAAAATTGCTTTTTGCTTCCTGGTATAATCTTGTACTGGTTACCTTGTCTTCATGCAAATTACCCTGCCGTTCATACTCAGCCTCTAAAAATTCATTCCGGGTTTTCGCTTTTAAGTAATTTTGCTGCATGGTAATGAAATCCGGGTTTTCTATTTGCAAGAGGGCTTCTCCCTTTTTTATGGTGCTGCCGGGCAGAACATTGAGTTGTTTAACGAACCCGCCATATGGCACCGAAACGCTGTGCCTTCCTTTGGGAGGCAGGGCAATGGTGCCATTTACCTTGATACTCGTCGAAAGCACGGCCGAATCCGGAACAGTTGTTCTTAAGGTTATATTGGCAAGCTGGCCCTTATTTAAGCGTACTTCGTTTTGCTGTGTTGCCGGTTTTTCAGCTTGTTCTGCGGGCACTTCAGCGTTATCACTACCACAATTGGTAAGAGCAAATAATGCCACAATATATATGATGGATGGAATGTTTAATGTGTTCATTGGTGTATGTACTAAAGGTTTTTATATCCTATGATTGATTTAATTTGAATAAGCGATTGGTTGGCCTGGTTGACCAGCTCCAGATGGGAAACTTTTATATCCAGGGCCCGGGTTAATGCCTGCGAATACTCAACATAGCCTATGGCTCCTTCCGTAAAAGCTTGTTGGGCCTGTTCTTCCAGCAGTTGGGCCTGCGGCAAAAGTTCTGCTTTGTAGTAGGTTTCTATGGAAGTGCTTGCCTTGTAGTATTGTTGAACAAGAGCTTCCAATCTTCCCTGCAGCAGATTGCGTCTGTTTCGCAGCTCCGCGTTAACCTGCAACTTTTCTCTTTCGGCCGCTTTAATTCGTGCTGTTTCCGGCTTAAACCAGAGGGGAATGGACAGCCCAACCTGAAATACATTAACCCGGTCCGAACCAGTATTGATTGTTTGATTGCCGGCGCTGTTGATCCCCGGCCCATTAAAAGTCTGGCTGTAAAAACCAACTTCTACTTTGGGCAGAAGGCGGGACTTTTCCACCGCTTTTTTCCGTTTGGCTATTTCCAGGGTTGCCCGAATAAATTCCAGTTCCGGGTTTTGTTGCATAGCAGCCGGTATCGACAGCCGGTCAATATCCATCAGGTTCAATGAATCGGTATTTATGGTAAGCGGTTCAGAAATAGTGAGCAATGACTTTATGTGTGCCCTAACCGCCGTAATATCGGCCTGGTTTTGGTCATGCAAGGCCTGTACCTGTGCCGCCTCCGACGTTGCCGTACTTTTCTCCAGCAGATTGGTAGCCCCCGCCTGAAATCTTTTCTGCGCCGCTGAAGCAAATTGTTGCATCAACCCTCCCTGCGTTCGGAGCAGCTCGTCCCGTGCTCTTAAATACCTTAGGGTTTGCAGAGAGGACTGCAACTGGTAAATCAAGTCATTTTTATTGATAACCTGTCTGTTTTCGCTGGCATTGATTCGGGCTTGTGCCAGTTGCGAGCGCCGTGCATAATAAAAGGGCAAAGCAAACTGCTGGCTTATCCCAATCTGATTATCTGTTTGTGTAGGCATATTGATCTGCCCCCGGTCAAACGTAAAAGAGGTGTTGGGCAGATCCCAGGCGGCTCCCTTCAAGGCCTTCTCCCTGGAAATATTATACTGCCCGGCCTGTATGCCGGGGTTGTTTTCCAGGGCAAAGTCTACCAGTTCTTGTCCACTGTTGAACACCCGCAGCGTGTCCTTTTTTTGCTGGGCAAATAAGGGGTTAGCCGCGGCCGATAATACCATTAGTACACCCAGCAGGGTTGCTCCTTTTTTTAGTTTGTTCGGAATCCCTTTTTCGAAGTAATAGTAGAGCACCGGCAAGACCACCAGCGTAAGCAAGGTTGCGCTGATTAGTCCGCCGATAACAACGGTCGCTAACGGTTGCTGCACCTCCGCCCCGGCTGAGGTAGAAAGTGCCATCGGCAAAAATCCCAGTGAGGCAACCGAGGCCGTCATTAACACCGGCCGTAACCGTACAGAGGTTCCTTTTAAGATTCGCTTGTGCAGGTCATTTACGTTTTCCTCTTTTAACTTGTTAAATTCATCAATCAAGACAATACCGTTTAATACGGCCACCCCGAACAGCGCAATAAATCCGACGCCGGCAGAGATACTGAAGGGCATCCCTCGTGCATACAGGGCAAAAACACCTCCAATGGCCGAAAGGGGGATGGCGGTAAAGATCAGCAGGCTGAGCTTAAGCGATCGAAATGCAAAGAAGAGCAGGATGAAAATAAGGAGCAGCGCCAGGGGCACGGCAACGCCTAACCGTTGTTGGGCATCCACAAGATTTTCAAACTGTCCGCCGTAAGCAACAGAATAGCCGGGATCAAAATCAATTTCAGCCGCCACTTTTTGCCTTATTTCATCTACGACGCTTTCCACATCCCTGTTGCGGACGTTGAAGCCCACCATAATTCGCCGTTGGGTATCGTCCCGCTGAATTTGGTAGGGGCCGTCTTCTATCTGGACATCGGCCACTTGGCTCAGCGGTATTTGTTGTCCATCTTTATTTACAACATATAATTGTCTGATGTCGCTGATATCCGCACGCTGATCTTTATCAAGCCGGACCACCAGGTCAAAGCGTTTTTCTCCCTCATACACTAAACCTGCTTCAGCCCCGGAAAAGGCCGCCTGTACGGTATTATTCACATCGGCTATGCTCAACCCAAACTTGGCAATTTTTTGGCGGTCAATATCTACTACTACCTGAGGGATGCCGGTCACTTCTTCGACATACAGGTCAACAGCACCCTCTACAGTACCGACCACTTCCCCAACCTTGTTCGCATATTCGCTTAAACGGTTCAAATCTTCCCCGTATATCTTGGCAACCACATCCTGTCGCGATCCGGTCATCAATTCGTTAAAACGCATCTGTATCGGTTGCTGAAAGCTGAAAGAAACTCCGGACAAAACGGAAAGTTCATCGGCCATCTTACTGGCCAGTTCTTCTCTTCCCGAAGCGGAAGTCCATTCGCTTTTGGGTTTGAGGATGACCATTAAATCGGAGGCTTCAATAGGCATAGGATCGGTGGGAATCTCTCCCGAACCGATTTTTCCCACTACTTTTTCCACCTCCGGGAATTTGTCCAGCAATATTTTTTGGGCTTTGGTTGTGGCTTCAATAGTTCGCTGCAGGGAACTTCCCGTACGGACCCGCGTCTCTACTGCAAAATCACCTTCTTCCAGGGTTGGAATAAATTCGCCCCCCATATTGGAAAACACCCAAAATGCGATCCCAAATAAGACAAGAGCAAGAATCAGGACCAGAGCTTTGGCCCTCAGTGCCCATCTGAGAACAGGATCATAAAGCTTGTGGAGATAATCCATGATAGTATCTGAAAAATTTCTCTTCGAGGTTGATTTTTTGCTCAACGCCAAAGCAGACATCATCGGTACATAGGTAACGGATAACAGCAGGGCTCCCAGCAGGGCAAAACTTACGGTCTGAGCCATCGGGGCAAACATTTTGCCTTCCACACCCGACAATGCGAGGATGGGCAGATATACAATCAGTATAATTAAGACGCCGAAAGAGGCCGGTCGAATAATCTCAGACGCACGTTTACTTACCATGCTATCCATTTGAACCTGACTGGCTACGTCATTTTTCATGCTCTGTATTTTATAAACGACGCTTTCCACAATAATGACGGCCCCGTCCACAATAAGCCCGAAATCCAACGCTCCCAGCGACATCAGGTTGGCCGAAACGCCAAATACACGCATCATTCCAAAAGCAAAGAGTAAGGCCAGTGGTATCACGCTGCCCACGATTAAACCGGCGCGGACATTGCCCAGAAATAAAACCAGAATAAAGATGACAATGAGCGCCCCCTCCAATAGGTTCTTGGTTACGGTACCGATAGCCGCATTGATTAATTTGGACCGATCCAGGAAAGGCTCTATGACGACGCCCTCCGGCAGATTGCTCTGAATCTCTGCAATCTGCTCTTTCACATTTCTTATGACCTCCGCCGAGTTGGCCCCTTTCAGCATCATCACAATGGCACTTACTGTTTCGCCTTCTCCGTTCATGGTCGTGGCTCCGTACCGGACGGCATTTCCGTAGCGGACGTCAGCCACATCTTCTATAAAAACAGGAATTCCATCACCCGCTTCTTTAACGGTAATATTTCTGATATCATCCAGGCTGCTTACCAGCCCTTCACTCCGGATAAAGTAGGCATTTTTGTTTTTTTCAATATAGGCTCCCCCCGTATTTTCATTGTTATCCTCCAATGCCCCGAAAATTTCGCTGATGGAAATATTCAGGCTCTTCAGTTTATCAGGATTCAGCGCAATTTCATACTGTTTCAGATATCCTCCAAAACTGCTGACGTCTGCTACGCCGGACGTACCCAGCAGCTGCCTTCGTACGACCCAGTCCTGAATAGTGCGTAATTCCATGGCCGAATACCGGTCTTCGTAGCCTTCTTCAGCTCTAACAACATATTGGTAGATCTCTCCCAACCCGGTGGTAACCGGAGCCATCCCCGGTTTTCCCACCCCTTCCGGGATACTTTCTTCCGCTTTGGTCAGGCGTTCGTTGACCTGCTGCCGGGCCCAATACACATCTACCTTTTCATCAAAAACAATGGTAACCAATGAAAGGCCGAATCTCGAAAACGACCGGATCTCCTGAATATCGGGGATGGTAGCCATAGTAACTTCCACCGGAAACGTGATGAGGCGTTCGACTTCTTCGGCCGCCAAAGACGGAGATACGGTAATTACCTGCACCTGATTATTGGTAATGTCAGGCACAGCATTAATGGGTATTTGCTGAAGGGAGTAACCGCCCCAGGCCATTAATCCAAGGGTAAACAGCCCGATAAGCAGCTTATTTTTTATTGAAAAATGAATGATTTTGTCCAGCATTGCAGGTTCTTTTTTAAATCGGTTGATAATATTATTCTTGCCCGTTTACACACTGATTTGCCTAACGTTTAAGCGCACTTGGTTATAGATGTCTACCGTGCGCTCATTACAGACTTTTAGCCATTTTGTCCGCAGATGAAAGCGTTACGCTGGAGATCTAAAACGGGGATTTCCGAGTGAAGAATTGAAGTGAACAATACCTTCTTGACTCAGATATAATTTGACGCTAACTATTAGAGAGCGATTTTTATTAACCTAAGGGCGGGCCGCGAAGAGAAAAAGAAAAGGAATGATATTGTGGTAACGCTTTTTGGGGTGGCGGGAGGTTTAAAAGCGTTGGTGGCTGATGGTTCAAAAACGTATCCCGATCACCCGGGAGAGAGAGTAGTACCGAAACCGTTTCTAATTCAATCTTGGATTTTCCTGAAAAAGACAAAACCCCGTTAATATCAAGAGAAGCCACCTTGTGAGAAGGGGTGTCATCCGACTTGGAGGTTTCATCCGAGGAATGACCATGTACAACGACATGAACATCCCCATGATCAAATAAATGATCGAAAACAGAATGCAGATGAGCACCTTTACCAAAAAGAATACCCAAAGCGCAACCCAAAACAATAAGCTGGGCACCGGCGGTAAACACATTATGGCCTTTTAATTTTTGCACGACGCCCTAAATAATCAATTTCAACGCTAAAATCAATGGTTCGTAGCTGTTGCTGAATTATAATTTGTAAAAACAGTTGTGATAAATCATGTAGTGAATAGTTAAAATTTTGGAGAAACCTTTATAAATAGACAGATTACTTTCAGGAAAATTTATCAATATTAATTCAACCCTTTAGAACTATGAAATACATTTCCTTTGCCATAATAAGTTCATTCCTCCTTTTAAGTATATTTAGTTGCTCCAATAATGAGGAAGCAGGTCACTCGCACGGTGAGGATGCCGGTCATGAACATGGCGAAGCGGCCCATACCCATGAAACAGCGGAAGGCGAAGATCACATGGATGCCCAAATCCAGAAAGTCGCTTATTCAAAGACAGAAACCCTTAAAAAATCAAGCAAAGGAATACGGCTTAGCCTTTCTTTTGATACAAATAGCAATGCCCTTACCGGAACCGTGGAAAACACCACTGAAGAAAAACTTTGTGGAGTCGAAGTCGCTGCATCAGCTAAAAACGGAACATCATTTGATGCTACCGTAGTCGGCGATCTGGAAGCCGGTCAAAGCAAGGAAATAGAAATTGCTACGGAAGGAACAGCTTTTGAAAAATGGTCGGCAGAAACGAACATGGCTCCCTGCGGCAACCAAACGCATACGCATGCAGACGGAGAGGAGCATGGCGAGCATTAAGTCTGCAGAGTGGTCGAAATAATTATTCTTGCCCAGCCCCGATAGTTCTTTTAAAAATGCTAAAAACCGTTCTGAATTTTATCGGTACAACCACAACATCGGGACATTGATAGACTTCTCCTTTGGTAAATGACATAACAAATAGGTTTTAGCGTTATAAAGAACGATTTACTCCTAATGTAAGCCCTCTAACATGGTCGAGAGTCAAGCGATGATTTAAAGTAGTTTCAGAAATTAAAAAGCTTTCAGGCGCTTTGCCTGAAAGCTTTTTTCAGTAAATACAAAATATATTATCACTATTCAGCGCTGCGCGATGACCAGTGCACCGAAGATATTTTCCACCCGCCCTCTGTTTTTACCAGCACGGCCAGCTCCGCCGAATTTACGCTGACTTCCTTCTCGTTGTATGTACCTTGCATGTGGCTGACCGTAGATACCCAGGCCGTATTTTCGTTGGACTTCACCTTTTGCGATTTTACCTCCCGTTCCATGGCGCCCAAGAACTTGCCGTCGGAGTTAAAATGATGCGATAGATATTCCTCCTTGCTTTCAATGCCGCCGCTCTCAAGAATACGGGCGTCATCGGTTAGCAACGCCAACGCTTTTTCCTGGTCATTATTGATGATGGCCATCTGGAAATTTTCCAGTACCTGCACTACTTCTTCATCACCGGCCGTATACATCTTTTCATCGGTGCCTTCATCCTCATGATGTTCATGCTGTGCAAAAGCCGTTGCGCTTATCACCAATAATAAAATTAAAGTGTTTAGAAATGTTTTCATAATAATGGATTAAATATTGATTGATATTTTATTCTTTAATTTATTTTCCTGCTTAAAGTTGTGTTAAACTCAACTTCTGCAGCAACAAGGTTCCGCTGCCATCCAGCTTTAGCCCTATGGTGCCCGGTTGCTGGGCATCCCCGTGGCCGTGCACTACCAACTCTTTATTGATATAACCTTTATAATGTTCTCCGTTGCCTACCACGCGTACAAACAGGGGCTGCGATACATCGGTGCTTCCCTCTTTGAATATCGTTGTTTCCCCATCATACCTGCGGCCCTGTTTAACCGTACCGTCGGATGCAATAGATACGAAATCGTAGTTGTTTTTATCCTGCACATGGTTCACGAACAGTACTGTTCCATCAAAGGAAGACATATCCACATTGTAATTTATCTGTTCCTTTTCATAGGTTGCAGTCCCTGCAAAAAATCCATTTAAATTATCACCGGAGAAAGAAAGCGCGTGGCCGTTCTCTGTTTCAACCGCTTCGGCATTCACCGCTTCCGCGCTGCCGGAAAGCCAGTTGAAGTTTTCACTTAAAACAGGAACCGCATTATCTTCGATTTCCCACGTCCAGTTGCCATTATCCTCTATACTAAATGAAGTCGCTTCAGAGCTACTGCCTCCTTCAGTATGGCTTTCTGTCTCACCTTCTTCATCGTGCTCAACGGGATTTTCAACCTCAACGGCCTGCACGCCTACCCCATATTCAAACACCATTCTTGCACCGTGGTCGCCGGTTTGAAAGAGTAAAAACAACCCTCCAAATGATAATAGAAAAAAACCAAGGTGGAATTTCAGACGATGCTTTTCACTTGACCACCATGTGGCGGCAATGCGAGCTACGGCATAGATACCGTAAAACCATATGGTCCACCAGGCCCAATCAGCATGATTGCTCATTACCGATTCAGCAGCAGCCGAGGCGGCTACACTGTCCGCGGCCAAAGTGCCGGTATAATAAACAATAATGGCAGCCAGTGCTCCTATGCCATAAAGAAAAGCGGTGGCCTCTTCGGTCCACCATTTTTTTTCGCGGGACATAAAGAATGAAATGAAATCAAAAAATATAGCAATGCCTAAGATAGCAATGGGAAAATGCACCACCATCGGGTGAATGTTAGGCGCCCAGTCGGGGATTAGTTTTAATAATAGTAATTCCATAATGTGTTCGACTTTATAAAGGTTATAAAAAACTTGATAATGTTAACTGTATATAAGGATGATCAACCATCATACGTATTATACCTGAAAGCAGGATACAGGCCACACATAATTACAGGGACCAACCTGGAAAAAAGAAGGGATACTAATTTAAAAAAACGCTGTTTAAAAGATAAATAGGGGGACCGGCCTTATTAAAAAATACCAGCCTGAAAGAAAAGTTTTTTAAAACTTTGGTAATAGCGTGATCCGAATGTTCGTTGAAAGAAATAGCAAATGAATGATCCAATTTGCTATTGGTTACGGAGACCTTGTCTGACTTAAATAAGTCCTTGAACTGGTGCGTACCGCATTCGTCATCAGAGGATTTCTTATCGTGATCGCGGGAATGGCTGTGGGCTGCTGTAGCTTCGTCTTGATGATCATGTCCCGACAGTTCAGACCAATCACTGTGGCAACAGACCTGCAGCACCAGGCTTATTACAAACACCGTACTCAGTGTCGTAATTAAATATTTCTTTAACGTAGCCATAGACTCAGTTCTTTCTTACAACCAATGTAAATAAATAATAATTAAAAACCATATTCAGCATAAAACAAAATACCGACACCCATAAACCTTTCAACCTTTAGGGTGCATCTGTTTGGATTTATAAATATCCTGCCAGTTCCAGCCCGTACTTTGCAGCAGCCCTGCCAGCAGTGATCGTCGCTCGGATGCTCCGGGTTTCTCTGCAGGCCTGTCGGCAAGAGGAATTCCCCGGTCATGCAAAGGCTTCAGGTTCGGCATTTCATTCTCTTCAACTTCAATGGCGGAAACAAAATGATGCTCTACCGTCTTCAAGAATTTATCAAGGCCATCCCTTAGAGGGCGCAAACCCTGATCAAGCTGTTCATTCTGCTTTCCATACTGTTGTAAAATCGTTAGCGCCTCATCCAGGTTGGCAAGGTTGATGGAAAGTGATTCCTCCCGAGTACGACTATAAAAATAGTGGACGCCCGGATGCGCAAAGTGATTTTGGTTGTGCTTGTTAATCATTTGCTGAAGCGTGGGCACAACCTCTGTCAGCCTTGAAAATCCCTCACCGTCATAGGCGTGAGCAATAATTTCTTCGGGCGTTTCCCCCAGGTTTGAGATGAACAGGCTGAGGCTTTTCTTATGAATTACGGCCGTGGTGAGACTCATTAGGTACGTCATAGCCGTGGTGATGAAAACAAAGCCTGCAAACGAAAAAATCGCCACTACTATTTGCCAGCCTGGACTGCCGGGAATATATTCCCCGTTGCCCAGGGTTGACAGAATATACCCGCTAAAATAAAATTTGTTTATAGCTGCTGGCTGCAGACCGGATGAGGCATCAACGACCGAGCCGGGATCGCCCATCAGCATCAGGAAAAAACCGATCCACAGCAAGCCAATCCATAACGCTACCTGCGTAAGGATGTGAGTCATCCCCGAAAATCGAAATAGCGATCTGCTGCGCGTCTTTTTATTCATCCACAGAAAGGCGGAGGCAATTACGGAAGAGACGAAGCGCGCCATCATTCCTGCTCCGTTAAACGATACGGTGGTATAGAAGAAATCGCAGGCGGTAATAGTTACCAGTGTTATTCCCGCAATTAGAAATAATTCGTACATCAGATATTACTTTTTTAATACATTGAATGTCCGTTCAAATCCTATTCCGGGGTTGGGGCAAATTTCGGTACGGCGCGAGTGTTGGCTTCTTCTTGCGTTTCTGCTAATCCGTTTTCCCGGATATCCTGAATCAGCCACTCCATCTCTTTGATCTCTACACGCTGTGCATCTATTATTCCTTTTGCCAGTTTCTGCACCCGGGGATCTTTAATACCGGCCCGCTCGCTGGTAAGAATGGCAATGGAATGATGCGGTATCATGCCTTCCATATAATCGACACCATCGACCGTCGCCTGGCTTCGAACCAGCCAGATAGACCCGATGAGCATCAGTGCTCCAAAAATAAAAATGGCAATATTGACCTTGCTGCTTTTATACATCTGCAACATAAAGGCCAGCATAATAATAATCATAGAGCCACCCATGATTAGCGTCATAAACATCCTCGTTTCGCTAAACCAGCCATGATCTAATAGCTGATAGGAGTTTGTATACATTAGGATGAACATGGCAATCATCGCTGTTGCAATCATTGCGAAAAACTTTAAGTAACTTCCTGAGTTGTTTTGATCATTTTTCATAAGATAAGACCCTCGATTTTAATTAAGGCAAGGGTGATAAGATTGAATTCTTAGGTTTAAATGTGAAGTATGCATCATACCAGAAACCATTGTACACCAAGGCCCACACCAATGGTTAAAATAAAGGTGCTGATCCACACGAAAGTGATCTCCAGTTGAGCCAGGCCCGGCCTTTCGCCCTCCGGCTCCTGAAAGAACATCGGCATAATAATGCGCATATACACAGCCAGTGATATCACGCTGTTTATAATGGCCGCTACCGCCAGCCAAGTATAGCCGCTGCCCATAGCCGCCCCGAAGAGCAAAAACTTCCCCGCAAAGCCCGCCAGCGGCGGCACGCCTACCAGCGACAACAGGAAAATGGTCATACCCACCGCCTGCCAGGGTTTCTGTTTTGCCCATCCGTTAAAGTCTTTTAGCTGCGTTCCGCAACTCTGCACGATCGCAAAGGCGCCAATATTCATCACCGCGTATGCTATGCCAAAAATGATAAGCGAATTGACGGCCAGCGCGCCCTGCTGTATGGCCACCACGCCGAGCAAGAAATAGCCTGCTTGCGCGATGGTTGAATAGGCCAGCAGCCGCACCACGTTATCCTGCCATAACGCCACTACGTTGCCGAATGTCATGGATAGTACTGCAACAACCCCCAGCAAAAGTGGCCAGTTAAGCACGTCCACCGGCAGCTCACATGCCACCTGGGCCAGTGCAAAAATAGCTCCTATCTTGGGCACGACCGACAAATAGGCCGCGATGGAAATGGGGGATGCTTCAAAGACATCGGGCGTCCAGAAATGAAAAGGTACCAGTGATCCCGTATAACCAATACCGATAAGCAACGAACCAAAGCCGAAAATTACAGCGAGCGAACTCAGCGACGGGTCATTCAGGGCTGAAAGATAGGTGCTACCGGTGATTCCCACCCAGAAGGTAAGCCCAAAGAGCATCACTGCACCGGTTACCGACCCGTAAATGTAGTACTTAAAAGCCCCCTCTGTAGCCGGGTCGGTCTTGGTATAAGCAATCAGCGCCGTACCGGCAAGTGTCCCGATCAGAATCCCAAGCACCACAAACATGATATCGCCGGCCCCAGCCATGATCAATGCACCGAGCACCGAGAAAACCAGCAGACTGTACACGGTACCCTCGCGGTAGGTATTTTTCAGCTCGCTTCGGGCCAGGATGCCGATCAAAATGATGCTTACGCCAAGGATGATAACAGCCCACAGACTCAGGTAATCAACCCGAAAAGTATTTGAAAAAGCGGTGGTTTCCGTTCCAAGCTTGGAGATCGCAACCGCGGTAGCAGTAGCCATACCGACAATCAATGACCAGAGACTGCCGCGAGGATTGCCCATCATTTCGGCTACCAGCGAACCGATAGCCGTGAGCAATACCACAATTTGGGGCAATATGAGAAGTAGATCTTTAGTCATAGATTAAAATCCCATCAGTTTAGTGGTAGCGTGAATGACCGAAAGCAGCAGGTCGGGATATACGCCGATCAAAACAACGGCCGCAATCAGCGGGACAATTGCCCACAACTCCCGGGCGTTAAGGTCCGCCGGATGGGCAATCTCCTTCATCGGTTTACCCATAAACACCTGCTGAATAGCTCGCAGATAAAGCCCGGTGGTAATGAGCAATCCTAAAATAATAAAGCTGGTGGCGACTGGTGATACATCGAAACCGCCCAGAAAAATCTGAAACTCCGCAGGGAAATGGGCCAGACCGGGCAGACCCAACGAAGCAAAGGCCGCCACGATAAACAGCCCGCTCAGTACCGGATGCGTTTTTAGCAGGCCGCCCATATCGCCCATTTCACGGGTCTGGGTTCGATCCTGCAAGGCGCCGACCAACAGGAATAACACGCCCGTCACTACACCGTGACTAATCATCTGCAGGGTCGCCCCGTCCAGTGCCGAAGTTTGCGTGCCCGCACCTACGATTGCTGCGGCCGCAACACCAAATACCATATAGCCCATGTGGTTCACACTGGTGTAGGCCACCATCCGTTTGATGTCGGTCTGCGCCAGCGCCACCAATGCTCCATACAGCGCTGTAATAACCGCAATCACGATTACATAAGGCGCAAACTGCTGGAAAGCACCGGGCGTCATCTGCAGCGCAAAGCGGATAAAGCCGTAGGCACCCAACTTCAGTAAAACACCGGCCAGGATAGCACTGCCGGCAGCGGGTGCTTCGGTATGGGCGGCCGGCAGCCAAGTATGTACCGGTACCAGCGGCGTCTTAATGGCAAAAGCTACAAACAGGCCCCAGAATGTGAGCGCCGCCGCCAGGCCCGTTAGCGGTGGGTTGGCTATGAGCGCGCGCATGTCAAAGGTGAGCGGATCAGAATGAAGATAGAGCGACAAGAACGCCAGCAACAAAAACAGGCTGCCCAGCAGCGTATAAAGGAAAAAGGTTAGCGCGGCCTTCTTGCTGTTCTCATGTCCCCATTCGGCGATAATGAAGTACATGCCCACCAGTGTCACCTCGAAAAAAACATAGAACAGGAACAGATCGAGCGACATGAATACCCCCAAACAGGCCGTTTCGAGCAGCAGAAAGAGCATTACGTAGGCATTGGCTTGTTTTCTATTCTTTGCCGAGTAGATAAGCGTCGTTAAAAACAGTACTGTAGTAAGAATCACCAGAGGAAAGCTGATGCCGTCCACGCCCATACGGTAAGCGATACCCAGCGAGGGGATCCATTCGAACTGCTCAATTTGAGTGAAACTGCCGCCTACACCCCGCAGCCAAATAGCCACACTGGTAAGAACCGCCAAGGCTGATGCCCCGATGCCGATACCGAAGGTCATTCGCTTATTTCTGGGTCGTAATATTAATATGACCAGCGCGCCTAATAGCGGTAAAAATGTAGTAATGGATAATAGTGGCAATGTGAAACTCTCCATAATTACAATAGCGTTAATATCATTAGTATTAAAAAGGCAACCATGCCCCAGACCGAATACATGAGCTCACGGTGCACCAGTCCGGACTGCGTCTTTCGTCCCTTCTTTCCCATATCTTTGATGCTTTCCACGAGCCCGGAAATCAATCCGTTGATGCCATGCTCATCAGAACGCTGTGACCAGTTGCCCAGCTTTAAACCAAACCGGCCTATACTGTGCACTTCTTTGTGAATCTGATAGTCGGTTACATCGCTGCCTGAAGAAACTTTCAGCACACTTCGACCAATGCCCAGCACAAGTTGGTGAATGCCTTCATCCGTCTTTCGGCAGAAAGATGCCAACTTCATGACCGGTGCAACAACCAGCGAGCTGTAGCCGCCGCCCACCGGGTAATTATTTTGTATAAACACAGTAAGTGGGTGATCCGCTTTTTTAAAAGAGGCCAGCCAGCCGGCGGCCAGACCGGCAAGGGCAGCAATAAGTCCGCCAATCTTAGCAACTTTAGCCTTCGGCAAATGAAAATCGGCGGCCTCTACCATGCCGTGCAAAAACAGCCCGCCGCCCAGCACAAAAAGGACCATCAGAGTCAGCCCTGATTGCATCCAGCGCAAACCCGAAGGTTGCTCAACTTCATCCGAATCCCCCTTCCACAGGATTCCCAATGCGCGGCTCATATAAACGGCCGTCATTAAGGCGCCCAGCAGGGCGGCCGCGAAGTACCATTCCGGCAGCGATGATTGCAGTCCCGCGGCAAGCACCCCGTCTTTGGAAAAATAGCCGATGAAAGGCGGAATCCCGGCCAGTGCTACGGCTGCGATGGCAAACCCGGTGAACGTAAATTTCAGTTTTTTACCAGCCCCGGCAAGCTTTTCAAAGCGGGTAGAACCGGCCCCGTGCTGCCAGATACCTGCTCCCAGAAACAGGCTGCTTTTCATAAAGGCATGCGCCACCAGGTGCGCCATCGCCGCGCCGGGTGACCCGGCCCCAACGGCCAGCACCATAAAGCCCAGCTGACTTGAAGAGGACGCCGCGAGCATCTTTTTGATGTCATCGGCAAAAATGGCCGTCAATCCGGTCATTAAAATCGTAATCCCCCCCACCGTACCGATCCAAAACAGCACGTCCGGGGAAAACAGCGGAAAAGCCTTGATCAACAGAACAATACCGGCGGCGACCATGGTAGCCGAGTGCAGCAGTGCCGAGACTGGGGTGGGCCCTTTCATCGCGGCCGTCAGCCAGCTTTGGAAAGGCACCTGGGCCGACTTGCCCATCACGGCCAGCAACAGCGGCAGGGCTCCTGTTTGGGAAATCCCCTGCTGCGGATTCCCCGCAATTTCACTGGAACCGCTGCTCAGAATAATTATAAAGACCCCTATATACAGGCCCAGATCGGCAAAGCGGTTGATCAGAAACGCCTTGTTAGCTGCCTTACTTGTTTTGGGATTCGTATACTTTGTACTTATGAGCAGATAAGAGCAAAAGCCCAGAATTTCCCAGGCGATGACAAACAGAATCCAGTCGCCTGCAAACAGCAGCAGCTGCATGGACGCCAGGAAAAGCGAGATACTGCTCCAGAACCGCCATTGGCCCTCCTCTTCGGCCATATAGCCGATCGCGTAGAGGAATATCAGCGCGGTAACTGTCGCCACCACCAGTGAAAGCGAGGCATTCAGGTACGTAACTTCTAAAACAAACGGCATGCCGGGCAGCCCGGCAAAGCTCCAGGATTCGGTGTAACCGTTTGTAACTGCCAAGAAGAGCGCAGCTGAAGCGCCCAGGGAGATCACCCCGCCGGCCAGCGATACATAGCCCGCTTTTTTCTCGCCAAACAGTGCCCAAAGGCTTGCTGCGGCGGGGGCCAGTAATATAAGGAGTAGATAAATCACGTGAAATTTATTTGAATTATAGAATTACATATCCCATCTTCGTCCCGAAAAAGTCGGGGCGGAGCCACCCCTCTCAAGAGGGGACTTCCTAATCCTCTCCTCGGGAGGGGAGTTTGGGATGGGTGAGAAAATATATTGCAGTGGTTGTTTCTCATACCTCATCCTTTTAAATCGGCGGATTCCTCGGATTCGACCGAGCCTTTACTGCGAAAGCGTTGCGTGCCGATGGCAAACCCAACCGCCGCTTCCAGCGCCATCACTGTCATTGTTACCAGCACAAACATCTGAATAGAATAGACCTCGGGGTGCAGATAGCGCCAAAAAGCGACCAAATTCACCATCACTGCGCCCAGCATCAGCTCTATGCCCATCATAATCATGACCAGATTGGTCTGGCTGAGTGCGCCATACAGGCCGATGCCAAAAAGGATAGTTCCGATAATAAGGGCAACGGTTAAAGCCATTTTAGTTTTCCTTCTTATGATTGTTGTGAATGATGAGTGCCGTTGCTAAGGCCGCCACCATGGCTGTCAAGATGGAAAATCCGGCGGATTCGAACAGCATCATGCTTCGCTTCATTATTTCTATGCCCAGATCATGGTTTTGCTGGGCGGGGGTCGGCGCCTCCGCAATAATCCTCCCCCATTTGGTGAGCAGGATCACCGCCAGTGCCAGTCCGCCGGTAGCAACCGCCGCAACGATAGCCGGTTTCTCCTGGTGCGTCATATCCATCTGGCCCAACCCACCGGGATCCATCATATACATCATCATAAAGATAGCCATGATGCTCATCTCCGTGCCCATCATCATGATCTGCAGCACGCCTAAAAATTCGGCTTCCATCACCAGAAACATACCGCCGATGGCTACCATTGACGCCAGCAGGGAAAAGGCCGAGCGCACCATCGAATCGGTACGGAACACCCGCCAGCCGAACCAGATGGAAATCAGCCCAATAACAATCAATAATATGATTCGCACTTCCATCATAACAGTAATACAATTCCAACTTGCAGAATATTAAACAACGCGGCCGGCACCGCATATTTCCATCCCCATTCCAGCAGGTGATCGTGCCGGATACGGGGAAAATAGCGACCCACCCAAAAGAATGAGGCGGCAACCAGGGCCGTTTTAATGAACGTCCACACGAAACCGGGCAGCCACGGACCGAGCCAGCCGCCCAGAAAAAAGATCGTAACCGCCAGCGAAAGCGTCAGCACCAGTATCAGCCTGCCCAGACGAAACAATATTTTACGCGCGCCGGTAAATTCGGCCCAGGCGCCGCCCGCCAGTTCCCCTTCAGCGGTAGGCAGATCAAAGGGCGGCAGAAAGGCCATCGCCATTACCGCAAAATAAAACAGCAGAAAACCCACCGGTTGGTACACAATATTCCAGAGCGGGGCCTGAGACTGCACAATTTCCAGCATGCCCATCGACTCGGCTCGCATTACGGCCGCGGTAATGGCCATGACCACCGCCATGGAATAGGCGATAAGCTGAGCCATGGCCCGCCACCCACCGATCATCCCATAGACGCCATTGGCCGACCAACCCGCCATGATAAGGCTGACCATGATATAAACCAGCGCGGCGTTGATGAAGAGTGCGGCCGTACCTAAATCAAGAATCACCGTATCTTTTGCAAACGGTAAAATGGTGATGGACAGCAGTACTACCACGATAAAAATTACCGGCGTAGCTTCGTAAAAAACGGTATCGTACCGGCGGGTACGGATTTCCTCCTGCCCGAACGAGCGCAGCAGCGCGTTAAACGGGCCTGCCCAGTCAAGTCGACCGCTGAACGACCAGTGCTCCATCAGCGCAACGAAATAGATACTTACTGCGAAGAGTAAACCAATTAAAATCCATGAAATGGCACTCATTGATTCACCTCCATTCCCTCAAATTCAATTTCCCACGGAGCAATATCCAGCGAGGCAATCTGCACCAGCGCATCCGACAGCTCAGCTTCTTCGGTGAGCGTCGGCACCAACCCGGCCAGCGGTTGAGAGGGCGTCTCCAATTGCAGCTGTTCTACCATTCCATCGTTTACTGAAATCGCAAGGGATATCGTGCCCCGTGAACTTTCGAGCTGTGCCGAGCCTTCACCAGAATCAGATAAGTTAATATCTGTTCTTTCTGATTCCATTTTATTGGCCGTATTGATCAAATCCAGACTCTGTTCTATTTCTTGCAGCCGCACCAACAGCCGGCCCCAGGCGCTATTTTTCTCTGTAGTGACAGAATCACAGCTCAAGGTTTGATAGTATTCATCATCCGATCGTGCATCATCTATTTTGCCGGCCGCTTTGGCCACGGGTCCCGACAAGTGATGCAGCAGCGTCTCGGGAATGATTCCTCCGACACTCAATTTCGTTTGCAGATACGGCATGGATCGAATCTGGTTCATAAACGCGTGCAGCTTTTCAGGTAATACTTCTCCGCTGCGATGAAGCACATGCCACCGCGCGGCCTGCCGGTGCATCCACTCGTTGCCCACTGTTTTGGCGAAAGTGGCCAGCCAGTTCAGATGGCTGGCAATGCGTTCACGTTCAAGAATACCAAGTTCTTCAGGTGAAATTGAACCATCATCACCCAAGGCATTGACCAACGCTTTATGTGCCAGCAACCGGTACGTTGGGGGGGTCAACGGGTTGAGCCGGGCCAGTGCATCGGGCAACTGCTCGGCCTCCAGCGGCAGCATATCTTCAATTGAGCGGGTCGCCACATTGCCTTCTACGCTGGCTTTGATAACGGTATCGCCGTCCAGCTCCATAAATACCGACAGTCCGCCGGGCAATCCTGGATGAAACGGACCGAAGTGCACCTCGCTGCGGTTCATCGGCAGCCCGTCTTTGGGTCGCGGCAGGTCTTTAGTCATCGCCACCATCGACATGAAATCCATATCGCCGTGATCGTGGCCTCCGTGCCCGTGATCGTGACTATGTCCGCTATGGTCATGGCCTTCATGGGCGTGATTATGATCGTGGCTGTGGCCGGAGTGATTGCCTCCTTTATCAGGCGTATGCTTATGGTCATGCTCATCGGAATCGTCATGATGGCTATTTTTTCCTTTCCCGCCTTCGGGGTCGTGGCAGTGATCGTGTCTTTTGTGAGCATCATCCTCAGCGGGTGAACCATGCTGATGGGTCTCGTGGTCATGCTCTTTATGTTCATGATCACTATGTTGATGCTTGTGCTCGTCATCAGTCTTCTCATGCTCGTGCCCGGAGTGATCGTGTCCCGCATGATCTTCATGTTCGTGGTCGTGCTCATTACCATTCTCCCCGTCTCCGTTACCATGATCGTGATGATGGTGGTGATCGTGTTCGCCGCCATTATCTGAATCTTCAACCAGGTTTGTTAAGAATTCCGGCTCCCATGGTTCGGCGTTTTCACTCCAGGCATGGTTACGTAGTAACTCTTGCACCTTTGGCAGTGCATCATCAAGAAAATTGTCATCTAATGATATGTGAACATCCGGTTTGGGAAGATGCGGCGGTTTCTGAGGTCCGGCCACCACCAGCACACGCGGACGCGGAATCTGCAGGTAAGCCACAGCCGCCTTCCGTGCCAGTTGATCATTCAGGTCGCCCATCACCAGCAGCACGTTGGCTTCGCGGGGGTTCGGTGCCGCAATGAAGTCCGAATCCAATTCATTCTGATGCATCCGTAATATATCCGCCCCCGGCACCGGAAAGATGCGGACATCCCGTGCCGTCGCCTGGGCGATCCAGTGTTTCATCCCACTCATTTCCCCCTTTCGGGCACCGTATTTCATCACTGTTTCAGTCATAGATTATTGGCGTTTAAGTCCGCTTTGGGTCCAGGTGTAAATGAGTCCCAAAAACAGGATACCCAGAAAAAAGCCCATATCCAGCAGGGCCACGAGGCCCAGCTCCTTGTACACCACCGCCCAGGGATACATGTAGGCCATCTCCATATCGAAGGCCAGGAAGAGCAGTGCAAAGCCGTAGTAGTGCACGTGGTAGCGATTCCAGGCCGGCTCGGGTGAGGGATTGCCGCTCTGAAAGGGCATATCCTTGCCGGGCTCGTCCACCGTCTCACCCAGCGAATTCTTGATGATATAGATCATCCATGCCAGCCCGGTGGTGGCCACTAACATGCCAAATAAAATTATGTATTGCTGTAGTGGTTGCATTTTCTCATTCCTTAATTGGTATCAAACATATTATTATCCAAATTTTTGTTTAAAGCAACCCATAAACTTGATATCAACCTGCTTCAAACATCCCCCACGGCTAAAGCCGCACCCCCTTCAAGGGCTGACATTACCCATATAATCTTAGAATAACCTAAAAACCGACGCCACAATATTTTAAAGCTAATCCTAAAATGATAAAAAATTTACAGTTTTAAATAAAATATAACCAATTACTTAAGGTGTTTATTTATATATTTTTATAAAAATATATGGGTAATGTGCCCCTTCAAAGGGGGGTTAGGTGTGCCCTTTATATTTAGGTAATCTCAAAATTCGCCATCATGCCGTTGTCTTCGTGCTCCAGGTTGTGGCAGTGGAAAACGTACATGCCTTTGGGCGCATCGAATTTTGTGAGTACGCGTACCGTTTCGCCGGCATCAACGAGCACGGTATCTTTCCAGCCACGCTCATGCGGAGCCAAATCCCCGCTGCTACGATCCAGCACTTTAAATTGCGTGGCATGGATATGCATCGGGTGCGGCATCGGCATCATCGTATTATTAGTGAATTCCCATACTTCAAGCGCGCCCTGCCGTACTTTTTGGTCCACGCGCATCATTTCAAAAAACTTGCCGTCGATGGCCGGACCTTGCATCATTTCCATCGTCAGGTTGATGCGCCGGCTGCGGACGGCGTTGGAGACATCGGGAAAAGAGTTTTCTGATAATTTTTGAGGCAGCTGAAAGGCGTCTTGTTCATCTTTTGTAATTTGAAACTCAAGGATCTTTGCCTGATTCTCCGAAGTATTATTTCCCCCGCTCATCATGCGTCCCATGCCTCTGCGGTTTCCTCGTCCGCGCATCCTGCCCATCATACCGCCCCCGCTATTGTGGGCTTCCGCTACCATATAAACGCTATCTCCGATGTCATGGGCGCTGAAGTCCACAAGTAAATCCGCCCTTTCACCCGGAGTCAGCGTAATGGAGGATATCTGATGCGGCTGGGCCAGCAGCCCGCCGTCGCTTCCAATCACATGGAAGGAAGAACTATCGCTAAATGAAAAATCCAGGATACGGGCGTTAGAACCATTGAGCAGACGCAGTCGGTGCCAACCTGTGCTCACTTCGTGGTAGGGAGCACGCTGGCCGTTCACCAGCAACGTATTGCCGAAAAAGCCCATCATGCGATCCATCATATCGAGGTTATAGGTTAACTGACCACTGTTATTGAACTGTTTATCCTGCACGATGAGCGGCAGCTCACGGTCGCCGGAGGGAAAGTTCAGCGCCTGTTCCTCCTCATCTTCGACAATAAAGAATCCGCCCAGCCCGTGATATACCTGCGGACCGGTCAATTTGTCGGGATGCGGGTGATACCAGTAAGTTCCCGCCCGCTGATCAACGTTGAACCGATAGCTGTAATTTTGGCCGGGCGCCACCGCGTCTTTGGGATGCCCGTCCATGTCGGGCGGTACAATCAGGCCGTGCCAGTGAATAATGCTTTCCTGGTCAATCCGGTTTTGAAAATCGATATTCAGCGATTGGCCCCGCTTGATCCGGATGGTGGGGCTCGGCAAGGCACCGTTCATCGTATAAATATCCGAGTTCGCATCACCGGCCAGTACTTTTCGGGTAGATTCGGCCACCAGCTCGAAATCATTAGCTCTGATCTCTTCCGGAAACTGAAGCGGCTGGCTGAAAGCATCTTGAGACAGAATAAATCCCTCTTTAGCTTCGGAATTACATGCCAACAGTGCGGGCGAAAGGGTCGCTATTCCGCCGCTGATACTAAGATATTTCAGAAATTCTTTGCGGTTCATGGTGTCTTTGTTTAGGAACTTACTTACCTTTTTATCAACATGCGGTTACACGGCCTCGATTATTTTTTCTAGCCTGTTATTCACTTCGCCGGCAATATTGGCCAGACCCGCATTATCCACGGCCTGCATGGAGGCTTGCGGATTGACGGCCGATACTTCCACGCTGCCGTCGTCCTGCTCTTCCATAATAACATTGCAGGGCAACATGGTGCCGATTTTATCTTCGTGCTGCAGGGCCTGATAGGCAAACTCAGGATTGCAGGCACCAAGAATCCGGTATTTTTTGAAATCGACATCCAGCTTTTTTTTGGAGTGTATCTTTGACGTCAATCTCGGTCAGCACGCCGAAGCCCCCTTCTTTCAGCTGGGCCGTTACTTTTTCGATAGCTTCATCAAAATCATAATCGACAATTTTTGAAATGTAGTACTTCATAGTAATGTTGGTTTTTATTTGCGGTTTCTATCATTCCAGCAAATCCTGTTTCTTTTCCTGGAACTCTTCTTTGCTGATTTTCCCTTTGGCGTATCGCTCTTTCAGGATGTCGAGCGCTGATTTTTTTGGGGGCGCTGAACCGGTTGGCGTAGCATAGCGTACCAGCAGCACGATGGCTGCAATAATAATGACCCACCAGAGGATCATCATCCACCAGCCACCGCCCATTCCGTCAAACATGTGCATAATATCGTTTGTTTAAAGTGAAAATTAATTTGAACTATCCCTAATCCTGGTCCATCCCATTACGCATAGTGTCGGCATCCATATTCATCATATTACCCTGCATCATTTGCATGCACCTCATGTGGCGCTGCATCATCTGCTTCATCCGGGGGTTGTCTTTCATCATCTGCTGCATTTGAGCACGGTCCATGTTGCCGTCCATCATTTTTTGCATCATCTGCATGTGGGTTTGCATGCGTTTTTTCATCTGGGGGTTATCCATCATCTTTTGCATGCGCTGCATTATCATGGTGGAGTCCATCTGCATATTTTGATGCCTGTGTCGCATCATATGGCGACGTATCTGCGGGTTTTCGGCCATATGCTCCATCATCATAGCACGCGTGGTCGAATCCTGCATCATCTGCTGTATCTGTTGTCTTTTCTGGCTCATGTCTTTATCGGTTTGCTGAGCGAAGCCAGAGCTTGTAAGCAGCAGTAAAGAAAACATGAGTGCGAATGTTGTGGTTAGTTGTTTCATAGTAATTATCTTGATTATTGGGATTGGAAGTTGTTGTAAATTAAGCTATTAGCTTGTGATTATGATAAAGGTTAAAGTTGTAGATTGCGTTACAAAATTATTATTAATTGTTACGTTATTTTTATCTTTAGTTGTAAACTGATCAAAACCACATGCGCACGCCACCGACCAGCCCAAAGGTACTAGCATCTCCGCCTTCTTCACGGGTAAAATCAGCCGTTTCGCCCAGCTTTCGGTTCCAGGAGATACCTACGTACGGCGCAAATTCGCGCTCAATTTCATAGCGCAGGCGGAACCCCAGCTGCACGTCATTAAAACCGTTGCCGACGCCCCACTTGGGGACTTCCTGCACGGCTATTCCGGTTGCAATGCGCGGCTGCCCCCACAGGCGCTGGGTGATGGGGAAATCGTATTCTCCTTCCACTTCAGCCGAGATATCGCCGGCTTCACTGATAAAAACGTTTCCATCTACCTCAAAAAGGTAGGGTGCCAGCCCCTGCAAACCGATCACGGCAAATCCCCTGCCCTGCGTATCTTCGGCGTTATAGGCAATATCATACCGGATACCGGCCCGCAGGTCAAAGAAGGCCGAAATCGCCCGGCCGTAGAGTGCTTCAAGCTCCACTTCGCCCTCGGTTTCGGCGGTCAGAGCCTCCCCTTCCGCTTCAAACCAAAATTTTTGCAGGTCTTTGCCAATGTAGCCCTGCGCATCCAGCACGATGGGGTTTCCGTCAATGTTGTAGAACTCCAGGCGGTCGGTCATGAAAAAGACGTTGGTCTGGTTATCCATGAGGATATCGTTGCTGAAGTCGGGTGCTTTTTGGGCTGTGGCGGAGCTGATAGAAAGCATCAGCAGCAATGCGATCAGTAATGAAACGCTGGCTAACTTCTGCAATATTGTGATCTGTGTTGATTTCATAATCATTAGAAATAGATGTTCTTATTTTTAAATATTGGTAACGTTTATTTTTGCTTGATCCGGCTTCCCTTTTTACCCTCAACCTCAATCCTTCTCCCTGCAGGGAGAAGGAAGCCGAGTGATAACGTGGCAGGATGAGAGTGCTTTTCTATTGTAAAACCGGGGTGTGTCCTTATCATCCATAATTTTCTCCGGTTTCATAGATGCTACCGTTCTCATCCGCCACTTGCACCACGCGGAACATGCCCCGCTCCAAGTGATACAGGATGTGGCAGTGAAACGCCCACCGGCCTTTGTCCCGTGGGGTGATGAGCGCTGAAATGCGCTGGGCGGGCTGAACCAGCAGCGTATGCTTACGCGGGTTATAATCGCCGTTATCATTTTCCAGCTCCATCCACATGCCGTGCAGGTGAATGGGGTGCTCCATCATGGTATCGTTAACCAGCGTAAGCCGCAGCCGCTCGTTATGGGTAAATTCGATGGGGCCATCCACTTCATGGAACTGATCGCCATCAAATGACCACATATAGCGCTCCATGTTTCCGGTGAGATGCAGCTCTACCTCGCGTGCCGGCGGCCGTTTATCCGTATTAGGCTCCAGCCTTTTCAGGTCGTTGTACACCAGCACCTTGCGACCGTCGTTACCCAGACCGATGCCGGGCTCGTCCAGGCGGTTGAACTGATTTTGTGCAACCGTTGCCGCCCCGGGGCCGTGCTTTTGGGGGCCGTGCTTAACGGGCGTCTCCTTCATAGCCGGCATTTTCATGTCACCGTGGTTCATATTTCCGTGGTCCATTTTATCATGATCCATTTCTTTCATCTTCATGCCATCACCTTCCATATCCATACCGTCCATGTCCATGGCCGCCATGTTCATCCCCATGTCTTTATGGCTGCGCTGGGGTCGGGGACGGAGTTTCGGAACCGCAGCTTTCATCCCTTCCCGCGGGGCCAGCGTTCCACGTGCATAGCCGCTACGGTCCAGTGATTCGGCAAAGATGGTGTAAGGTTGATTCTCTTTCGGTTCCACGATTACATCGTAGGTCTCGGCAATGCCGATGCGAAATTCATCAATCGGCACAGGTTCCACATCCTGGCCGTCCACATGCACTACCGTCATCTTCATTCCGGGAATGCGCACGTCAAATGCGGTGGTGCCCGCCGATGCGTTAATAAACCGAAGCCGCACTTTTTCGCCCGGTTTAAACAGGGCATTCCAGTTGGATGCCGGCCCGTGGCCGTTCATCAGGTAGGTGTAGGCGGCGCCCGTGACGTCGAGCAGGTCGGTGGCACTCATCCGCATGCGGCCCCATGCCAGATAATCTTTGGCGGTGTTTCCAAAACCCTTTTTCTTCACATCATTCATAAATTCACCGACGTCCCGGCGCTGGTAGTTGTAATAGCCCTCCATCTTTACGAGATTTTCAAGTACCTCGTAGGGGTCCTCGAAAGTAAAGTCGGAGAGCACCACCGGATATTCGCGGTCGTACTGCACCGGGTCCTGGCCGGCGGGATCTACAATAAGCGGACCGTAATGGCCAAACTGCTCCTGCAGCTTGCTGTGGCTGTGATACCAGTAGGTGCCGTTCTGGTTGAGGGTATAGCGGTATTCAAAGGTCGTTCCGGGTTTGATACCGTCGAAGCTGACGCCCGGTACCCCATCCATCTGGAATGGAGGCAGGATACCGTGCCAGTGAATAGAGGTATCTTCATCCAGTTCGTTTTTCACCCGAATGAGTACATTCTGCCCCTCCTGCATGCGCACCAGCGGCCCCGGCACGCTGCCGTTGATGCCGATAGCTTTTCCTGTTTTACCGTCAATATCTTTTGGCATGCGCCCGATGGTAAGATCAATGATGTTATTAGGCCCCCTTGGAGTCAGAACATCTCGCGTTCCCTGGCCGAATCCCGCCAGGGCATAACCCGGCAGAACAGCGCTTGCGCCTGCGAAGGCAGCCAAAGAGCCGGCATAGCGGAGAAATGTGCGTCGTGAAATGGAGTTTTTGTTTTCGTCTTTCATAATAAATCAATTTTGAATTATCTGTAGTGCTAAAAAGATTATCCGTATTGACTAAAAGCACAAACAGTAAGACACCTGTCTTTGGAACGGATAAGTAAATAAAAGTATGGGCTACAGCTCAGGTAAAATCAGGATCACCGAGCTAAGGCTAAGAAAGGCTAATTCAAAAATACGCTGATCAACAGGTGAAGGGAAGGACTGGAATTTTTTAGCAGCCCCGGCGGTAGTTTAATGGATCGAGCAGAGCGATGAGCACTAAAATGATTCTGCAATTCATCAGAAACAGCAACTAATTTAAGAACCGGCAGAACCTGGTTTGTAACCACCTTTTTATTTTTCTGGTAGTCCTTCACAAACTCGTGCCCGCAATCGCATTGTTGTGCATCCTGATGCTGGCCATGCATCATATCTGACGACATCTCCTGATGATGGGAAAACAACTCAGAGATATCCACGTGGCAGCAGACCGGCAGCGCCAGGCTGAGCGATAGCAAGAAGCTCAGCGATACAATCCAGTATGTATTGCGGATGTTCATCAGTCAAAAGTTAATCAATTTTTCTTAGTGATGCCATCGCTCCAAGCGATGGCATCACTTTCTTTATTACGGCTCAATATTCTTCTTTCGCAGCCGCCGCGAATTGGTCACTACATTCACGGAACTAAAGGCCATCGCCGCCTCGGCCAACAGCGGGTGCAACATACCCAGAATGGCCAGCGGGATCATTACCACATTGTAGAAAAACGCCCAGAACAGGTTCTGTTTTATCTTGGTGAAGGTCGCGCGGCTCAGCTTGACGGCTTTTACCACGGCGCTCAGATCGCCTTTCACCAGCACAATGTCGCCCGACTCAATAGCCACATCGGTGCCCGTGCCGATGGCAATGCCCACTTGGGCCTGCGTCAGCGCGGGGGCGTCATTGATACCATCGCCCACCATAGCAACAATTTTTCCCTGCGCCTGCAGGCGTTTCACCTCGGCTGATTTTTGGTCGGGCAGCACCCCGGCAATCACTTCATCAATGCCCACTTCGGCAGCCACCGCTTTGGCCGTACGCTTGTTATCGCCGGTAATCATAATGGGCGTGAGTCCAAACTCTTTGAGCATTGCAATGGCTTTTTTACTGTCCTCCTTGATGGGATCGGCCACGGCAATAATGCCGGCCGCCTTGCCGTCAACGGCAACCAGCATAGCGGTTTTGGCCTGCTTTTCGAGATCGCTCAACTGCTCTTCAACCGTATCATCTAAATCAATACCTGACTCCTCAAGTAACCCTCTTGTTCCAACCAAAACCTCCTTAACCTCAGCCTCATCCTGAACCTTAACTTCAACCTCAGCCTTAATCCCCTTGCCTGTTATCGCCTCAAAATCATTGGCAGTTGCCATTCCGTGATTGTTGTTTTTCGCATACTCCACAATCGCCCGTCCCAGCGGATGCTCCGATCCACTTTCTGCCGAAGCCGCCAATCGGATCAATTCCTCTTCTTCAAAACTGTTCAAAGGAACTACATCGGTCACTCCCGGCTTGCCTTCCGTGATGGTGCCGGTTTTGTCGAGAATAATCACATCCACGTCTTTCATAATCTGAATAGCTTCGCCTTTGCGTATTAGTACGCCGTTTTCAGCGCCCATGCCCGAGCCGACCATCAGCGCGGTGGGCGTTGCCAATCCTAACGCACAGGGACAGGCAATCACCAGCACGGCAATAGCGGCATAAAAAGCAAGGGCTACATCGCCCATTGCAGGATTTACCCACGGCAGAAAACCAGACGCCCAAGCAGCAATACCGCCAAAAAATCCCGGAAAGAGCAGCCACAGTCCCAGCGTTAAAACGGCTACACCCAACACTACAGGTACAAATACCGCCGTTATGCGATCGGCAAATTCCTGTATCGGCACTTTGGAGCCCTGCGCCTCCTCCACCAGTTTAATAACTTGGTTCAGAAAGGTGTCTTTCCCAACTTTGGTGGCTTTCACCTTCAACATACCGTTCTTGTTGAGGGTGGCGCCAATCACTTCATCGCCTTTGACTTTCTCTACCGGCATGGATTCGCCGGTGGCGATGGATTCATCCACCCTGCTTTTTCCATCAATCACTTCGCCGTCGGTGGGAATTTTTTCGCCCGGGCGGACAACCATCACATCGCCCGGCTGCAAGTCCTGTATCGGAATTTTGACTTCTTCCCCATCACGCTCTACCGTTGCTTCCTTGGCTTCCAGTGTCATCAGTTTTTGAATCGCATCGGATGCACGGCCTTTAGCCTTGGTCTCGATGTATCGGCCCGTCAGATGAAAAGCCATAATCATGCCTGCGATGCCGGCGAAACTGTGGAAAGGCGGTGCCATCCCGAATTGATTGAGCAATGCTACGATTCCGGTCGAGAGCGCTGCCAATGCACCCATGGCGATCAGCACATCCATGTTGGGCGTACCGTTTTTGGCGGACTTCCACGCGCTGCGGATAGTTTCCCAACCCGGGATAAAGATCACTGCACCGGAAAGGAGAATCATTCCGGTTTCCATGCCGGCCATACCTAAAAAAGCATAGCCCCAGAACATGAATGGAATCATCCATAAAATTATAGGAATGGTTAATGCCCACGACCACCACATATTCGAACGAGCCTTATCCAGCTTATTTTGCGAGCGCTGCTGATGACTTTCAGCCTGAGACTGCCCCGAAGCCGATTCATCCCGAAGTAGCTGGTAGCCCGCGCTTTCCACCGCTTGCTCAAAATCATCGAGCGTAAGATTTCCGGTGTAGGTTACCTTTACGGATTCCGTAGCCAGGTTAACATTGGCTTCCTGAACGCCATCCAGCCGCAGGAGCCAATCTTCAACCGAATTTACACAACTGGCACAGTGCATGCCTTCAATTTTGAGCGTGCGTGTTTGCGCTTCATCTTTCTGCAGCGAATAACCCGCACTTTCTACGGCTTGCTGAAGATCAGCATCGCTTACCTTTTCATCGTCAAAGGAAACCGAGGCCGACTCAGCAGCTAAATTTACGGAAGCATCTTCAACGCCATCCACCTTTTTCAGTGATTTCTCTACCGCAGATACGCAGCTTGCACAGTGCATGCCTTCAATTTGCAGGGTTTTATTTTTGAGTTCTTTTGTTGCCATGATTTTAGTGCAGTTTAGTTATTACACAAAGTCGCACAAAGGGGCTCAAAGTTACACAAAGAAGAGCTTTGCGTACCTTTGTGTCTTCTTCGTGAAGCTTTGTGTAACAGCTTTTGTTTTTCTTTACTACCTAAAAATCCCATTTGGAAAAACGTAGGCCCCGCGGAGCTATTTTCCAAAAAGAATTACTTATAACCGCTCTTTGGCGTTGCCGTTCAGGTTGTTGCCGCCCGGCAAAACAA
>Ga0306907_1000152_pt1 | contig 37063 bp, 40 predicted proteins | sample AntRauTorcE11898_FD_190415 | JGI IMG/M metagenome (GOLD analysis project Ga0306907, IMG submission 190415) | Saline lake microbial communities from Rauer Islands, Antarctica - Metagenome Torckler E11 #898 (v2) (version 2) | ecosystem: Environmental > Aquatic > Non-marine Saline and Alkaline >... | reverse complement strand
CCGAGTCAACTGCCAGTTCTCCACGCACGGTGCGTAGTACGGTTGTTTGTGACTTAAATTGTCGGATTCATCTGGTGGCTAAAGCCACCAGTATTCTCCTCGAACCCCTATAAACAGAATAGCTACCTGTACTATTCTTAAGCTGTATAAGCCTCACTACACCCTTTCAGGTGATAAACACACACCACCAGAACCATCTAACGGAGACCACAGAAACCCCTGCAATTTAATAATAAATAGTTTCTAGAGAGTGGTAGTGGATAACATATGAGCACAACAGACGGTGGGAACCCTCAAATGGAACCTTCAACAATAGACGATCCAGAAGTGTTGATCGTAGACGACGATGAAAGTATAGCCAATATGAACACGTACAGAGTCGAAGAGATTGAGGGGTTCAAAGCGAAGACAGCCTACAATGGCCAACAGGCGCTCGAACTCATTAGCACGAACACAGATGTTGTGTTGCTAGATCGTCGGATGCCAAAGATGAACGGCGATGAAGTACTGAAGCGCATCCACGATATCGGATACAACACACAGATCGTGATGGTCACCGCTGTCGACCCGGATGTCGAAATAGCTGATATGGGCTTTGACGACTATATTACAAAGCCCGTGGGAAAAGATACGATCTCAGCTGTTATTGAAGACCAAATGAACATCAAGCGTCTCAATGACGTTACGAATGAGATTATATCAATAGAGTCGAAAATAGAAGTGCTACAGGATAATGACGAACTGACAGAACTAGAATCGAATGACGAATATCAAAAGCTCAAAAGGAGGTTAGAAAGTCTCATCGATACAAAATCAAAGATCAAACGCGATCTAGATGTTTCATAATTGCCTGCCCGGTTGGAGCGAACACACATGAAATTTCTTTTTGTTAAGAATGAGATAACTAGTCAGACATAGGACTGATAACAATGGCAACTATCAACGGAATCTACGAAGAAACAAGGACCGATATCTCGCTGGAAGAGTTCACAGAGCGAGTTGAACAAAAAAGCCAGAAGATGGGCGATGTCGTCGGGGAGGAATCGGCTGCTCTTCTGGTAGCCGATAAGGTAGGTGACGAAAGCGCCAACAAAATCGCAGATGTGACTGCCGGCGACGACTCCGTAGTGGTGGTCGGGAAAATCACTGGAATGAGCGAGATCAAGACCTTCGGCCCATCAGGGGACTCTGATGAGTCTGAATCCGGAAACAACGGGGGTAAGGTCAAAAACGCCACCATTGGAGACGAAAGTGACTCCATCAAGACAGCATTTTGGAACGGGATGGCCGAGACCCTAGCAGAAGAATATACCGTAGGAGACACTGTGAGAGTCGAGGGCGATCCAAGAGAAGAATACGGCAACGTCCAACTGAGTGCAAGCAATATCGAACCAGAAGAGGACATCAATATCAGCCTCGACGTTGGTGAAGCCGACCGAATAAAAGACCTCACAGCAAAACATGAGATGGTGACGGTGGAAGGTCGTGTGATCGTAACCAACCCCGAGCACACATTCGACCATAACGGGTCGACGGGGAGAGTCTCGAATTTCATCATCGGAGATGAATCGGGAGAGATCAACGTCGCATTTTGGAATAAGGCATCAGAGGAATCCCAATCGTTCTCAGTGGGCGATTCGATAAAAATCGAGAATGCCAACCCAAAAAACGGAGACGAAGGTCTCGAAATCGGCGTTAACAGCCCAAATAATGTGACTGAGATTGGTGAGGAGATCAACTACTCACCAGACTCAATCGAGATAGATAACGTAGTTGAAGGGGAAAGAGTCGTTCTCGAAGGCGAACTCAGCTCGGTCGAAGACATCAACGAGTTCGAACGGGACGATGGGTCGGAAGGAGTGGTGCAAAACGTCCAACTCAACGACGGGACAGGGTGGATTAGAGCAGCTCTCTGGGGTGACAAGATCATCGGAGACTCCCCAGATTTCGACAGGATAACTCTACTCAACGCTGAAATCCAAGAGGGGTGGCAAGATACACTGGAAGCTAATGTCGGATACGGGGCTGAAGTATATACAGGCCCGACCGTTTCAGACGATGAAGCTTCACCCCCCGAGGACCAACCAACAACTGCAGACACAGGGGTAGAGCCCTCCGCCGATCCGGAGTCAACAGAGGAAGGTACAGAGCAGGAAGACGACGAGCCTGCGAAAATGGAGACACCGCCAGGTGTAACAGAGACAGACACAGAAATCCTTGCAGAAGGCAAGTCTGACCCAAGCACATCAAATGCGGGTAATACGTCAGAAGACACCCATCAAGAACAGACTGCAAGTGCGCCAGAAGCGGCAGAAGCTGATGTTGAGGTCAACGGGGTCGTGCTCAAGAACGGAGATGAAACGGTGATTGATACCCAAGCTGAAAAAGAGTCCATTGATCCGCCAGAAAACGCAAACCTTCGGCTTGGACAGCAGATCACAGTCCGGGGGGAAAGACGAGACGACGGTATCATCGACGCAACTGAGATCTTTTAGTCGAGATACAACACACATTCGACCCACCTACAACTAACCACGCAGACGGATCTCCAGAGACAGATGAGTATAAACACAACGCCACTCACCAACAATAAAGAACCGACAACGAAGACAATTAACGGACAAACATTCACCCTCTTCCAACTGGTTGAACACCAGGCCGCAGAAAGCGCGGAACCAATCCATATAGAAGTCGACGGGTTCGTCAGAGACCACATCTACAATCAAAAACTCCATTGGGTTGTGACCTCAGTCAAAGACGGTTTGCGATTAGAAGCCCCGGATTTTGGCAACGAAGTGCCATATTATACCGACGAGCAGATGGCAACAGGCGATGTAGATATCACGCCAAAGGAAGCAGTAGACGGAACTCCAATATTCGCCTACTAACAGCACACAAGACGTGATTTAGAGACAATTTATGCCAACAGATAATAATAAGCAACCTCCCTCCTCGGGGACAGACACCCCAATCAATTCTAGAGAATTCTCAAAAGCGGATGATCCCTGTTCATCGCCACAAACCCCACCGGTACTAGTAGAGTCATCTGGAGCCGTAGACAACCCGAGACGACAAGTAACAATAATTGAAGGGTGTTGTAATCGGTGTGGGTATGACCGACTCAAAAAGATCCGCGACGGAATCGAAGAGAGAACTACTCTCATTTGCAACGGGTGTGAAGCAATCCAACAAGAGGATGGATCGTACACACGAAGAGGCTACACGTCGAAACGGATTGGGAGAGAAGAACGGCTAGGAGTCGAAATAACCGAGACAGCAGCACATACGATCTACGATCTAGAACCAAAAACTGGGAAGCCATATATTACTCTAACCGGCACCAATAAGATTACACGAGTAAAAAAGTCGAACATAGTTAGGCTGTTCAAGACGTTGGTGTTGGATACTGACTACAGTAAGAACAACCTACAAGAAACCCTCTCAGATGAATCTCAAAGGGCGCTAATAGAGTCATTCACAGTTTGATCTGAAAAGGGGCCGCACTATACTACTCGGCAACAGGCTGTTGATACCTCAGAGATCTCTCGCTTGAACAGTTTTCCGGTCGTTGTTCCCAGCCCGTTCAGCTGCATCCTCGATCAACTCAGCAACTTCTTGATCGAGAGCTTCGTAGAAATCCGAGGCCACGTTTTTATCGTCCAGCGCGTCCTTAACCGCTGCTTTGACAATTAGGTCTGCCATGCACAAAATGGTAGTGTGGGGTTATATTTATACCTTATACAAATGCCCGAATTTGACGGTTTTAAACACCTACTGAGGGTGTGTAACAGACAAATCAGAAGTAATTGACAATGCAAATTCGTATTCGAAACGGATAAGAACTCAACCCCGAAGTCGGAGGTGCGAGCAAAGACTCATGAACGATTACACCCCCAGCGACAAAATAGACAGAGAGAGAATCGCCAAAGGAGGCCATGAGGAAGCCCGACAGCGACTTGCGGCCCTAGGCCGATCAAAACCAACGATCAACCAATTAGAAGACGCAACCAACTTCTATGAATTTGCAAGGGTAGTCGCTAGTGCGGTCAAATACAGCCACAAAGACAGTGAGCAGAAATACGATTAGTTCTCAGAAACGTCCGGCGTCACAGCATCTTTAGCCTCATTCTTCTGTTTTTCAACCTCACTGGTAGCCTCATGAACATCCGAACGGGCATCGTCGATAGTGGAGTTCACGTCATCTTCTGCCTCCTTGAGCTCCTCTTCGATTTCCTGCCGACCTTTCTTGAACGACCCTAGCGACCGCCCAACACTATTTGCCAGTCGGGGGATACGCTTAGCCCCAAATAACAACACAAGCAATCCAAGGATAACCAACAGTTCGGGGCCAACGGGACCAAATAGTGGTATCATAGGTCTGGGTCAACATTACGAAACTAGAGAAAAAAGGTTTGTGGTTGGTGTAGGATGGGGCGGAGCAGCGATGCTACAATCGCAATTAAATAAAAGATAAACGGGAGTGTGGCAACCCTTGCAGACAGTGTTTTGGTATTAAACCCGGAGACACACAGTTTTTGATGTGGATGGTAACTGCAGATCTGTGCGTCATCAGTTTTGGAGACAAGATCCTCAATGGACCCAGACCAACGGCCTACAGTATTTACAGGCATGAGATACTGCTCGATCTGGGAAATGACAGCATCATCCTGGATTGATACAGCCCCCAGGCAAGAACTGCAAAGGATTGTGTACGCCTCAGCAGGGTGGTCTCCGGTATTGAGTTTCTCTAGATCAAGAGGATAGAAAAATAACTGCGAATCGTCTGAACTCCAACACCGAGTACAAAACCCCCCTTTACGGGATGTGAAATCTTCAACCGTCTCATTCTCAATTCGGGAACTGACAAAAGAGACGCGATGGTCAGAATTTGGAGCAGGAAACACAGAGGCCGCAGACCGATCAGAATGGAACTGAGGGTTAGATGGGTGTTGAACAGCATGACACGCTCGGCACAGTGTGATCAGATTGTCAATCTCATGAGAACCACCCTGAGATTTCGGGTCAATATGATGAGCCTGTAAAACTCTCCCAGAATCCCCTTCAGCATGGGGGCCACTCTGATGCTGACACCGTTGACAAGTATGATCATCCCGGCGGAACACACGAGATCGAATAGAATCCCAGTCAGTAGGGTAACCAGAACCCCCCTCCATCTGCTGGAATAGACTGAGTGTCGACATATATGGCAGTAGAATCTCGTTTGGGATAATGTCATCGGACACAGAGAAAAGAAAAGGATGGGTGTTAGCAGATGCGCCAAGTCAGCCAAACAACACCTATTTTGAATAAATACCCTCTATTCAATTCAGAGGGATTCTTTCAATAAATATAAGATTGGTTTAAACTTATGGGCCATATACACAAAATGACTCCCAGATGTTTGTGTATGGTAACGGGTGAAGTCGAGAAGACAACGAGATGAGCTACTATGTCCGAAGAAAACACACCAGAGAAGCAGCAGTCATTGTACCACGTTACAGCCGACCGCGAACTTAAGCCAAAACACCTTATCCAGAAAGCCGGGACGATCCCGTTCTCAGGGTTGAAAAAGCCAGTCGCATACCCCGACGGAATTGACGAGGATAAGGCAACCGCCTCACATCGATTCAATCTCAAAAACCCCGACCCATTCGTCAGTAGCATCGAAGTCCTTCCCGAAGCGTACAAAGTCGAGACGTATGCGGAAAATATGTTCGTAGAAGAAGACGAACAGGGGAACTGTGAGACAGACATCGAAGCCCTAAAAGATGTTGAGGGGATCGACTATGGAGAACTAACTGAAGGCGAAGGTGCCACAGTCGAAGAGCTCGCAAACGACACCGAGACAAACAAAGTCCACCACATCCCGAGCCGCAAGGTGGTTACAGACAAACGTCGACAGGCACTCAGAGCCCTCGGATGGAACGTTAAATGCGAGTGGCAGATCGCCTCAAACCGATACACCCCACTCAAGGTCAGAGAGTTCTTCCAGAAGAAGGCACAGGTCTGTGAGAGCAGAGATATGCGAAACGGATTCGGATGGGTTCGTTACCGAGATTACGGTGGAGAAGTCACGATCACGACAATCTACCCGTCAAAACGCCACGAAATCAGCGCAGCAGAAGAAGACGAAATCGAAGATCGGGAAGCGATCAACGACGACGACAAAGACCGGTTGGGAACTGCCGATGGGGAAGTCGAAGATAAGGTGGCACTCTTTGGCGACCACATCAGGTACAACTTCATGTCGAAAGCCAAGATGGAGGTAAAGCCGGTTGTGTACTTCCCGGCGGAGAATACGATGATCCCGCTCGACATGACGGGGAAGCCTCTTGTCCGAAAGCAGATGGGGTCGCTCATGGAAGACATCGAAGACCACCACAAAGAAGTCCTCGACCGAATCGACGAATTCACCCAAGAGATCGACGAGGAGATCATGGACGCCCGGCGGATGATTGTCGACTTTACAGAGTGCGAATTCACCATGAGCGAGTTCTTCGGGCTGCTCGGTCTCGAAACAGACGAATATATCGAAAGCACCGTTGAGCGAGTGAAAGACTTCGCTGAGAACGCTGCAAAACCATCCATCTGGAACCTCCAGCTGGCCCTGAAACGGACACTGATCGAAGACTACAACGGAGACAAGGCATCCGACCGCTACAACAACTTTCAGGCGATTGCAGGCAAGCTACTCCAGTACCCAGAGACGCAGGTGAAGCTCGCCGTCGCAAAATACTACCGAGAACAGGAAGACAGCACCGACGAACCGACGCGGGAAGACAACCAAGTGGGGCTAGAGAACTTCGATATCAACGAATTTAGCGGCGTCACCGAAAACGACATCCCCACAACCGAAGCAGAGAAAGTTCAAAACGCAGTCGATTCCCGCCTCTAAGGAAGCCCAACCCGTTATTTTTTGCTGGTAATGAGTGAGCAATTGACTCAATATCTCAGGAGTCCTCAAGATGACATACAACGAAGACCAATTAGAACAACACCACGTCGAACTACTGCATTACATTAACCAGAAACTGAAGCGGAACGGCGGTGAGTATCCGTTAGATACGCTCGTTTTCGAAGTGGGAGACGACCTAGAAGGAGATCAAAAACAGTACCTGAGCAGTGGGAAGGTACATCAGCTCCTCTCGGAAAACAAAGATAGCGGTGATCGTAGCCTACACGACCACATTGACACCGCCGAAAAGAACACTGAGACCTTCATTACTAGTGTCGAAACTGTAGGCGACATCCCCAACACAGTCTCCTCGCTCTTTCAGCCGACTGGGGATGGCCTCGAAGGCCTTACAGTGCCAACAGAAAACGGCAAAGTAGAGGCCGAGTTCAAAGCACAACTAAAAGAAAGGGGGATCACAACCCTCAACCAGTTAGCGAAAGCAGACCCAGAAACTGTTCGGGAGGCGGGAGAGGCAGCATGGAGAACTGAATGTAAAGACGTTGAATCGTGGGACGACAAAGACATTACTGGGGGGCTGTTTGCGGAACCAGAATCTGACGTGTTAATCGAAAACGGCTACGACAACGAATATGATTTAATCAGTACCCCAACGGGGGAAATCATCAACGACGTTGGCGGTGGAACAACGATCACCGATGTGGCAATCGACCAAGCGAAGGCGGAAATCGAAGAGACATTTGGGGTCGAAGCATTCACAGAGTCGATGGCGGATAAAGTCGTCAATGACGCAGAAGTGAGCGCCCCAATCGGTCCAGATCTCGCAAAAGAGTCCCTAAGCCAAAGCAGGCAGCGAGTCGAAGAAGAAGGAAAGGTAACGGCTGTCGTACAGTCAATCGAAGACGAACAACAAACGGTGGGGCTACCGTTAGTGGAGCTCAAAGATGATCTCACGGTAGAGGACGAAGAAGCGGTCTATATGTCCGACCTGAATTTCAACGCAGATTCACCAGTCAACACGGGACTCCCAGTACTCAAAGACCGACCAGACTACAACCGGATTCCACGCCCAGCAAATGAAAGCAGTGGCAACGCAACCCTCCCGGTAGACGAGAACGGGGATGTGATCAAACCTTCAATCCCACTAGAACAGGATTGCCAGCTTCCGATGGGCGAACTGGTGGCAAAGTCACTAGCCAACGGTGAAGTCCCCGGTCTCGAAGGCCCCCGAGGATGTGGGAAAAACTACCTGATCAAGTACATTTGCCACAAGACAAACAGAGGGTACAGAGCCTTCGATGCACGCGAAGACATGACTGCAACGGACCTCTTCGGGCCGATCACTCCCGATGAAGACGGTCAACTCTCCCCGCAAAACGCACCACTGAAGCAAGGGTTGTTGAATGGAGATGTAATCGTGATCAACGAGTTCAGTGCGATGCCTCCAGGAATCGCACAGTCACTTCATCAGCTCATGAATGACGGTGAGATCACTATTCCGCCCCATGGTGAACACATTGTCCCGCACCCCGAAGCGAGGATTGTCATCACCAAGAACCCGAATACAATTGAGTACGCCGGTAACAACGATCTTAACGAAGCCACCAAAGGCCGAATCAACCTTTACCAGCAGCGGTACGTAGACTCAGTCGACACCGAAACACGAACAATCAACAAGCAAGTCAACGGCGCGAAAACCTACGTGAAAGCGGACACTGTTGAAGATATCGTAGAGTTCGCCCACCGCACCCGAGAAGACAAAAACGACGGGTGGCCGACGCTGTCGACCCGCGACGTGAAGAACATCTGCGAAGAGATCAAGAAAGGAGTACCGCCAAAGGGAGCAGTCAAGAAGGTTCTCAGAAAACGGGCCCAGACTCACGACAAGTTGGATATGGCATTCAACGCAATCGGGGCGATCCGCTAAGATGGCTCAATCAAACATCAACGAGTGGGTCCAATCGGGCGCACCGGAAGAAAATGATACTGATACCCCCGATGTAGAATCCGGAAGAGAACCGAAGCCAAAATCAGAATCAGAATCGCAGACGCAGACGGAACCAAGCGACAATAGAGACAGTGCAGAAACGGTCATCAGTTCGGATTTAGAAGCCCGCGTAGAGAAATTCAAAGAGGCTCGAATACGACCAATCCCGCGAGAAGAACGATATCCAGTTTGGTGGGGGCGGCTGCGTGGTTATAACCAATCCCCGCAGACGCTCGGTGAACTGGATTACGAACCGAACAAACGATACTCAAAGGATGATCGAGAAGAGTGTACGTGGGAGCAACACTTTGCGGAAGTCCACACCCACTACACTGAGTAACAATAGCAACTGAATTCGTTTATTTCTATTATGGCTGAGTGATTAATAATGGAACTCACAAAAAGAAACGCCGATACCGTGATCGAGGAGAAAACCAAGAAAGACCCCCACCGCATCCGAAACAGCGAGAAACGGGAACAACTCCTTACAGACTACGTTGAGGGGCTTCTCCCATCTGGTGTAAGCACTCAAGTGGATCTGCGGGTGTCCCCCCAAGTTCGAAAGGCGTTCGTCGTCCCGACCAACGAGGACGAGCTTTTTCATTCGGAACAATCTGATCTATCGAGACAGCAATGCAGAAATATTGTCGACAGCACTTCAGCTGATTATCTGATTTTCATTACGGGCCAACCGGCCAATCTTGATAACACCTGTTTGGATAACCAACTCACTGCAGACATCGCTCAACAGTACGGCCTCGCGCTCCACGAGACCCTTCACATCCTCAAAACGTCGGTGAACAAGACGAACAAGCTCATTAAAACCCAAATCGATGACGAATTCGAGTCTCTCCTTCAAAAACTCCATAACACCATCGAAGATGGAGCCATCGAAAACGAACTAAAAACGGGAGACGAGTTTAGCGGTCGAGCAAATGCACGGATCACATTGGTTCGAGATCTCCAAGCCCTCACCCCAGAAGATCTGTACGAACGTAATGGGCTCAATCCAGTCAAATTCACGTTTAATCAAGCTCTCGACAAGGTATTCTACAGCACATTCATCTATGGAACAGGGGTTAAAGACGCACTTCTAGACAAAACAGATACGCGGATTCAATTCGAGACTAGCGAAGCGGAAGATGTTATCACCAATATCCACCCCGCAATCAAAAAAGCCCGAGACGACATTTTCGGGATTAGAAGTGATATCGAAAAATACCAGATTAATAGAGAGGCCTCGATCAAACGGACTCAGCGACTTATCGATCTGTGGTTGAACGATATCAAACCAGAATTGACCCGCTCCCAACTTGAAGAGCAATCGGACGAAAATCCCCAGAATCAAGATCAAGATGAGCAGGCTGGTGGGTCATCAACCCAGCAGGACCAGCCACAGACCCAACAACAAGGTGAGAGTCGGGACCAACAGCAGGGCGGTGGGCAGGATCAGCCACAGGATACACAGGAAGAGCAACAACAGCCCGAGAACGTAGAAGAGGGCGAACCGGGAGAAACCCCCGACGACCCCGGAGAAATTGAAACTGAGTCAGATGAGACGGGCAGTGGCGAGTCGGAGATGGTCGTTGACATTGACCCATCGGAGATGGATACAAACGATCTCCAAGAGTTAGATAATCGGCCAGATATCGGGGAAGATGATGAAATCAGTGACAAAAACGCAGAGGAGATTATAGACCAAAATCCAAGCGAACAACCTCAGGGGACAAATTCAGACCGATCTGAAGACCCCCCAGAGAAAGACTCAACTGCGGATGGTCAGAATCCAGAATCCAGCATCAATAGCGACCCGGGAGAATCCCCAGGCGGGGATGAATCAGAAGCGGATGACTCAGCAGAGGCAGATTCAGAAGTCGACTCAGAAAGCCATGATGGGGCGGGCTCATCAAACGGGGGCGAAGATGGTGAAGAGTCTGAAGAACCCACTAGCAACGAGGCAGATAGCCAAAGCACGGGCCCAGAAACATCAGATGAGGCGTCAGCCGATGAGGAAGGCGAAGAAGGTGGGGCAAATGGCGATGCTGGTGGGTCAACAGGAGCTCCTAATGAGGAAGGCGACGAGCCCACACCGCCCACAACCACGAATCAAGACCAAGACACCGCTAACTCACCGGAGCAAGCATCCGATAACAGTGCTAATGAGAACTCCCCTAGCCAAAACGGCCAATCTTCGTTATTAGACTTCGACCCGTCAGATGGAAGTGGAGAAAAAGATAGCGAAGCGAACAACAGCGAAAATACTAGTGGCAACCCCAGCGAGACAACTAGCACCTCTCAAAGCGAAGAGACCGGACAAGAGGGTGGCGATGTAGACCCTAACGACACCACCGACTCAGATAACGAAACAGAAACACACGAGGGTGCCCACGATCAAGAATCCACTTCAGAGGATCAAGCAGTAGATCCGTCAGATCTCTCTACCCAAGAAACGGGAGACAAGAACAGCCCAACTGCCCCAGAAACACCAGACAACCCATCTGCCAGCTCGGAGGACCTTCAAGCAACGCAATCAGACACCCACCCGCCTATGCAGGATGTAGCTGATGAAAACCAAAAGGAATCAGAAGGTCCCACCCCACCCGCCGGAAATGAAGAGACGCCAGCACACGATGCAGACGACATTTCTGAAAACGACTTCAGACCCGAAAGAGAAACTGCAGAGCGGCAAGCAGACGATCAGACAGTTAATGAAGACTCATTACGGAGAGACATTGACCCGCTGATTTCCGGTGGAAATGAAGCAGGAGAAGAAACGCTACACGGAATCGACATCCTCCCAGATCCGGATGGTGATGTCGACGCAGATTGGGATGCAATCAAAGACGACGCGAAAAAGGTCTCCAGACGGTTGGCTAACCAACTCGAAAACAGCCGTAAGTCATCAACACGGCGAGATCTGTCTGCAGGTACGTCAGTAAACACTCAGACAGCCTACCGGCTCAATCAAGGCGACCCTCGAACATTCAAACGGGAGAGGAAAGGGAAAAAGAAGAAATACACAATCATCATCGTATTAGATCGGTCGGGCTCGATGGGCAAGCAAAGAACCCACAGGCGGAGCAGGCAAAGTAGCGACACGCCAGCGAAAATCGAAACAGCAGTACAAGCAGTAACGCGATTTGCAGCAGCTTGCGAGGAACTAGATATCAAAGTCGGCGTGGTTGATTTCATCAACGGAAAATGTAGATACGTGAAAACACCTTCAATCGACACGAAGAAATCGCTTGATAGATTACTCACAACGGAAGTTGGTGGCGGAACTCCCCTAGACGACGCTCTTGATCTCGCCGGTGATATTGCAGAAAAGCAGCGTGAAAAGTCACTCATCATCTCAATTACAGACGACCTAGCACCAGATGTCGATGATGTTATCGATGTATTGAATGAGACACGCACACCGGTCTGTAGCCTCACAATCGCAACCGATGAGAACAAAAACAACCCACCAGAAAAGGCCGAGAAGCTGAGACAAGGATACACACAGTCCAGATACGTATTTGATGAAGGCAAACTCAATCAGCGACTTGATGAATTCGCTTCGCTCGTTGGATTTTTCTAAAGGGTGATAAACAAGCAGTTCAAACTGGTAATTACTCATGGAGTCACACACCGTCACCATCGACACCGACATAGAAGAAACCGAACCATCCGAATTTGCAATCGCAAACGCAGCCACCTGGTTAACTGAAGACATAGGAGTTGTCAATGCTATCCAAGAAGTGGAGACGGACGTGCAGAACAGGACCTACCAGATCAACTTCCGGGTGCTCCTTAGCACCGATCAGGTCGAAGTGATCAAGACCGACATAGAATACATAACAGTGACATCCTCCCACACCTAAAGGTGCGGGCCTCTCACTCGGTGTTAGCCGAGCAGGTCAACCCTGAAGTTTGAGAGTCTAAGGTTTGCTGGACAGTCAGCCAGTGGCTCTGCCACGAAGCCGTTACTCGTACCTCGTAGAGGGCTTCGAGTTACCTGATTGTTTAACGACTGTCGGCGTGGATGGCTTACGTTTTGGTTTCGACTGGAAGTCGTGGCAAACACCGAGTCAACTGCCAGTTCTCCACGCACGGTGCGTAGTACGGTTGTTTGTGACTTAAATTGTCGGATTCATCTGGTGGCTAAAGCCACCAGTATTCTCCTCGAACCCCTATAACAACAGAAGATGGGCAAGAGTAAATCCCAAGCAGTTTTTCTAGATTTATGAATGAGTAAGGAAAACTGAAAATCAACCATGGAAATACCTACTGACATCCCCCGGCAAGATCAAGAACTGATTCGAGAACTACTGAACGAAAAGCCACCAGAATTCACTGAACTCAAGCAAACACAGTACGAGGCTTTCAATCAAGGAGCTCTTTCCGACGATAACCACGTCCTCGTCGCCCATACCGGGAACGGCAAGACACTGTGTGCAGAAGCAGTAACGAAGAAATCGCTCAAAGAGCACAAAAACGTCGCCTACCTAGTCCCGTCACGATCTCTCGTCACCGATAAGCACGAAGAAATCGAGGGATGGGCCCCAGAGACCGCCGATGTATCAAAGGGATCGGGTTACAATTCTGCAGATATTATCGTCGCCACCTTCGAATCCTACTTTGAGGCGGTTGTAAGAGGCTATTCGGGGCGTTTCGATACCGTTATTCTGGATGATTTCCACGAGATTTACGACGACTCTCACCGAGGCCCAACAATCGAAAAGGGCATTTCAGCAGCTCTCGACCAAAATTGTGAGATTTTCGCGCTCTCGGCAACAATCGGCAACCCAGAAGACATCGCAAGTTGGCTCGACGCAAGACTCACGATCAGCTCAGAAGACCGGGCCGTCCCAATTGATGAGCGCCCCGTCGAGAAAACCGATGCATCATATGCAAAGCAGATCCACAGCATCATCTCAGACAACCCAGATAAAGGGCCATTCATTGTCTTCTGCGACACGACGCGGAATGTTGAATCAAGAGCTCTTGGGATTGCAGACGAAATGAGTTTTGAGACGCCGAAATACATCGACTTCGAAAACAAGGTCAAGTCGAATATCTCTACTGAACTTACAGACGACCACAAGAACCTAATCAAGGCTCTCAAAAACGGAGTGGGGTACCACCACAGTCAGATGGACCCAGACCTCCAGGAAGAAATTGCATCCCTTGCCGAAAGTGGCGCAATCAAGTGCGTCACCGCGACGACCTCATTGAGTTACGGCTTTAATTCCCCCGTGCAGTCAGTGATCACTGCCGATCTAAAGCGATACACTCGGCAAAAGGGGAGAACCCACATCGGCAAATACGAATATATCCAGATGATCGGTCGTGCGGGTCGAGACGACGACGTGTACGACCAAGCATATGCGTTCCCAATGTACGACGATGACGAGACACCAGAAGTGTTCCAGTTTGAAACCGCTCTCGAACAAAAACAGATCGAAGACGTAACTACCCACCTAGACGGTCGAGAACGGTTGCGGTGGTTGACCCTCGAACTAGTGAACTACGGATGGGATACCAAAGAAGAGATCCTCGATTTCTTAAGCAACACCCTGTACTGGGAGGAAGTCAGTCAGAAATACGAGGGCATCGACAACATAAACAAGCACGTCGCTACGGAGGTCAACAGCTCAATCACAGTTGAATTGGACTGGCTCAAAGAGCGGGGCCTCGTCAGCAGGCAAGAAACGGTCGAAAACGATGCACGGTCGGGCCTCACCAACTTCGCAACTACAGAGATGGGGAACGCCGTTGTCGAATATCATCATAGCAACTGGTTCAACAACACCGTAGAGGATGTCCACACGCTTGCCAAATGGCTTCGAGACGAAATCGAAGCCGACTCACTGACCCCAGAAAGACTGGTTAAGCATCTCGCCAACAAGTACCGATACTGCGAACACAGTGTAAATGCAAAGACCGTAGAGTTCATCGAAAAGGCCAACCAATACAGCCTTACCGATAACCCCGGACACACAGCCGCCGTCATGTGTTGGTACTGGTGTCACGGCTTCTCGATCAACGACATCGAGAAAATCACAGGCACAAATAGCCAAACCAGACTGCCATCGACGGCATATAATCTCTCCACAGCAGTTGATAGTCTATCAGAACTGTTCACTGCAGACACGATGCCGGAAGAGCCAAACTGGTTGCAGGCATTCAAAATTCATATCGAAACCGGCGTCGACGGCATTGACACGTACTTCATCAACACCACTGATCTCCTCGGTCGGAAACGGTACTACAATCTCAAAAGCAAGCTCAACCAGATGCAGGAGAACGAAAATACAGACTTCGGTCGAAGTGCTTACCTGATCGAAGAGCTCCACGACATCTTTGAGAAGACCGATAAGCAGAGATTCATTGGAATCATCTCGAATAACACCGATGACATCGGTAACAAGGTGGCCCAAGAGATCTACGAAACAGTCTCGGAGTGGGACCCCGACGAATTTGCTCCAATCAACGTCCCATATGAGCACTCTCCGAGATCGTACAACGAATCCGAGTATGAAGGCTCTTCCAACCCGGCGCAGGGAGATCCGCTCACAATCACTGAGCAAATCCAGAAGGAAAGGACAAATGCAGGTTCAAAAGCGGATAATGGAGATGAGGATGGAAGCGAAAGTTCCTCGCTGAAAGAATTCCTCTAGTTTAGATTCCTCTCTAATGGGCTCAAGAACTCCCAATACGGCGAGCAACAGCGAGAAGACAGAACGGGCAACTGTGAGAATCCCAGTCTCAAAGTTAGAGAAGCTAGACGAGATAATTGACGACGAAACCACCGAAGAGCATAATCGGTCAACTGCAATCAGAGAGGGTATCGACATGAGGATTGCAAAATACAGAGGGGATGAAAAAAGCCCACCCCAGGACCAATAATAATTTGTAGCGCGGATATAGAAATATAATAATCAATGGCACTGCAGTCGCCAATCGATCTCGCTACCGGTAACTGGTACTATTTCGAATACCCAGATTTTGTTTTCAAGGTGTTGCAGAACAATATATCTATCATAGATGGAGCAGCCTCAGGGTATATTTTAGTCGAATTTCTAGACGGCCCTCCTGAAAAATTCACTGCGGCAGTTTTACAGGAGAAATTGGCAAATAGGGCCCTCAAAGAAGTAAAACAGGACAACACACCCCCGACACCAAATCCAAGAGCCCAGCACCATATTGGGGGGAAATACCCCACAACAGATTAGATAAAGATATACAAGATATTCCCTACAAGGAAAGTAGAGAATATTCCTAAGCACAGGTACACAACGAACGGTTGACCCATGGAAACCCGAGCAGGCTCATCAAACACAAACAGCTGATCAAGGGATTTTCGGAGTTCATCTTTAGTCGTCCCATACATAGCAACCTCTGTTTCGCTGCAAAACCGATCAACACCCCACGGGTCGTTAGTATCCGTCTCGCTATCGGTATAAACAGCAGATTCACAAACAGACATATCTACACCAGTATGTCGGGGGATTTCTGTGATATCAAACGACGACGGAGAATTAAGAGTCTCAACAATACTGTCGGCATTGCGACAAGTATGTGGATTATCGATCACCGAATCAATGGAACACCTTCGCCACTGTAGGTACCGACGGATAACATCCATATCAGCCCCCCGAACCCACTTATCGGTGCTTTTCAAGAATGCGGATCGGAGTTTCGACTCACTAGTACCCAAATACGCAACTCTCCCGTGTGAATCCCAGATTGATGTCGGTGATAGGGGGAGTAAGTATAGAGAGTGTGGAAATGAAAAAGAATTGTTGAGGGCATTGAACCCACCGATAAATAGCGGTGAGAATAGCGAAAGGATTGCTGCATTAGATACTATCGCCACAGACCACAACGAAAGCCCAATGGAGTGTGTCGGATACACAATCCCTGCTAAAGTGGTAGAACCATAGAGAGGGAACACAACGCCGATAGAGATGAATGCTCCCGCATCAGCCCATCCGAACCACCCCATCCGAGCAAAGATGATCCCAAGTCCACCAACAGAGCCAACACTCAGTAAGAACAGACGGAGTTGGTACTGATACTGGACAGCAGAATCGAGTAAGTATAGATCGAGTAACAAACCCACAATGCCGAGCGAAACCACTCCGACCCACACAAGATCGTTGATTCGTCGAGTCTGCAGATCACTCCACCCAGCCCACAAGAAGATGGGTGCGGTCGACAATCTAAGCAAATCAACTATCGTCTCCATTGCTATCGTGTTGTTATGGGGTGTCAATAAACCCTATCAAACAAGTCAAAACTAGCCATATAGATGTTTGTTGTAGGGATGTGTGAGGAGTCCAATGAAGGGTCCTAAAGGCAGACCCCGCCGCAATACACTACCAAGATCACTGTAGTAATTACAAACTCATTGGGACGGGAACAACAGCAGTCGCAGCGAAAAAGGCGGATCGGGACTACATCGGGTTTGACACAAGCAAAGACTTCATCGATCACGCAGAAAAGAGAGTAGACAACGCCGAAAGAGACGCTCAGGACTATATCAACGAGCGAGGGTCAGACGACAACAACCCATCCCAGCAAGAACTAGACAGTTTTTAGACGAGACCGAATAGAAATGGGAGTTTATTGGGGTGATGTATGAATGAATCATCAGACACGAGAATATCTAAAAGGCCGTTTTAGAGACTATTACCGAACTGCAGACATACACCAGCCACCAGAAGTCCATAGACGGGAGTTGGGGTACATCCCGTGGACAGAGGGTGATGAGACGGTTATGGTCCGTCACAAATCCCAGATGAACATAGGGAGCATCGGGACCCACCTCAAAGAAAATGCCCCTCAGCATATGTACTACTCAGCGGCTTACTACCAAGATCCGGGGAGGAAAGGTGGTATGCAGAACAAAAACCTCCAGCAGGCAGATTTGATCTTCGACATTGATGCCGACCACCTCGATGGAGTAACCGCTCAAACGGGTAAAAAAGAAGCATTGGCAGAAGCAAAAGAACACCTCAAACAGCTCATTACCTATGTCGAGGAGGATTTTGGTTTTACAGACTACCAAATCGTCTTCTCTGGGAACCGAGGCTACCACCTGCACGTAAGAGACTCAGGGGTGATGGATCTCGGTCGAAAGGCTAGACAAGAGATCGTAGATTACGTCCAAGCAAATGGCCTGAATATCGACGGTCTTGTGGAGAAGCGATATAGCAACGGGACCACGACACGGTGTGTGAGGAACAAAGGTGGGTGGGGCAAGCGATTATACAGTGCTTTTCTCGATCATATGGAAGGTGTCGTCGAATTAGAGAAAAAAGAAGCAGTCGAGGCGCTATCAGCATACGACAACGTAGGTGAGAAGCGGGCAAGAACCGCATACAAGAACTTCACCGACCCAAACGAGTTAATCAAAAGTGGGGTTATCGAAGCAGCTGGAGTGGGTGCCAGGAAAATATTCAAGCAATTCGCTGAACAGAAAGTTCCGGACCTCGCCGTCGAGATTGATGCTCCAGTAACAACAGACCTACACCGGCTAATCAGATTACCAGAGACGATTCACGGCGGCAGTGGCCTATTGACTACAACGGTCGACAAAGGCGACCTCAACAGTTTCTCACCACTTTCAGACGCGATCCCAGAGCGATTTGTTGGGCGAAACATCGAAATCAATGTCCAAGAGCCCGCCGAAATATTCCTCAACGACGAACAAAAAACAATTGAGAAAGGCAATCAAAGCGTAGAAGAATACATCGGGATCTATCTCATGGCCAACGGAATGGCTGAAAAGCAGTCGGGATTACTCTGAACGGCTGAATATTACCTTGGATAGCCTAACAAACCTAATGATACGAAAAGTGAGTGTCTACTCTACTTCAAGGCTCTCCAACGCATCGATAACACAACTAGTGTACTCGGCAGGCTGAGTACCATACTGGTCGATAGCCTTTGCCACCAGAGGATTCTCGGAGTCGCTGCCTTCGATCCGATCTAACGTCTGAGCGGCTGTCTCTCGAATCCACATATCACGTCGGTCAGCATCAACTTCAACCAAGAAGTCGTCTGGCCGGATCGAAACGATAGTTGTATCATCATCGTCCTCACCATCTTCGCTTTCGGGTTCATAGGTCCGTATCTTACCGGACACAGCCATATATGAAGGCGTCTCTAAATCCCTCAGTACGGAGGCGGCTTCTGGTTGGTACTGCCCAGCGTACACGAGGAACGTACCAGTCGGGCCAACAAGCCGGGCACGAAGGAACTCGGTATCGGGATCAGACGCCACATCCTCAACCTCAGTTATAGTTCCCATAACTAGTACTCGATTTGCCCGAACACCAGTTGGGAGGAGTTGGAAATTGGGCGAGCGGTCCTCATCAGACTCACTGTAGGTGTGAGTCCCATCATTGAATTCAGCTGCGAACACTCTACGTCCGGGATGGTAGGTATACTGTGACTCAGACATCTTAAATCGACCTCGCACGAACCAGCAGGCTATCTACGTCGTCTGTTTCAACACCGAATTCGAACTCGTTGATCATATTGTTACCTTTGTATGGGGTTGCCTGCAGTGTGAGGTACTGCCCGACCAGATCATCTTTGAATTGCTCGCGTACTGCGGTGATTTCGAGTTTGTCCTTGGCAATCTCCTGTGCCTCGGAGAGCGACATACCTGTCAGCTCCTCAGTCACCTCCTGGTTAATGATGATATCATGTGCCTCAACTCCATTATCCACAATTCCTTTAATGCGGAGATCGAATTCGTGCTCGTCCTGAGGCCCGTGAACGTCACACCGGCCTTCAGAAAGAACGTAGGTGCACTCCTCCTCGGGGCATCGTTTAATGAGTCCACTATCGCTAGCGATGCTAGCGAGGATGCCGGCTATTGTCACGGTGTTATCACCGATCTCAACGTCTTCATCAAGCTCGATGATCTCTGTCTGACTGTTTAGCTTGATGTTGATATCACCCTCGTACTCCTCGCTCACAACGTTCTCAAGCCGATAGCTTTGTCCTTCTTCAAGAAGGGCAAGATCGGACGTTTCAAACGCTGTGAACTTTGTCCTACCGGAATCATCTCCTACAAGGCCGACTTGAGATATAGAGTCGCTACGGGGGTCCCACAAGTCATCAACTTTCACTTCAACGTTGACCCACTCTTCGTCCTTTTCGATATCGTTGACCAGGACATCCGCATCCTCACCGCCACGACTAATGTCAGATGGATCAACATCCGTATCCTCCGTGTAGGAATTGATCACGGATCGGCGGGCTTCATCAAGCGGTACCTGATACTCTTTGACGAGGTTGGTTAATTCGTCTCGAATATCCGATTCATCAACGTCGACGTGATCGTCGAGTACCTCCGTTAGCTCATCAACGGCGGTATCTAACTCGCTGGCTTGTGTACTCATGTTTCTACTACATCAAAAGGTAGTATGGTGGTGTTAAAAAACACATCGAAGACTGCGAAACAGACAAATAGTAAACATATATGCCTCAAAACAGCGTGTCCGATGGGTTTTTATGAATCGTAATTGGTGAGAGTAGAAAGCCAGCAAGGGCCCCCTTGGCGTAACTCCAAAATCGAATACATCCATGTCTGCCGAAAACCAGCAAAATCGAAACAGCAGCACAGAAGACCCAACCGTACTAGGTTCAGGCGCAAACACTCCCGATCACCGCGAATCCACCGAAACTATCGTCAGCACGTTCCATGACGAGACCGACCCAGATTACACCTATGCGCTCGTATCCGGCGGTGGCGACAGTGATACAGCTTGTACTGTGGCACAAGAATTCGGAGTTGATGTCGACGCTGTAGTCCACGTCAACACCGGAACTGGCATCGAACAGACGAGACGGTATGTGATGGACCGATGTCTGGACTGGGGCCTCCCATATATCGAGCTTACCTCATTAGAGGATGCCGACGCCAAACGGCAAAACGACGGTGTTAGCCGCCAGGAGCGGTACGTCGACCGAGAAGATGGAGTGGGTAAGAAACTCAAAGAAAACCCGTACGAAGAGCTCAATACGAGTTACTACGGAGTGCGGCGACCCAACGACGATTACAAAAAACTAGTCCGGAAGATGGGGTTCCCGGGGCCATCACTTCACTGGATCATGTATCTGGCGCTAAAGCATAAGCCGATCCAAAACTTCGTCGAGACACACCATGATGAAGACGAAGAAGTGACCTTTGTCTCAGGAGTTCGGAAAGACGAAAGCGCCCGTCGTGCAGAGAATATGTCAGACGATGGGATTTCCGAGAACTGGGGTGGATGTGCTGTTATCTCGCCTATCGCATATTGGACTGAATCACACGTCAGCACCTACCGAAAGGAAAACGAACTGAGGTCGAACGAGGTCTCTGACATTCTAGGCCTCTCAGGTGAGTGCCTTTGCGGGTCCTATGGCGACCGCGAAGAACTCAGAAAGCTCAAGCGATGGGGATTTACAGACGCTGCAAAGCGGATCGAAAACTTGGAGATGGAACTCTTCAGAGATCACGTAAGCAAAGGCTACGTCCCAGAAGAGTACGCCCTATGGGGACACGGAAATACAAACCAACCAGACAGCCTAACGTCAAAGGAAAAGCCGCAGATGTTGCTGTGTGCAGACTGTGAGGACTCTTGCGACCCAGCCATCATGACAGAGCAAGAAAACACGTCACAGGCCGAAGTGGCACTCCAAGAAGGAGCACACCACACTGTCTGCGACCGGTGGTTCTTCTGCCCCGATTGCGAGACGGTCTTTAACGACCCAATCGAGCATCGAAAGACAGTCCATGCAGTCGAACCCGGTTCACCATATCTTGACGACATCCGGTGGAATGTCAGAGAGATCAATTACGACAAGCAATCAAACCTAGATGAACCAGTTACCACGGACCCTGAACTGACAAAGACACAGCGGATGAAGACGAGCATCGCCCAGACGACAACGGGACCCAACCACACCTGCGAATTTACCCCAACAGGAAACAGTGGTATAAGCCACTGTACCGGGTGTGGAAGCTACGAAATCCCCCCAGGAGAACTCAAACAAATGATCTCCGCATCCGATGAGGGAGACGGTATTGAATCTCTGATTAGCGTCGAAACGGGAGTTCTCTCGACAGTCATCCCCCACCCATCAATCGACGAGACAGAGGTGATCAGCACCGAAGAAGAACTCAGATCAGTCCTTACAGCTGACGTGATTGTGGAGCTGTTAGTAGAAGAAATGAATTCGGTCACCGCCTACCTCAACACAGATCCAAGCTTTAACCGGCTGGTTGGTGACGCCGGGGTCAGCCCCCTACTAGCCAAATTCGGCATTGATGCCCGCGCAGTACTCGATGAAAAATACCACTCCAAGATCCTAGACGCCCTCAGGTCAGAAGCTGAAGATGAAGGCTCGAAGACGAAACCACTTCAAGCAGAGTACGATCCTAACCAGCAGAATATGAACGCATTCACCGGTGATTAGTCGCCGCAAAAGCAGTCCAGCGTGTGTTTTTGTTTCTATTGAAGAGTGAATATATGGAGAGAATTAAGAGAAAGGAAAGAGATCCAGAGATCCATTCTAACCCAACCAATGACGCCGCACAAGAAGAGCAATGCGAAGAGTGTGGTGGAAATGTTACGAAAGATGCAGATGAGAAGCGGACCTGCGAAGACTGCGGACTGATTTACAAAGAATCGGTTATTGATCGTGGCCCTGAATGGCGATCATTCAACGGTAACGGGGATAAAAAGAGTCGAGTCGGTAGCCCCATAACGAGACAGCGCCACGATAAGGGGTTAACAACCACCATTGGGAATGACACCAAAGACGCCAATGGAAACCTCATCTCCGGTCAAAAGAGAGCCCAGGTAAACCGTCTGAAAAAGTGGAACAAAAGAGCCTCAGCAGATGCAAAAGAGAGAGGGGTCAGAACCGGATTAACTGAAATCAAACGGATTGGGTCGAGCCTGGGGCTCAGTGAAACAGTCCACGAGACTGCAGCCATGATCTTCAGACAGGCATCCCAAAGGGATCTGTTGTTGGGTCGGGCTATCGAAACCGTAGCCGCAGCGAGTGTCTATATCGCCTCGCGCAGATGTGATATGCCACGCACCCCCGAAGAGTTCTACCCAGTATGCCAAACTGCAGAGCACCTAACCGAAGAAGAGAAACAAAATCGCTTCAACCGGACATACAAATATCTCATCCGAGAACTAAACCTTGGTGTTTCTCCAGCAGACCCTGCGAAATACATCAACCGCTTCGTCGACAATCTACCCATCGAAAACTCTGAGCGGTTGAATCAAAAAGCCAAAGAAGTGATCAGCACCGCAGGCCCAGGAATTAGATCTGGAACTGCGCCGTCGAGTATCTCTGCAGCAGCAATCTACGCAGCTTCGCTGATCGTCGGAGAGCGAGTAACCCAGAAAGAAATTGCAGAGGCCACGAACACCACAGAAGTAACTATCAGGCAATATTACGGGGATCTAATCAAAGACTATCAGAATACAACCAGTGACTAATCGTCATGAAGAGCATCCAAAAAGTAGATGGCAGGATATTCGACTCTAAGATCAAAAACGCACTTGACCCTCAGAGGCCAATGGATCTTGTCGAGCTAAAGTCTGCAAAATGGAAAGCGGTAACAGAAGATAAATCGAAATCTGAAACCCGAGAATATTTCATCGACTGCAATAACAATGGTCGGGCTATTGAATGCACCTGTAAAGCAGATATGTACGGGGTATACTGCCGACATAGAGCGGCATTAAATATCAAAAAAGGATTCCTCAGAGTAGACCCGCAGGTTGAAAATTATCGAACTAATGGGATCAGCGAGTACGTATAGTCTATGGAAATCGAAGAAGCTACGACGATTCTGAGAAACAAGTACGGAGATGCTATTGTAGACAAACATAACCCCGAGACGAAGATTCAACAGCATACTACCAATTTGGGATTGTCTGTAGAAAAGGCCAAGCACAGCATCGAGAACAATGTCGACATAGGTGGTTCTGAACTCAGGCCAGTAGACCCAGGAAAAGATGAACTGCTGTGTGATATTACCCCAGAAAAACAATGGGTCAATTTTGTAGGGAGGGTGCGAGAGTTGTGGATGCCGACTCACGAGAATATAAGCTATGTAGGCCAAGTGGAAGACCAAACAGAGGCAATAAAATTCATTCTATGGGATCAAGCACTTGATGAAATAGAGTGGAAGACGGCCTCAAAAAGCCTAGAGCACGGAGGAGTGTACTATTTTAAAGACGTGATAGCCACCAAGTACAATGATTCAGTGGAGTTAAAAATCACCAGAGAATCATCCATTGTTGGCTTAGAAAGTTCCTTCAAAGTACCCACAAAAACCATTGAGGGAACAATCACAGCAGTCAAAAATACACCTATCTCGACTGCGGATTGTCCCGAAGAAGGTTGTCAAAAGAGGCTCACAAAGGTTGAGACCAGTAGCAACTGGGAGTGCGATGGGCATGGGGAACCAACCTTGATAGACCACAGCAACCTCCAGTTCTCAATTCACGTCAAGATCGCAAACAGCCGAAAGTCTGAAGAAGTGATTTTCCCAGTAGAACACACAAATGACCTCCTTGACTCCTTGCCAAACAGCAATGTGAGCGTAAATGAGGCTCTAGACGGATTAAGCCCCACAGACAAAACAAAAGGTCTGGATGTGTCAGAACTGCGGGAGAGTTTGGACCCTCTTCTTGGAGTTCAAATGGTAGTAGAGATAGATGATAGAGAAAATCAGACCCCGCTTGTTAGAGAATATAGCAAGAAGACAGACAAAGCCAGCATTGACGACTTGATCGTGAAAGCGAGAGAATTGCAAGCCTCAACAAAACCCTCAGCTGGAACGTGATCTATGATGCAATCACCATTAGCCCACCCAGTAGAACTCAAACAAATAGACTACACTTTCGAATCAAAACAGCCGACCCGAACTACAAAAAACGCACCTGTCTTTGCAGTCCTTCCAAGCGGGATCGTCACCGGGCACGTTGAGTGCTGTAATAAGGTGGTGAATAAAGAGATAATTGAACTGCAAGACGGGAGAAAGGCGGTCTCATTCGAACTAGATGCACTCGATGTCGAATCCAAGACAACAGTGACACAAGACACCAAGTGCTTCAATAAGGCTATGAAAACTAATCCGCCATTCTACGTGAGATATACAGCATCAATCCCCCGTAATCAAGAAGATGGTCCCCGAGTGAATACATACACATCCGATTTCAATATAGTTTCAAAGAATTCAGCAGAGACCCTAATGGCTAGGTCCCTGTCAGCAACACTGACCCGAACAAAAAAGCAGGTTTCTCACATGAAGGAAGACACCGAGAGTCCAGCCAACAGAGAAGCTATATCAAAAGACACCGGTGGGGAAATAGCCGCCAAGATTGTCTATGGGACTACGACCCTAGACAGTTTGTTGGAAGACATAACAGAATCGCTGATCCAAATAGAGACCCAAGCTACGTGACATCCTCACCGATCACAGGGGACTCCCCACGTTACAGTTAAAACAGTTACCAGCCTGCAGTGGAGCCTGTATTCACGATATAGACAACCAACAAATATAATTGGTAGTAGACAACCCAATAAATATGGACGAATACACAACACCAAAGCCGGTTATACAGCTTTTACAGAGAAGACAAGACGACGAAGATGGAGAAATAATTCTAGATATATTCGGGGATGCGCCAATCTCAAGAAATGACATCTACGCCATGCTTAACGATGTGCCAGCTATCAAGGAGGTCGAACTAACTCATGTCCTCGATGAAGTTGAAGCAGAAGAGAAACTGAAGGAATTCAACGATGATGTCGAGAAAACCCCAGAAGATCAATTGTACAGTATTAAGGGGATTATGTATCTCGAACAGACGACCGGTAAATGGGTTGGGGCGTATCTATTCGAGGATATAGATGCATGGGTGTATACATTCCAAGGCGAGGATAAAGAAGAGGTCAATGCGATACATAGTATGTACATAATAGGGTACGAGCAGGGGAAGATACACAATAGATACAGCAAGGATGAGCTACTGATGCAAGACTCAGAAGAGGGAGTAACTCAACAACCCTAATCTTTAGGCCCCTGAAGGTAGGGAAACGCTGATTCATTCCAGAGAAAAGAGACGTTGCACCGGTATTCTTACTAGTAGTTTGTGAAGAGGGGGTTAGATTGGCGTCGAATCGAAGCCAAAACTCTCTCCGAAAGCCATTCCCCAACCGGCCAATGCGTTGATGACTACAAGGAGATCCCACTGTCCAATGCGTTGCGAGGTCGTCCTTGAACCGGGCATAGTAGCCATCAATTCAATATTGAAAACGGTGACACGGACATAATCGTCATTACTCGCTGTGATCAACTCTCCTCCGTGTTCCGTTTGGAGTGTCGACCACTCTGGGAGGCTACGAATGGTGTTGACGTGAGGGTTATCATCGGTTATGCCAACGTCATAGGAGAGATCGACGTTTACGAAGTCGAGGGAGACATCAGAGTGGTCAGTGATACTAACCGCAGTCCGGTCTTCGAAAAACTGGTGTCCGGTAATGGTTGCTTTGCCCGACCCTTTTGGAACCTGATAACCCATACGGCCAATCGTCTCAGTACTGCCGAGCATAGATTCAACACCATCTCTAGCCGATCCGTCATCGGACTCGGGAGTGCTCAGGTGGGTTGGAGTACACCTGAGATCCAGCTGGATGATATCACCACGGATCAGGTCTTCCCATTGGATGGTGAACTCTGTCTGCCCATTCAGTGTAACATCGTCGACGGCACCGCCAGGGATATTCGTCACTTCATCAGTATCCGCAGTTTCACTCCCACCTTCTGTTTGGGCTACAACAGGCTGCCCGAACACGGAAACCCCGAGAGCGGAAGACACACCCCCGCCAGCTAGGAGTGTCGCCGTTTTCAAGAAGCTACGACGGTTGATCTGGATTTCGTCAGTCACCAGATCGGACACAGGACCACCGACAGTATCAGTCTCCTCACCCCCAGTATCCCCCACATCCTGTTCCATATTAGTTAGTGGACATATTTGGGCCTCCACCAATAACACTTACGGACCCGTTACTTCTTACAGCCGTTCCTGTCACTTCAGACGGTGGTATGTAGATCTCTTGAACGATACCCCCACCGCCACCTTCACGGACCCATACAATATCAATCCGGGAGCCATACTCGATGGTGTGATCGTCATTTCTGGAGTTGTACACAACATCTCCCGGCGATAGCGGTTGGTGATTTTCTGGATAAATATCATACCGAATGCTCTGGTTGGTGGTGTTGTCGTAGGAAAAATAAATTTCATCGGTGATACTACTCCGGACCTGCTGGTCACCAATATAAGAGATCCTAATTGGATCAGTTGAGGTGAGCTCGAATTCCGGTGGGGATATTTCTTCAGCAGAGTTTTCAGAAGAGTTGAAGACGAACGTAGAAGCTAGTGCGCCCGTTGTTACAACGGTGAGAGTCAACAAACTAATGAATAATATTTCCGAGGCTCCACGAGTATCTTCAACCAAGACCATAGAAAGTCACACTACCTGAATCTACAAAATAGTAGTGATGACCTTTGATAAGTGTGTTCCAAGCGACCGTAGACATTATGTGCAGGAATAAATAACCAGATATAACGGGTGCAGTTGATATATGGAAAAGATATTGGGTATTGACTTAGGGACGACGAATACGGTCTGTGCGATGATTGAAGGTGGGGAACCTGAAATTATTCTAAATAGCGAAAGAGACGCTACAACCCCATCTGTAGTTGGGTTCCGGAATGGCAATGAACGCGTGGTCGGAGAGGTGGCTCTCAATCAAGCCATCGAAAACCCCCAGAAGACGATCCATTCGGTGAAACGCTATATGGGGAGGTCCGACTACACGTTTGATCTCGGCTTCGATGAATTCACTCCTGAAGAAATCTCTGGGATAATCCTCCGGAAAATAAGAGCGGATGCCGAAGAGTACCTCAACCACTCAGTTGAAAAGGCGGTGATTACCGTCCCAGCTTACTTTGGCGATAAACAACGCCAAGCAACAAAACGTGCAGGCGAAATTGCCGGGTTAGAGGTAGAACGGATCATCAACGAGCCAACAGCAGCTGCCATCGCCTATGGGATGGACACGGACCAAAATCAGAACATCCTCGTAGCCGATCTAGGTGGCGGTACATTTGACGTGTCTATCTTGGATCTCGGAGAGGGTATCTGCGATGTGATCGCAACAGATGGAATCCGGCATTTGGGGGGTGATGATTGGGACAAAGCGGTCGTAGAGCACCTCGCAGAAGATTTTCAAAAGAAACACGGTGTGAACCTCCGAGACCAACCAGAAGCAAGAGAGCGGCTCAGGCAAAGTGCAGAGGAAGCGAAAATAAACCTCACTACCCAGCACCAGACCGTCATCAACATCCCATTTATCACCTCTACAGAAGAGGGCCCACTACACCTCAAAAAAACACTCAAGAGAGACACGTTTGATCAGATCACAACCGACCTCAGAAAGGATTTATCCGACCCTATTGAAGACGCCCTTACTGAAGCAAACCTGCGAAAGAGAGAGATATCGAATGTCATTCTCGTCGGTGGGTCTACCCGGATGCCACAGATCAAACGGCAAATCCAGTCGGTCCTTGGGACAGACCCTAAGTCAGAACTTAACCCAGATGAGGTCGTTGCGATGGGAGCAGCGATCCAAGGGAGTATTCTTTCAGGGGAGCAAGAAAATGTCGTCCTCCTCGATGTGACACCGAAGAGCGTTGGGATAGAAGTTAAGGGGGGAATCTTCGAGCCAATAATCACGAAGAACACAACAATCCCGACGAGGCAAAAGAAGGTGTACACGACATCAAAGGACAATCAAGAGACTGTTGAAATCAACGTCTACCAAGGGGAAAATCAGATAGCCAAACAAAATGAGAAACTTGGAGATTTCGTTCTAAGAGATATCCCGAAGGCAGAAGCGGGAACCCCGAGAATTACTGTTGAGTTTAAGATAGATGCTGATGGGATCGTTATAGTCAACGCTAAAGAAACATCCACTAATGTAGAAAAAGAACTCCGTATCGATAGGCAGAACGATATTACAGAAACAGAGGTGAATGAGATGAAAGAGAGGGCGAGAGGATACGAAGAGGCTTCAAAGAGTCAGAAAGAGCAAATCAATGCTCGAAAAGAAGCAGACGACACAGTTGGACACGCAAGGAGGATCTTGCTGGACGAGGATAAAGAATTGACACCCACCGCCGCGATTAAAATAGAAAACCGGATAGAGAAAGTCAACGAAGTGCTCGAAGACGATAGCTCGACGACAGAGGATGTCAAACGAGCTACGCGGAGTTTGGAGAATATTGTGGGGAAAATAGAGGATAGCAGAGATGGCGATGATAATGTATCAGCCGTTCAAAGGCGGTGATTGGGTATGGTATCTAGACGTACATACATCGCAGCTATCGTTGGGAGTGGTGCAACAGCAGTTTACGGGCTAGTAGGTAACCCGCTGGGGAGCAGGGGTGCCGACGATCAGAAAGCAGATAGTGATAACGTTCATAGAGTACAACGATCAGCAACAGGTTCAACAACAACTGAAAAGTTCAGAATCCCCCCAGAAACAAAGACTACAGAAGTGATGGTCGAGGCAACAGTGCCATCAGACTGCCGAATATATATCACACAATCTGGGCAAAGGTCTGTTACTCCACTAGCCGATTCTGATGAAGACATCCAGACAGAGCACATGATCCAACTGTCGGGCGGTGAATACTTCATCTCAGCACAGGGGGGTGTCGAAGATTGGAATGTCAAACTTACAAATTATTTAGAGCTCCCAAGCGAGGACCAATTCAGCGACAACATCCCGATCAGAGAATCTGGAAACTCGCCCCGAGTATTAGGGCCCATTTCGCTCGGTCCATATCCAAGAACGAAAATAGAATTCGAAACAAAAAGGCCTAGCGAAAGCCAGAGCACAGTTTATCTAATTGATGGGAATGGCCAAGAAACGACACTGTTCACAATCCCAAGCCAAACAGCAACCACGGAAACGTTCTTTGATAGGCTAGATGGTAGAGGATTCATCCATATTGTATCAAACAGTGAGTGGGAGTTCACACTGAAGAAAGACCCAGATTTCGGAGAAGAGTCACCGGATGAAGGTGGCCAAGATGGATATGTAAGGCCAATCTGACCGGCATTAGCCAATTTCAGTGTGAAGAAAGAGGGGTTGAATACTCAAGGCAGAACTAGCTTCAGCAGAACAGCGAAGATCCCGCAAGGCACCCCAGTCTGTGATCATTTACTACGCGTGTGTTTTGGAAACGAATAGATTATAAGTATAGAAAAAATATATGCTACATCATGCCGGTTAATAAAAATCTAACAAACCTACAGCGTGCGAACATCTCCCGAAGTTTAGTTGCTGAAGTTGAAAATGTATTTGGGGGGTCACTATTCGACGGCGATTTAATAGCAAAAATTAGAATTGGGAAAGACACCCAAGAAATGATCATCAATGGTGTCGAAACGTCAGCAGCTAACGATCAGATCAGCGCAAAAAGAGAATGGTGGCCGTTTGAAACAGGCGAAGAGTTGTCAACAGCGATTCTCGATGCGTTCGAGCCGGGCCCAGATGATGCAAAAGAAAGGTTGAGAAAAACAATCTCAGACAAGATGAGAGAGAACCTCAATACATCTGAGAGCGGTAACAACAACTCGCCCCAGGACAACAATACTACAGAAAATTCTAACACCACCTCTAGTGACGGACAAAAGGGTGAGGAGTCAGACAGCAGATCTGCTCAAAAAGCAGTAGAGACAGACGGCGAAGATCCCTCACCGAAGGGTTCAGATGTAGCTACAACCTCCGCAAGTGACGATCAGCATGGGAGTTCAGACTCAGAAACCCCTACAGTTGGTATAGAAGAAGCCCCCGCAGTGGAAGATGGAACAGCAGCTGCAACAACAGAACAGATAGCCACCGAACTATACAAATGCTTCATCAGTCGAGGATCGGATGGAAAAGATTACGAGACGATAGTTGATGAGTACAACCTCACGGCCCCAAAAGAAGAGATTGTTTTGACAGAGGTGCTTAATACAGCAGGCTCGGGAGAGCAAGAGAGAATTGAAGAAATTGAAGAGTGGGTGAAAGAGTGGTATGGCGACGAGCAGGAAGTGGCGAACATGGATAGAGCCAAAGAGAAACCATTAGGGGCGTTTTGATACGGGCTATAGGAGCCCCGGCTGTATTCAAAAGAAGGCGAAGAAGATCCCCATACCAAGTAGCCCAACCCCACCGATGAGGGCGGTATATACCAGGAAGTCGAGTAATCCATTCAGAATTTCGACAACTAAGGCGATCCCCAAAAGCACTACACCACCGAGAAGGAGGTCGTTGTTTAGAATCACGGGTAACACGGAATTGAGTAGGAATCCACCCAATTTAAAAATCGAATCAACCACTGTACCAGATACCAACACCTCAGCTTCCGGCGCAAAATTACTAGCGACAACACTTGGTGGCATACATAACAAATTATGAGCAAGTTATAAATGTCCACCGAGGGTTTTCTTATTTAGGTAATTGGTGAAATGAATCCGATCACAATGTTGCTTATGAGCCTCGGAGTGCACAAAACACTCAATTCAGAAAATAAACAGCAGACGTTCGGGAAAATTGTTGGGGGTATCATCATTGCACTGATGGGGGTGGTCTATTTCGTTTACGGGATATTCATGCTTAACACGAGGACATTCATCCTCACCCCGCTAGTTGTCATGGTCGTAATAACACTCTACAACCACAACACATAATGAATCAGACAACAATTAAACTGTTCAAACTGTATTATATATCAACATTCATCGGTACTGTGGCCCACGAAATGGCCCACAAAAAATTCGCCCAAGAGAGAGGCTTGAAAATAAAGAAGGTGGAATACTTCAATTTAGACGGCGGATCGCTCGGCAAAGTAGTACACTCACCACCGAGGACTTATGGGGATGTCTTTGCCGTGAGTGTAGCTCCTTTCGTTTTTAATACAAGCATTGGCGTGGTAGCTCTACTGGGGAGTTTCATCTTACAATCAGTCTACCTGAGTGTATACCCGCAACTGACAGTTGTCGGAGTTGTGTTTCTCTGGTGGTTCGGTGGCTCATCACTACTCCATGCGTTCCCCAGCTCAGTCGACATTGGGAATATCACAAAGGCAGTCCAATATCTCTGGGAAGAGTCAAACCCATCCATACTGTCCACAATACAAGAGAAGATACGAGAGAGGAACATTGTGATCAAAATCGTATTGTTTCCTCTCACAACACTACTCGTCGCAATCCACGTTGGGAGTTTCGCTATAAGATACTTAAATGTGATAGTGACATTGCCAGCGATATACACCCTCAAAATATTCAACAAGGGGAGGAAATACGGATCGCATATATATTATGCAACAGCAGTCGTGGTGGTGACACACCAATACATCTTACCAGAAGCCCTCGAAACGTATAACAGACTACTGATTGTCTGATTAACAGCCGTTAGGCCGGTGTAGAATCTGCCTTACGGCCATTCACAATATCTGCAAACGCGAAATTCTCTTTGACAGCTTCGATCTCAACGGTAAGTCGGTCACCGACGGAACCACCTTTGACAACAACAACATACCCACCCGCAATCTTCGCAATACCATCGCCTTTCTCCCCTTCAGACTCAACTGTAACCCTAATCCGATCCCCAGTTTCAACTGGTGGTTGTCCGTCAGTTGGTTGAACAGTCCGGATCTCTTGATTGGTACCACCAGAAGCCTCTGACTGCTTGTTAGAAGTTATCGAACCATTCTGGTTAGTACTAGATTCTAGTTCTGAAGTCTGAGCCTGACGGTGATTGTTTTCGGTCTTCTGGTCAACCGCATCGGACTGAGCGTCCTCGGGAGTCTCAACAAGAGCTACCCGGTAATTTTTCTCAGGGTCTACAGCAGCATTTCTGATTTCGTCGACTGGCACTTGTTTATAGTATTCACCATTGGCTCTCTGAATAGAGACAGTGAAAAGTGATGTTAGAGTCGGTGGAATTTCCATACTCGCCCCATATAACGACTGTTTGCAGTTAAGTTTTGGTGGGGTGGCAAAACACCAATAATTATAATTCGTCAGTACTGGGATACTATGTACAATGCTTAAAGACGGCCACGTCGGACTCACGCTCGCACTAGTTGCACCATTAGCAGTTCTTTCTGGATTCATATTTCCCAAACCCACAGCAGCGGTCGTTTTTGCGGGGGGTATGGTCGGGAGCAACATCCCAGATATGGACACTCAAACACAGTTTGTGAAACACAGGGGGTTCACACATACAATTTGGTTCAGTATCATCGGATCTGTCATCGGTGCAGCGGTATTCCTAGCTATATTCGCCTACCTTCAAATAGACAGCTACATCGAGATCGGCCAAACAACGCAGATGGCAGCTGCAGTCCTCTTTGGTGTGAGTTTCGGCTTTGGCATAATAACACACCTACTCGGAGATGTGATCACACCCCGAGGAGTGAAGCCATTTGACCCAGTATCGCCCAGAGAGGTCGTCCCTATCAAAATATCGGAGAAAAAATATGTCTGGGAGATTGCGAACGCGTCAAACCCATTACTAAACAAGGGATTCTCGCTACTCGGAGTCGTGGTGGTTATGGGGTCAGTTTATGTGATGGTGAATTTCTGATCAACGCAAGCTACAATATATCAAAAACCCCCACCATCTCATCTAACTCGTAAGAGTCGTTTAACGTTAGCCGCTTTTTGCATTTGCCAACTTGATCTTCAACAGTATATGCGTGGATTAGTGAATCGTCCTCTAGTTGAGTTCCAATCCTAGAAATAGTGGCTGAGCTCTTGATATCACATTCAGAGCAATACTGGTCGACGTTATGTAAATCATATTCATGGTATGCAGCAGCAAGCATGAGGTAGGAAACAAACGCCCGATGTATGTCGTCAAGACCGCCTTCAAGCTCGCAAAATTCGACCAAGATTTGATCGAACACACCCCTAAAATCAGCGTCAAAGCTGTATTCGGCTATATTATATAGCGAAGTGGGAGAATTGCCATCAAATAGGATCTCATTTGCAGACTCATATTCGGCAATACAGTATTCATAGAGATCGGTCGCCCCCTGCTCATCCCCCTCTAATGAAAAACCCAACCCCTTGTCGGTCTCCAAAGAGATTCCAAATTTTTCAGTCGAGATAACACGAGAATCGGCATCAGGCAAAACACGATATGCGATATATTGGTTCTGTACAAGCTCCATCAAATATGCCTGTGTGACGATGGAATCTGTGACAAAATCATGGACTGACTCAGAGACAACGATCTTGACTAACTGTTCAGATAACACGCCTCGGTCAGAAATGCAGTACTTAGTTATCGAGATCAAATCCTCAACAGATGGGCCAAGAATGACAGTTGGGGTATCTAGAGAAACATGGTCAGTAACGATATCCTCGCGGGTGCGACAATCTTCAAATAAGGCCATATGGGGGTTAACACCAAGAACGGATTTAATTATTATCGTTGGGCCCGACACCCGGCTCAAAGAATGATGAGATTATATACAGAGTGTGCAGCAATAGCGACGAAGATTGATTGATATTTCATATACAGCCACCCGAATACAACTCCAGAAACGAACAACGTCACGGCGGCCTCAACGGTATAAGCAACCCCTCCACCTTGAAGAAAAATGTGTATGTGGGAAAGCGAAAAAAGAGCCGAACTCAATATCAAAGCTGGCCCGATGCTTATAGATCTGCGCAGCTGCCCGTAAACGACTCCGCGATAGAATATTTCCTCGACGATAGGAGCCAAAAAGACAGATACAAGAAAGAAAACCCCGCCGGTACTCGATATGGTAGAGACAATAGTGGTGCTAACACTCGCAAAAGCAGAATCAAGTAAGAATGCCACGTAGGAAAGCGAGATCCCGCCTATAGCACCCATCCCAAGACTAGTGAATGATGGGCGCTGAATGTGCACCCTCAATGAAAACCTCCAGATGCTAACAACGGATAGAACGAACAACAGCACCTGGAACACAATGCCGGAATCGAAAAGTGTCTCGAAAAAGCCTAATCCGCCGAGAGATAGGTGTAGAATGTATTCTAATACATAAACACCGATACCCCCGAACAGAATAGTGATCAAGTCACGATCAAACAGAACCATTGTCGTCATAGACCTACTGTTCGTCCAGATATTCAGAATTTGGGTCTAAAAACGAGCGGGATGTGATTTCACTTAGTGAATACTCAACATTCTCTGAATTGATGGGCTCGTAGATTATCTCAATATTCTCCCAAGGCGTCGACGCAGGGTTCATCCCAAGTATATACTCTCCCACCTGGACGAGCGAAACGTAGTACGTCTGTTCATCGCCAACAAAGAAAACGCGCTCATATTCGATACCATGATGTTCGACTGTACCATCTGAGGTCCCTTGAGAGAGAATAGCCTCGTAAGCACTTGACGCATCATCTTCAGAACCAAACACCTGAATAGACAAACCCACAGTAGTACAACGGTTCAAATTAGTTGTGTAGACATCATTAACGTCAACATCAGAGTCCTCATGCGAGTAGCTCTCTGGGTAGCTATCGTGGATCTTAGAATAATCAACTATATTTAGAATGTACCTTGATTCAGAGAGGTCAGGTTGGCTAAACCATTCAGCATCGTCGATGAGCGATGATTGGCGACCGTCGACCGCTGGCTGTCTGAAACCAGCGTCCTGCTCTTCTCTTTCGATCCCAAAGGGATTTTGATCAAACCTAATGTTATTATATCCGGTGATGAAGAAAGGGTCTAATATACCAGACACAGAGGCCCCCTCGAAAATGAATCCATTAAACAGATTCTCCCCCTCACCAGTGGTATTCAAAAACCGTTCATACGGCTCGATGGTTCCAATGTTATAGTAAGGATACCGTTCAGAGGTGTTGTTTAAAACAGACTCAAGTGTATCTCGATAGTCACCGACATTTTCTCTAAAAAGCTCTTGTTCATTTCGTCGGATATTGTTTTCCAAGGTTTCGACAACTTCTGGGATGTGGTCAGACCAATTGAAATGAAGTCGGTAATAAGACCCGAATTGATCATACGCGACAGATTGGATGGTCTTCAACTCGGATTCGAGTTGTGAAATATCGTCCGAAGAGACATTAGAGAAGTCAGCATCCAACAAGTCGGTATAGAAAGCCACAGCTGAATCTATTGAGGTATAGTAGTCATTATTAGCGTCAGTGTAACCCCCATCAGAACGCCATTCCAGGAAGTCCACGGCAGTACGGACTTGCTGTGAAAACACACCAAATGCTGTCGATCTTTCGGTGGAATCTTCATCATCCTCACTCTGGCCAGATTCGTCACCTTCGCCAGACGAACCATCCGTTGATTGATTAGTCGATTCGTTAGTAGACGGGCCATTTGAACTCCCATCACCACCCCCACCGCGTGGGACATCAACACATCCACTAAGAGACGCAACCGACCCCGCCGCTATTAGCTGCATAATCTTTCTTCTACGTGGGCTCATGCCAAAATAACTGTATCAAGTAAATAAAAAAGTGTCTAATCAAAGGGTGGTCGGGTATAATCCGCCCCAATGAATATATACGCCAATAGACAAGCACCCAATAATAATGCCGCAGAAAACCACCTCACCAGCAGTTATTGGGGAGTACCTCTCCTTCAACCACTGCGAGAGATATTTTAAACACCGAGCAAATGGTATCGAAGAAACAAAGAACCACAATAAAAGCGAATTTGCGGAAGCGTTCAATCCACTCGGAATATTACTGTCAAAAACGGGGGAGGATTTCGAACAAGAAATATATGAGAATGTGAAGAGGGGGGTGGATGAAGTGATCGACCTCAACACCGGTGACGATAGCGTCGACGCAGACCACTCCCGGCTAATCGATCTGATTGGAGAGATCCAAGATCGACCCAAGTCAGACCGTCCAACACTCATTACCGAGATGTTGCAGTCAATCTCTTGGCCAACGATATTGAAAGGGTAGAAAAGATGCTTACGACGCCGATTAAAACAGAAGAATAACACACGTATGAGTGACTCTACGCTCCCAGACGAATACGATGC
>Ga0306907_1000141_pt1 | contig 40365 bp, 39 predicted proteins | sample AntRauTorcE11898_FD_190415 | JGI IMG/M metagenome (GOLD analysis project Ga0306907, IMG submission 190415) | Saline lake microbial communities from Rauer Islands, Antarctica - Metagenome Torckler E11 #898 (v2) (version 2) | ecosystem: Environmental > Aquatic > Non-marine Saline and Alkaline >... | reverse complement strand
ATACGGGTTTGTATTTCAAGGAAGCGCCATTTACGGTGGGCTTGCGAACACATGGGATTACGGTCCCCTTGGTGTGGAACTCAAGAAGAACCTCAAAGACACCTGGTGGAAACGCTTTGTCCAAGAACACCCTAGGGTCGTGGGACTTGATAGTTCCATTCTTTTGAATCCAAAAACTTGGGAAGCGAGTGGGCATTTCGATCAATTCAACGACCCGTTGATTGACTGTAAATCCTGTAAATCACGCTTTCGCGTTGATAAAATGATCGAAGGCCATGATGCGTCCATCGACGCCGACGGGATGGATGTGGCCGCCCTTGAAAAAATCATTAAAGAAAAACACATCCCTTGCCCTTCATGTGGTGCACACGAATTCACCCCAATCAGACGGTTCAATTTGATGTTTGAAACTTCCCAGGGCGTCGTAGACGACTCCAAGGATTCGATTTATCTACGTCCCGAAACCGCGCAAGGCATATTCCTCGATTTCAAAGACGTCCAGCGTGCAACCCGCATGAAAGTGCCGTTTGGGATTGCGCAAATCGGTAAATCATTCAGAAACGAAATCACACCTGGTAACTTTATTTTTAGGACTCGTGAATTCGAACAGATGGAACTTGAGTTTTTCTACAAACCCAAGGCTACTAAAAACTGGTTCGATATCTGGAAGCACGCCTCCATGCAGTACCTATACGATATCGGTCTACCTGAGGCGTCGCTACGTTTCAAAGACCATCCCAAAGAAAAATTGTCACATTATTCCGACGCCACCACCGACATAGAATTTAAGTTTCCCTGGGGCTATGATGAAATGTGGGGGATTGCGAGTCGTAGAGACTTCGATATAAGGCAACATCAAAAACACTCCGGTGAAAAGCTTCACTACCAAGACCCCGTAACCAACGAAAAGTACATTCCCTACGTCATCGAACCCTCACTCGGAGTGGAAAGACTCTTCCTTGCCGTCCTTGCAAACGCCTATGAAGAAGAAGCCCTTGAAGACGGTCAAACAAGGACTGTACTCAAAATCCATCCGGCCCTTGCCCCTTACAAAGTCGCTGTGCTTCCCCTTATTAAGAAACGCCACCGCGAAGAAGCAAAGCGCGTGCAAGTCAAACTCGCCAAACACTTCATGACGACCTATGACGAGTCCGCTCAGATTGGAAGACGCTACCGCCGTCAAGACGCCATAGGCACCCCACTAGCGCTCACCATTGACGACACAACACTTGAAGAAGGTACCTACACTCTAAGAAACCGCGACACCATGGAACAAGTGACCCTCAAAGAAGAGGCACTGATTGATTATATCGAAAACTCCATAAACTTTTAGGTGATTATATGAAGCATAAGGAAGGCAGTCTCGATCATATCCTTAAAGCCACCGATATTGTTGAACTGATCGGTGAAGAGACTACGCTTAAAAAACGGGGCAAGAACTACATGGGGCTTTGCCCGTTTCACGATGAAAATACCCCTTCCTTTTCCGTAAGTGAGGAAAAGCAAGTCTATCATTGTTTCTCCTGCAAACGAAGCGGAAACGCCCTCACGTTCATAGAGGAAATCAAGAATCTAAGTAAATCTGAAGCCATCAGAAGCCTCGCTGAACGCGCAGGTATCGCCTATACACCTGGTAAAAAGAACCCTAACCAGAAATACCTCGACATCAACCATGCCGCTCTTGAATTTTACAAAGTTAACTTAAACCATACGTTAAGCGGTCAAAAAGCTTATACCTACTTGCTTAAAAGAGGCTTTAAAGAAGCCACGCTTGACACCTTTGACATTGGCCTAGCGCCTGATAAGAAGGACAGTTTGTACCGCGCCCTCAAAGATAAAGGCACACTAGAAAGCGACATGAGCGATTTAGGCTTGATAGCTTCGACGGACGCGCGCTATGATGTCTTTAAAAACCGCATCATGTTCCCCCTTCAAAACGAAGCGGGGGAAGTCGTGGGGTTTTCTGGGCGAATCTATCAAGATGGTCTCAAGACCGCCAAATACATAAACTCAACGACCACACCAGTCTTTGAAAAGAACCGTGTGCTTTACAATATCCACAGAAGTGAAAAAGCCATCAAGGACGCTGACAGAGTTGTGTTGTTCGAAGGCTTCATGGATGTCATGTCCGCTTATCAGGCTGGTGTAGAAGAAGGTGTCGCAGTCATGGGAACCGCGCTGTCTGTGACTCATATCCAAATGCTCAAGAAGCACACGTCGCGCGTCATCTTAGCCTTCGATGGCGACCAGGCAGGCCAAGACGCGGCCAAACGCTTCATAAGCGATCTCAAACAAAGCGGATTCAATGTGTTCGTCGCAGAATTTACAGGCGGCAAGGACCCCGATGACTATATCTTGGAAGCTGGAGGCGACGCCTTTAAGAAACTGCTCGACCAGGCCCCATCGGCAGAAGAATTCCTCTATCAAATGCACTTCAAAAACACCAACACGTCAAGAATTACCGAACTTGAAGCCTTGAAAAAGAAAATATTCAAGGTGATTGCGCCCCTTTCAAGCATGCAACAAGATTATTTCCTTAATCGCCTGAGCAAGGATTTGAACGTCGAAAAAGCGACACTTGAAGAGGACTTCAAACAGAAAAAACGTACCCAGGCGCCTAAATACAGAAAAATTGAAACCGTTGAAATCACCGACAAGTTCAAACGCGCCGAACGCGCCTTCATCCATTATTTTCTTAAAGACGAGTACTATTCGAGAAAATTTCGTCATGAATTCGACGCGGTTAGCTACATCGACAAGGCCGCAAGGGACATTCAGCTTGAACTTTTCCAGTATTATGACTGCAACCGCCACACCTGCATCGTACCAAAACTTTTCATTGAAAAACTGAACACCGCTCAGCAACAGTATTTTGACAAATATATAGACTATGCGTACTACCCTTACCACGAAGACGAGTATGAAGATCTCATAGGAGTCATGCGTGAGTACATCAAAAGAAATCACATCAAGTCCCTCAAAAAACAACTAGAGGAAGCTTCAAGCATCGATGAAAAAATTCGTTTACGTAAGAAAATCGATGCCATTAACAAGGAGGTCAACTATGCAAAAAGAAAAAATCATTCAAGAACTCGTTGAACTATCGAAAGTCAAAGGCTATCTTCAGGTAAAGGAAGTCGCCAAGTACGTCAAGTCCAACGATGACGCCTTCGACGAATTACTCGCGGCTTTAGAAGCCAAAGATGTCGATGTGGTCAGTGAAGAGAAAATGGTGAGATACGAAGTCCCGAAAATGGCCATTGAAGACGACGACACCGAAGAAAAGGAAGTTGACAAGGCCGTTGAATTGAACCTGGATTTCGCCAAACAAATCGAAGAAGAACTTCTTCACGATAAACAGTTCGAGTCCATCAAGTCGATAAAAGTTGACGATCCCGTGAGAATGTATTTGAAGGAAATCGGCCGCGTAGAACTGCTTGATCCTGATTATGAGCTTGCGCTTGCCAAGGACATTTATTATGCACAACTTGCCAAGGATCACTATGATCAACTCATCAAACAGGAAGAACCGTTCACGGAAAACTATAAAAAAGAAGTCGAGGCCCTCATGTACAAAGGGGAACTCGCCAAAAACAAACTCGTCGAAGCGAACCTGCGTCTCGTCGTCTCCATCGCTAAGCGCTACGTTGGACGTGGCATGCAGTTTCTTGATTTGATTCAAGAAGGCAACATGGGACTTATCAAGGCCGTCACCAAATTCGACCACACCAAAGGCTTCAAGTTCTCAACCTATGCAACATGGTGGATTCGTCAGGCCATTACCCGGGCCATCGCGGACCAAGCTCGCACAATCCGTATTCCTGTTCACATGGTCGAGACCATCAACAAACTTGTAAGAACTCAGCGCCAACTTATTCAGGAACTCAAACGGGACCCGTTGCCTGAAGAAGTTGCTGAGCGTATGGACATTAGTGTAAACAAGGTTCAAATTATCCAAAAAGTGGCTCAGGAACCTATCTCGCTTGAAAGCCCCGTGGGTGAGGAAGAGGATTCTTCACTAGGAGATTTCATTCCCGATCAAGATACACCGAATCCCATGGAGTTCACCTCCAAGGAAATGCTCAAACGCGAACTCGACGAAGTTCTCGAAACCCTGACAGACAGAGAAGAAAAGGTTCTGCGCATGCGTTTTGGACTGCTTGATGGGCGTACGCGCACCTTAGAAGAAGTCGGACGTGAATTCGGCGTTACGCGTGAGCGTATTCGTCAGATTGAAGCTAAAGCCCTCCGCAAACTGCGTCATCCTTCCAGAAGCAAAAAACTCAAAGATTTCATGGGCGAATGAGACTCCACTCCAAGCGCCTGAAGGCAGTCCTCAAGGAACTTGAGGATACCTCGGTCCTCTACGATATCGGCACCGACCATGCCTACTTACCGATTGCGGCGGTAAATCAAATGGGCATACGAGGCGTCATTGCGGTAGACAACAAATTAGGTCCTCTTTCACGTGCGGAAAAAAACGTTTTGGAAGCGGATCTGAATGAACACATCATCTTGAAACACGCAGAAGGCATGAACGCCCTCACCGACTCAGTCGACACCGTCACGGCCACCGGCTTAGGTGGAAAGACCATTTATGAAACCATCAAACATAGCGATCTAAAAAACGTCAAGACGTTCATTTTTCAACCTCAGGACGGGTATGAAAAGGTGCGCGCCCTTTGTGATGTCCGCAGACTTAAAATCATCAGGGAATCTTTTGTCGTAGAACGCGGCATCCTCTATCCGATCATCGTTATGAGCGAAGGCTCGATGACCTTGAGTGAAAGGGAACGCTACTACGGTCCTTTGCTTATCAAGGAAAGAAATCCGGTTTATCTAGATTACCTGATCAAGGAATACGCCCACTTGCTTGTGACCATCGAAAAAGTCCCCGGACGTGAAAAAATCCCCTTGATTGCCAAGAAAAGCCTTTTGGAGGAGATTCTCTATGAATGGAAATGACATTTACAAGGCATTGGAAGAAGCCTTCCCGCGGACCCTCGCCTACGAATGGGACAACGTCGGTGTCATGATTGGCACCATGAACAAACCAATTACCCACGTCTTTGTGACACTCGACGTCACTAAAGACTGTCTCAAAGCCGCCAAAGAGGCCGGGGCTGATTTGATCATTGCCCACCACCCACTTATCTTCACCGCATTTAATGCCATCCACTACGATACCTATAAAGGGCAGCTCATTCGCGATATCATCAAATCAGACATCACCATATTTGCGGCCCATACCAATTACGATATCGCGCGAGGAGGCATGAATGACATGCTTGCCATGAAACTAGGCCTTGTCCAAACAACGCAACTAAGTCCTGTTGATGAGACCCACGGGCTTGGACGCATTGGTAAATTTCCCTCAAAAATCCCATTGAATGACGCGATTAAGTCCATCAAAACGGCGCTTGACATCCCTGATGCGAGGTACATCGGAGCAAAAGGGAATAAAACCATTGAAACAGTTGCCCTTATTGGAGGCAGTGGGTCGGACTTCGCCTCGCAGGCAAAAGCGAAGGGTGCAGACCTTTATATAACAGGCGACGTCACGTATCACAAGGCTCACGAGATGCTTGAGATGGGTCTTTGTGTTCTTGATGTGGGCCATAGCGCTGAAAAACACTTCAAGCAAGCTTTGCGTGACTGGATGAAAACCCGCTTCAGCGAACTGAAAATCAGCATCTACGAACCTTCGCAAAATCCTTACATGCAGGTATAAAAAAAAGGCCTTTTAAAGGCCTTTTTTTAGTATTTAAAGCTTTGAGTGAGGACGAACCCCTTTAGACTTCAATAATTGCATCTACGGGACAAACAACTTGGCAAGCACCACAGTCGATGCAAGCATCCTCGTCAATCACATAAATTTCTTCTCCCTCAGAAATGCAATCTACAGGGCATTCTTCAACACAACAACCTGTACTGATACATTCATCAGTTATACGCCTAGGCATGGTCATTCCTCCTTACCATATGGTTTAACTATATTTTAAAGCATTCGATTTGGGTTGTAAACCTTTTTTAAGCTATTTGAGTCCTATTTAGAATAAATCTATTACAGAAAAAAGAAAAAGGGCTCCAAAGAACCCTTTTCACCAATCTATTTAAACTTCAATGATTGCGTCTACGGGGCATACTTCCTCACATGCGCCACAATCAATGCAGGCTTCTTCATTGATTACATAGATATCGCCTTCACTGATGCAGTCTACAGGACACTCCTGTGCACATGATCCGCACGCAATGCATTCTTCAGTAATACGTCTTGCCATCGTTTCGCCTCCTTTTTAAACCAAGCCTATTCTACCGCAAGGAATGTGTTTTGTAAATAGGTTTTGAGAAATTTATAATACAGATTTTTAACATGGGATATTCCTTGTAATTTAAGCGCTCCTAATCTATAATAGTGAATGAAAGAAGGAGTGATTATATGCAAATTTGGCTAGCAATCGTATTAATCGTTGTGGCTTTGATCGTTGGATTGGTCGTTGGATTCTTCCTCTCACAAAAATACTTCAAGCGCTACTTAGAGAAAAACCCACCAATCAATGAAGATATGGTACGCGCTATGATGATGCAAATGGGAAGAAAACCATCGGAAAAACAGGTCCGTCAAGTCCTCAATTCCATGAATCAGCATAAAAAATAAACGCACTGCGGAGGGCTTTAGCCCTCCTTTTTTTTATGAAAAGTCAATGAAAACACTTTCAACACATTGCATATTGACCACCCTCTAAACGGTATGCTATATTTAATACAACATAAAAAAATAGAGGCTGCGATGCAGATGAGTAAGAAGTTAAGCCGGCAGGCAATGACACTTCTGAAAGGCAATCATCGCCGAGTACATGTTCGGGCACGAATAGCGTATGGGCTACCGGGTAATACCCTGTGGACTCCTACTTCGGTAGAGGCGCTAATGGTTTTTTCAATAATAATTGAAATCTATTGGTGTCCGCCGTGACACTTTTTTTTATGAACTATAAAAAAGAGAAACGGAAAGGACATGAGCATTATGAAAAAAGTATTTGCATTATTGGCAGTAGGAATCGGAGTATTTACTTTGTCAGCCTGCGAAGGCAATGACGAAAGTACATTGGTTGTAGGTCTCGAATGTAACTATGCACCCTTCAACTGGACGGATATGGATGAGGGCGAGGACATCGCGGAAGCCCCAGCTTATTGCGATGGCTACGACGTAGACGTCGCTAGAAAAGTCGCCGATGAACTGGGACGCGAATTGATTATCAGAAAAGTAGGCTGGGATGGCTTGATTCCTGCACTTACCTCAGGCACCATCGATGTCATCATCGCCGGCATGAGCCCTACCCCTGAGCGCGCAGAAACCGTCAACTTCACCGATGACTACTACAGAAGCGAACAAGTTTTGGTACTCAGAAACGACAGCGAATACGTAGGAGCGACTGAACTCAGTGATTTCAGTGGCGCGACGGTGATTGCACAAAAAGGCACCTTGCAAGACGACTTGATCGACCAAATCGAGAACGTGGACCACGCGAATCCACTCGATGACTATCCAAGTCTCGTCGAACAAGTAAAAAGCGGCACTTCAGATGCATTACTCGCGGAACTTCCTGTAGCTACAAGCATCACTTACAACAATGAATCCCTTACCATCGTAGAGCTTGAAGAGGGGTTTGAAGTAGAAGAAAGTGACGTAACCGTTGCGATTGCGCTCAGAAAGGAAGATGAAGCATTGAGAGATCAAATTAACACGATTCTTGCAGCTATTGATGTCGCTACGAGGAATCAATGGATGGAAGAGGCACTTAACCGCCAACCATGATACTCTTAGCGAGTATCGCCCCGACATTCTTCAAGGGGATGATTGATCTTGTGATTCGCTATTATCCCCTCTATCTTCAGGGGATTATGTACACGCTCATTTTGGCAATTGCCGGGACGCTTATCGGTCTCTTCATAGCGTTTATCCTTGTCATTATGAAAATACAGACGCTGAATCATTACGGAAACCTCGTAACGCGAGTATTTAAATGGATCAGCAAGCGATTCGCAGAAATGTATGTAACGGTATTCAGAGGGACCCCGATGATGGTCCAGGCTATGCTGTTTTACTACGGACTGGCCCGGGCAGGCGTGAGAATGCCTGTGTTGATTGCAGGGCTTACAGTGGTGTCTTTGAATACGGCAGCGTATTTGACTGAAATTCTTAGAAGTGGGCTTCAAGGACTGGATAAAGGACAAAAAGAGGCGGCTGAAAGCCTCGGGATGTCTACGAGGCAGATTTATCAGAAGATTTTGTTTCCCCAGGCGTTTCGCAATATGATTCCCGCCATCGGGAACGAACTGATTGTCAACTTGAAAGACACCGCAGTGTTAAGCGTTATTGGAACCACTGAACTCTTTTACATGGGACGAAGCGTCGCGGGCGCGCATTACCGCTACACTGAAGCCTTTGTGATCGTAGCGCTCATATACCTAGGCATTGTCATGGTTGCGGTGTATGGCCTTCGTAAACTCAGTGAAACCATGGGGCGCGAAAGCACCCATATCCTTAAAAGCGAATCGGGGGACGTGACATGATTTCCATACAAAACCTCACAAAAGATTTCGGTGAAGGCGCGGTCCTCAAAAACATCTCTCTTGAACTGAAAAAAGGCACTGTCAACGTCATCATCGGTCCTTCAGGAAGCGGAAAAACCACCCTCCTTAGAACCCTGAATCACTTGGAAATCCCGAGTGAAGGCAGCGTCATCGTCGATGGAGTCACCCTGACACCGGAAAAGAAAATCTTAGAACAAGTCAGGAGAAACGCCACCATGGTGTTTCAAGGCTTTCATCTTTTCAATCATTTGAGCGTGCTTGACAACTGCACCATCGCTCAAAGAAACGTCCTCAAGCGAACGCGTCAGGAAAGTGAAGACAAAGCTTACTCCGCGCTTCAAAAAGTCGGAATGAACGAATTCGCGAACCGTCGTCCTTCTCAACTTTCAGGCGGGCAGAAACAACGCGTAGGCATTGCGAGGGCTCTGGCGATGGACCCGAAGATCCTCTTGTTTGATGAACCGACAAGTGCCCTTGACCCGGAAATGGTTCAAGAAGTCCTAAACGTCATTCGGAGCCTCGTCACTAAAAACCTTACCATGGTCCTTGTGACCCATGAGATGGAACTGGCCCGTGATATTGCGGACCGCATTATCTTCATGGACCAGGGTAATGTTGTAGAAGATAGAACGTCCAATACCATCTTCACCTCACCAAGAGAAGCTAGGACCAAGGCCTTTCTTGGACAATTCCTCACCAAATAAAAAGAGCCCCGCAGTCAATTTAAATTGATTGCGGGGTTTTAAATGCGTCTTTATCGATGGTGATGAATTGATAGGTCAGCGCGAAAATCATCAGATAAAACGGGGTGGTATAAAACATGGTATTGCCGAACATGGAACTGATCAAGTAGGCTATGACTGCAAATCCAAGGCCGAGTGTTTCAATGCTAAGGGTTTTACGGTGTTTGAAAGCCTGCGAAGCGAGAGCGATGACGGCCCCTATGTAAAGGAGCGTGGCGGGAACGCCGAGACTTGCCATAAACTGAATAAGTTCATTGTGCGGCCTGTCGGTGGAATGCCCGGTTTCGCTGTAGCGTTCACCCAGATTGTCAGGCCCATAGCCAAGGAGCGGGCGCTCACCGGCAAACATGAGGCCTGTCGTCCACAGTGACCACCGCCCGCTTCCGGCATTTCCGCTGTCTTCGCTGCCACTGATTACTGACCCCACGTCTTCACTCAAATGACTGCCTTCACTGCTTAAATAGTCTATTGGCATGCTTGAGAGAACACTTACAGATATGAAAAGAAGGATGATTAAAAATGCCCTTCTTAAGAATGAACGTTTAAGCCAGAAAATCATGCAAAGACTGATTAAAAACCCTAGGATTAGCGCCAAAAAGACACCAAATGTACGATTGGTAATGAGGATAAGAGTCATCAATGCAAAACTGACCGTGAACCCTGCAAGGGGCGCTTTTTTATATTGGCTTTGATGAAGTAATACCACAAAATTCACCATCAGTGCCATCAAGAGATAATAACCGAAGTGGTTTGCGTTGTGAAAAATTGACGATGTTTCACTCAAAGTAAGTAAATTATTGAGATAAGGACTATCTATAAATGAAAACAATGTTAAGATAAAGGCGACCCCAATGAAGCTCTGCATCAAAAGGAGTCCGGTTTTCTTGTTCTGCGTAAGCGCCATGGAGAAGAGCCCGGCGTAGGCCAAATAGGTTTCAAAGCCTTCGCGTCTATAGAAGGCACCGTTCCATGCAAGAGACCTGTTGGGCGAATAAAGCGTTGAGAGAAACGCAAGAATCAAAAACCCGATCATAAAGGTTTCTACAGAGTGTGCCTTTAAAAAATCGACCGCCTGCTTCCCTCTTCGTTTTTTCTTTAGAAACGCCTTGGCGATTAAAATGACTGCAATGATAAGTCCCAGGTAGCCAAGCTGTCTTATCAACAACTGCCAGACTCTGCCTATGGCAAGCAGATTTCCAAGGTAGGCTTCCTCTGTATGGTGTTCAAAGAAAAGACTGCGAGCCATCGCATACACCGGTGTCATCACCAGTATGAACAACAACCAAAAACTGACGCGTCTCAAACGGCTCAGGGTAAGTTCATCAAGAAGGTCACTGACACGCTCAATTGAGCGAACGCGCTTTATCCACTGTTTCATAATATCCCTCTCTCTTCAATTATAAAGATAGCACACCTGAACTCGCAAATCCAACGTTGGGTATAAAAAAAGGCACCTAGGTGCCTTTTATGATTATTTCTTCTGCATGAATGAGCTTTTGGGCTCCGTACCGTTTTTGATATTCACAATGTTCTTGCGGTGTCTGTAAAAAATCAAAGAGACGCCAATCGACGCCAGAACCGGCAGAAACAAGTCATCGCCCACTCCGAAGAGATAAACCGCGTTCGTTCCCGCCTCCGGACCAAAAAAGAATATCAAATACGACAGGATGACGACACTAGCAGCCCCCGTTAAAGATCCCACACTTACGTAGCGTGTGAGTTTGAGGCCCACAAAATACATTAAAAGACCGATGACTCCGACCGCGGGTGAGTAAAACAAGAAGGCGCCCACGCTCGTTGCGACGGCTTTTCCCCCTTTGAATTTCAAAAACACCGGGAAAATATGCCCTACGGCCGCAGCGATACCATAAAGCAACGGATGAAAGACTTCCGCAGCTTCAAAGAGACCAATGCGTATGAGGAAGATGACAAATCCACCTTTAAGCACATCAAGCAAAAATACAAATAAACCTAATTTTCTTCCAAGAACACGGATAGCATTCGTCGTACCCGGATTGCCTGATCCGTAATCTCTTATATCGACGCCTTTGGTTGATTTTCCCACAATAAGAGACATCGGGATAGCGCCTATCAAATACGCCAATAAGATAAGTAAATATTCCATATTTTCACCTCTTTGTTATCTATTTTTAGATTATACCATAATCAAAGTGAAAAGAATACTATAAATAAAAATGCGATTTTGATATAATGTATTAGTGAGTAATTCAAAAGGACGTGAATAAAGTGACAAAAGAAATGTATAATGCTACCACTATTCAAGTGCTCGAAGAACTAGACGCAGTCCGCAAACGCCCGGGTATGTATATTGGTTCAACCGATGCCAGAGGGCTTCACCATCTGGTATGGGAAATAGTGGATAACTCCATTGATGAAGCATTGGCTGGCTATGGAAATGAAATCAATGTCACCATCAAAGAAGATAATTCAATCATCGTTGAAGACTTTGGACGTGGCATGCCCATTGAGCAGCATAGCAGTGGAAAAAATACTGTTGAGATTATCTATACCAAGTTACATGCCGGAGCTAAATTCGGCCAGCAAGGTGGCTATAAAGTATCGGGTGGACTCCATGGTGTTGGGGCAAGTGTTGTCAACGCCCTATCGAAATGGCTCGATGTCACCATCACAAGAGAAGGCATACAATATAATATGCGTTTTGAAGATGGCGGGAAGAACGTCACGCCGCTTAAAAAAGTTGGTGAACGCAAAAGAAGAGGCACCCTGGTGCATTTCAAACCTGATTCAGACATCTTCTCCACGACCGTCTACAATTTCCAAACATTAAGTGAACGTCTGCGTGAAAGTGCCTTTTTAATTAAAGGATTGAAGATTACCTTGAACGATGACCGTTCTAAACAAAAGGAAGTCTATCAGTTTGATGAGGGCATCGTTTCCTACATCCGCTACATGAATGAAACGAAAAAAGTGATTCATGACCCAGTATACTTCTCTTCCCACCATGAAGAGATTGAAGTTGAGGTCGCTTTTCAGTTTACGAAATCCTATACGGATCAAGTGCTTTCCTTTGTGAATAACGTGCGCACCCGTGATGGAGGCACCCATGAAACCGGCTTCAAAACCGCCATCACTAAGGTGTTCAACGAATACGCCTTCAAATCTGGCGTTTTAAAGGACAAAGACAGTAAATTAGAAGGTGCTGACATTCGCGAAGGCATCACCTCGATTGTGAGTATTCGCGTTCCCGAACAACTCCTTCAATTCGAAGGTCAGACCAAAAACAAACTAGGAACCTCAGAAGCCCGCACGGCGGTTGAACAAACGGTATCAGAGAAAATGATGTACTTCTTCGATGAAGATCCCGCCCTTGCAAAAAAACTTATTGAACGCTCCCAACGCGCCCAACAAGCAAGAGACGCTGCAAGGAAAGCTCGTGAAGAAGCGCGCATGGAGAAAAAACAAAAGCGAAAGGAGCCCCTGCTTTCAGGAAAACTTGCTCCAGCGCAATCCAAAGACGCGTCCAAAAAAGAACTCTACATCGTGGAGGGCGATTCTGCAGGCGGAAGCGCCAAACAAGGACGTAACCGTCGTTTCCAAGCCATTCTTCCCTTGAGAGGTAAAGTAATCAATACCGAAAAGGCACGAATAGAAGATGTACTTAAAAACGAAGAAATCAATACGCTCATCCATACTATCGGTGCAGGACTCGCCAGCGATTTTGACATAAAGAACTGTCAGTACAACCGCATCATCATCATGACCGATGCCGATACGGATGGGGCTCATATTCAAGTTCTTTTATTAACGTTTTTCTTCAGATACATGCGTGAACTCATCGACGGTGGGAAAATCTACATCGCTTTGCCTCCGCTTTACAAGATTACCTTTAAGAAAAACAAGAAAACGGAAACTATCTATGCATGGACAGACGACGAACTCTCACGCATCCTATCAGTAAAGAAAAATGCGACCATACAGAGATACAAGGGGCTCGGAGAGATGAACGCACAGCAACTTTATGAAACCACAATGGATCCAAACAGCCGTACATTAATCAAGGTCAGTATTGACGACTTTGCGGATACGGAAAAACAAATCAAGATTCTTATGGGTGATCAAGTGGAACCAAGACGTGATTGGATTGAAAACCACGTGACGTTCACCAACGAAGACAACTTTGAGATAAAGGAGTAAAACCATGGCTGAAAAACTACAAGACATTATTGATGATTTCGTAGAAGGCAAAATCATGGATGAAACCTTGCAAGATATTGTTGGGGAACGCTTTGCCAGATATTCTAAATACATCATTCAAGACCGCGCCCTTCCCGATGTTCGCGATGGACTAAAACCTGTACAAAGACGGATTTTATACGCGATGCAACAACTAGGCCTATCACAAGACAAACCCTACAAAAAGAGTGCCCGCATCGTCGGGGATGTCATCGGTAAATACCATCCTCACGGTGATTCTAGTGTCTACGAGGCCATGGTCAGACTCGGCCAAGACTTCAAAATGCGTCACCCCCTTGTGGACATGCACGGAAACAAAGGCTCGATAGACGGTGATTCCGCTGCGGCTATGCGTTACACTGAAGCCCGCATGAGTGCCCTAAGCGAATACCTGCTTCAAGACCTTGACAAACATACAGTGGACTTCATTCCAAACTTTGATGACGAAGAATACGAACCCGTCGTTCTTCCTGCACGGTTTCCAAATCTACTCGTCAATGGTGCTTCGGGGATTTCTGCAGGCTACGCCACCGAAATCCCACCCCACAACCTCAGTGAAATCGTCAAAGGGATCATCAAAAGAATCGACACGCCCTCATGCACCATTAACGATGTTTTAAAAATAATAAAAGGCCCTGATTTCCCTACAGGCGCCATCGTCCAAGGGGAAGAGGGCATCAGAAAAGCCCTTGAAACCGGTAAGGGACGCATCATCATCAAATCACGCACGCATATGGAAAATCAAAACATTGTTGTGAGCGAAATACCTTACGAAGTTAATAAAGCCACCCTCGTCAGACGCATTGATGAAATCCGTCTCAAAAAGAAAATCGACGGCATCAAAGAAGTCAGAGACGAATCAAGTAATGAGGGTTTACGCATCGTCATTGAAACCAAATCAATCTTCGAACCTGAAGCCATTGAAGCCTTCTTGCACAAAAAAACCGACCTCACAAAGTCTTATACTTACAACATGGTCGCCATTGACAACAAGCGTCCGAGAACCCTCGGACTCATCTCAATCATGGACAGCTACATTCTTCATCAGAAGGAAGTTGTTACCAACAAGTCGAATTATGAACTCAAAAAGGCCGACAAACGACTCCACATAGTAGAAGGTATCATCCGGATGGTAGATATCATTGACGAAGTCATTAATCTCATTCGTAAATCCAAATCTAAAAAAGATGCAAAAGCGAAACTAGTCAAAACCTTCGATTTCTCTGAAGAACAAGCAGAAGCCATTCTCATCTTACAACTCTACAAACTCTCCAATACGGACTTAAGTGCTCTCATTAAGGAAAAAGAAACCCTTGAAGGTACCATACAGACACTTAAAGACATCCTTTCCAATGAAAGAAGTCTTGAAAACGTCATTAAAAAGGCCTTACGTGCCATCATCAGAAAAATCAAAAGTCCGAGACGTACCACGATTGAAAGTGAAATAGAACGCATCGATGTCCAAGAAGAAGACCTCATCGAAAGTGAAACCGTCCGCGTGGGAATCACACGTGAGGGGTATGTGCGTCGCGCGTCACTGCGCAGCTTCAAAGCGACTGAAACCCCAGACTTCAAAGAACACGATGCGTTCTTGTTCAACGAAGAAATCAACACGACAAATACCCTACTTATTTTTACCAATCAGGGCCATTACATCTATTTACCGGTCTTTAAGATAAGCGAGGGCAAATGGAAGGATATGGGGCTTCATATCAACCATATCGTAGCCCTCAACAACGGCGAAAAAGTCATTCACGTTCATGCCGTTTCTTCTTTTGACGACGAAGCCGGTTGGCTACTTTTCACTACCAAGAACAATTTTGTCAAAAGAACAGAGGTTAAAGCCTATGACGTACAAAGATATAACCGAGTCATTCGCTCGATGAAACTCTCAAAAGGTGATACCATAGAAGCAATCACCCATACACTAATAGAAGACAGTGAAATCATAACGTTCACGAAAAAAGGCGCTGCTCTTCGCTACGATCTATGTGAAATCCCGAGCACATCCACACTCGCAAAAGGCGTCAGAGCAGTAAACTTGAAAGCCAGGGATCATTTAGCTACATCACTAATCCTTGAACCCCACAAAGACATCATACTTTTAACATCACGGGGCACACTCAAACGCCTCAATCCTGAAGAAGTAGAGAAGAAAAGCCGCACCCTGCGAGGTGAGAGTATCATCAAAGCCGTCAAGACCAACCCTTATCATATCGTCGATGCAGCCTTGCTTGATGGCATTCAATATAAGAAACGCGCAACGATTCATTTATTGAGTAACCTTGGTGAAACAACCGTCAGTGCCTTTGATGTCAAAGCCAATCAGGCAGATACGGGCAAGAAATTTCTCACAGGAAAACAAACCCCGTTCACACTCATGATTGATAAGGGCTTATTAGACGAAGACGAAGTGATACCCCCGCTCAATGATTTCATCCCGAAACCTGATACCTCGCTTCACCAACAATCACTGTTCGAAGAAGGAGAGGAGGGATAGCGTGTACGCGCTTAACAACATTTCCCATGTAAGAATCCCGAACGACATCATAGCACGCTACTTGCAACTCTACCGCTTTATCGGTCGCAATCAAGAACTTCTGCAAGTCGTTCAAAGTGATTTCGACGTTTTGGTTGAAAACACAACCAGGAACGACGCCTATTTTCTCGGTCAGTTTCTCGGGATATCACTCCCCGAATCACGTTTCCGACAAATACTCATAAAAGACGTTCAACCCAAAAACCGGGTTGAACGCCTCCTCATGCATCTCAAACAGGCCATAAAAAGGGTCCACAAGGATACGGACACCTTTCAACTCATCGATACAGAAATTCACGATATGTTGAGATTTCTTTACAAGGATGTTGAAAGTGACGATGTCCTACATTTTGCCAAACACACCAAGAAGGAACGCCAACGCATCAACCTTCTCTCAAACGGCACCAAAACCAAAAGGGATGCCCTTGGCAAGCTTGTGGACATGTATCACTACGCGAAAAAGAACACACAGTTCGAACACGGCCTTGTCGCAGTTGATTTTTATATCGATTTCATTAACCTTGCCCCCTTCAAAAAGCACAACAGTGAGATTGGCCTTTTGACACTCTACATTCTTTTAATCTCATATGACTATAAGGCATTTCACCTCATTAGTTTCTTTAAAAAACTCTATAAAAGCCGCGAACAGTTCGAAAAAGTCAAAGAAGAAGCCTCCAGAAACTGGAGCGAGGGCTTATCGGACACCTCCGCCCTACATCGCTTCATCTTAGACCTCTCCATTGAAGCCTACAAGGAATCTCATGAAATGGTGAGAAATTATACCTTTGACAAAAAACTCAACAAATCAGATTACATCGAAAACACCATCAACAAACTTGATGAAGTGTTTTCAAAAGAAGACATCCGTTCAGCCCACCCTACAGTCTCAGATTCCACCATCGACCGCACGCTTAAAAGACTGCGTGATGACAAAAAGATACGCGCGCTTGGCAAAGGGCGAACCGCTAAATGGATGAAACTCTATAAAACCAATAAAAAACCATCGTTTCAAGAACAAATGAACTTAAATTTCAACGAGTAGGTGTTTATCATGCATTCCATTGAGCAATTAATCGAACAAAGCATCGCTTTTGCTTTGAAAGAAGCCTATGACCTCTCTCTTAATACCATAGAAGTCGAAGTCCCAGCAGAACAGAAACAAGGAGACTATTCAACCAATACCGCCATGAAACTGGCTAAAACCCTAAGAAAGAATCCGTTTGAAATCGCGGGTACGCTTCAAACCCATCTGCAGAAACAAAAAGACCTGTTCAAAGAAGTCGAGGTGGCGCGCCCTGGATTCATTAACTTTTTCCTAGCGGATAAAGTATTGGAAGATACACTGAAAACCATAGAAGCCGCAGGCACTTCCTTTGGACATGCACCTACAAGAAACGCATCGCACATAAACATCGAATTTGTCAGTGCGAACCCAACGGGTTCTTTACACGTAGGCCACGCCAGAGGCGCAGCCGCAGGCGACAATCTTGCGCGTTTGATGACTAAAGCGGGATACAATGTCACCAAGGAGTTTTACGTCAATGACGGCGGAAATCAGATCAACAATCTTGCTAGGAGCATTGAAGCTCGCTACAAACAGTTACTTAACTTGGACGGTTTGATCCCCAAAGACGGCTATCACGGCGTTGAAATCAAGAAAATCGCTGAGACCTTCAAAGCAGAATACGGCGATAAGTTTTTACATGAAGACGGGTTTGAAACCTTCAAGAAAATCGGTGTGGAATCTTTGCTTGAAGTCCTTGAAAAAGACCTTCATTCTTTTGGAGTGGATTTCGACACATTTTTCAGTGAAGCTTCCCTTTACAAAGATGGCAAAGTCGAAAAAACCCTCGATTATCTAAAAGAAAACAATTTGACTTATGAAGACGAAGACGCGATATTCCTTAAAACTAGTGAATACGGCGACGACAAGGACCGCGTCATTGTAAAATCAGATGGGTCTTATACGTATCTCATGCCCGATATCGCCTATCATCTCGATAAACTCCAACGAGGCTACGATGTTTTAATTGATGTCCTCGGGGCTGACCATCATGGCTACGTGCCCAGACTCAAAGCCGCAATAGAAATGATGAGTGGCAAAAAGGACGTCCTTGATGTAGAGATGCTTCAACTCGTAAAAGTACTAAGAGACGGTGAGGAACTCAAAATGAGCAAACGTAGTGGGAAAGCCATCACGCTCAGGGATTTGATCGATGAAGTCGGCAGCGATGCCATCCGTTACTTTTTTGCGAGGCACAGCCTCAACACCCACATGGACCTCGACCTCGACCTCGCTCTTAAAAAAACGAATGAAAATCCCGTGTATTATGTGCAATATGCACACGCACGCATCATGACGCTACTTGATAAAGCGAGTGAGCGCGGGTTCGACACTTCTGCAGACATTTCTACATTCAAACACCTTGCCGACAACAAAACAAGAGCCCTCATCTTGAAAGCCGCGCGCTATCCCAAAGTCATCGAAGAAAGCGCCCTAGCCCGCACCCCCCACAAACTGACCAACTACATCCACAGCCTCGCAAGCAGCCTGCATGGATTTTACGGCGGGGTTCAAGTACTAAGCGACAACGAAGAGGCAAGTTTGGAGAGGATTTACCTATTAAAGAGAATCGCCGTCATCTTGAGTGACGCCCTAAATCTGATCGGTGTCAGTGCCCCTGAGAGTATGTAATGGTTTTTAAGAATCAACAAGCGTGTTATAATAAATTAATTCAATAAAGAAAAGGTGATGCATTATGCGTCTCAAAGACTATGTGACTAACGTACCCGACTTTCCCAAAGAAGGCATTCAATTCAAGGATATCACCCCACTTATCGCTGACGGACAGGCTCTTAGCTATGCCGTGAAGAAACTAGCGGACTACGCTCGTGACAAAGAAGCTGACGTCATAGTCGGCCCCGACGCCCGTGGGTTTATTTTCGGAACCCCAGTAGCTGTAGACCTCGGAGTAGGCTTCATACCGGTGAGGAAGCCGGGCAAACTTCCCCGTGAAACGTACACGGAATTTTACAATTTGGAATACGAAGAATCCTCACTTTCCTTGCACAAACACGACATCAAACCTGGCGAACGCGTGATAATCGTCGATGATTTACTTGCAACAGGCGGCACCATCGAAGCCTCCATAAAACTTGTGGAAAAAGCCGGTGGCAATGTCGTTGGCGTAGCCTTCCTCATTGAACTCGCATCGTTGAAAGGCAGAAACAAAATAAGCAACTACCCCATATTCAGTTTACTAACCTATTGATTGAATTCATATGAAAAGGAGGTGACATCATGCAAGAAATAGCGGATTTTTCCAAACTAAAGGACAAACTCAAAACCTACGTTGAAGACGAAATAGACATCCAAATGATTGAGAAGGCCTATGTATACGCTGAAAGTCATCATGAAGGCCAAAAGAGAAAAAGCGGAGAACCCTACATTACCCACCCAATCAGCGTGGCCTTTATCTTGGCTAGCTACAAATCCGACCCGACTACCATCATGGCCGGTCTTTTGCATGACTCCATCGAAGACACCTCCGCGACCTACAATGACGTCAAGGACGCTTTTGGCGATGAAGTTGCCCTCCTCACAGAAGGTGTGACAAAACTTGGTCAATACAAGTTCAAAGGCATTGAAACCAAGGAAGAAGAAAAACAAGTCGTGCAGGCTAAGAACTACCAAAAAATGCTCTTAGCGATGGCCAAAGACATAAGGGTCATCATTGTCAAACTAGCAGATCGTCTTCACAACATGCGGACCCTTGGTAATCTCTCAGAAGAAAAACAAAAACGCATCGCTAGGGAAACCCTTGACATATTCGCCCCACTTGCGCACCGTCTTGGTATGTATGTCATCAAGGCTGAACTCGAGGATACATCCTTTAAATACCTTTATCCCAACAAATTCTCCCAAATAGCGCAAATGATCAAAGATACTAAGAAGAACCGTCAAGAAGATTTGGAAAGCATGCGCCACAACCTTGAAAATCTTCTAGGTGAAAACAATTTTGATTACAACGTCAAAGGGCGCATTAAAAACATCTATTCAGTTTACAAAAAAATGCGCGATAGAAGCAAGGAATTCGACGACATCTACGATTTACTGGCACTTAGAGTCATTGTGAAAAATGTTGAACAATGCTATAGCGCCATCGGTATCATTCACGCCAAATACACGCCAATCCCAAATCGTTTCAAAGACTACATTGCCATGCCTAAGCCTAACTTGTATCAGTCACTACATACGTCCGTAATCTCACATGGTAAAATCTATGAAATTCAAATCAGAACCGCCAAGATGGATGAAATTGCGGAATACGGAATCGCAGCGCACTGGGCTTATAAGGAAAAAGGCAGCAGTGTACCGATGACACAAATGGTCTCCAAACGACTCAAATGGTACGACCAGCTCATCAAATTCACCGAACAAAGAGAAAGCGACGAAGATGTCTTGAACCTTCTTCGCGACGACATATTTCAGTCCAACGTTTACGTTTTTACGCCTGAGGGCGACATTATCGACTTGCCAAAAGGCTCTACCCCGATTGACTTTGCGTTTAGAATCCACACAGAAGTCGGCTTCAAAACCATAGGCGCTATCGTCAATAGTAAAATCGTTCCGCTTGAATACACTCTAGAAACCGGAGACGTTGTGGCAATTAAAACGTCAAAAAACAGTTTCGGTCCCAACGACAACTGGCTTAAAATCGCCAAGACCTCCGGCGCCAAATCCAAAATCAAGAATTATCTGAACAAACAAAGAAGAGATGTCCTCATCGAGATGGGCAAGGAAGAGTTCGACAAGGAAAAAGAAAGACGCAAACCAGCTCATCCCATCAACGACAAGGAAATTTCTAAATATCTAAATCACAAGAACATCAACGACCTTGAAACCCTCTATTATGAAATCGGTAAGAATACCATTACCGCGCGAAACGCGCTTAATACACTTTTACCCGAACAAGCGCCAAGTGAAGAAAAGCTCATCGAATCCATCAATCGTAAGGAAAAGAAAAACGTCGCAAGCGCTACGAATATCATCGTAGAAGGACTTGATACTCCATCTGTTAAACTGTCCAACTGTTGTACACCGATTCCTGGTGACCTCATCAAGGGCTATATTTCAAAAGGCAGTGGGATTGCGGTTCACCGCAGCAACTGCAACAACTTGAAAAACCTTGATGAAAGCCGCTACATCGATGTCGAATGGGGAGACGACCGTTCGACGATTCATCATGTGAACCTCAAACTACTTGTCAACAACCGTGACAACATCCTTGCAGACATCATCAACACCGTGACCACTCATGATGGGAAAGTCGATCAAGTGAGTGCGACGACGAACAAACGTAAGGAAGGTGTCATCAAAATCAAAGTCGGTATCGCGCACAAAAACACACTCGACAACATCATCTTAAATCTACAAAAAGTCGGGGGCGTGCTCAACATCGAAAGGCTGATGAAATAATGAAAGTCCTAGCGCAAAGAGTCACAACTGCCTCATGTATCATTGAAGGGGATGTCACCGCCGCTATTTCAAAAGGCCTCCTTATATACGTCAGTTTCAAAACAGGGGACGATTCAAGCCTCGTGCCCAAAATGGCTGAGAAGACCGCAAAACTACGCATTTTTGAAGACGACTTGGGTAAAATGAATAAGAGCGTTTTAGATACTTCACGAAGCCTATTGGTCATTCCACAGTTTACACTTGAAGCCGATACAACCAAAGGACACCGTCCGTCCTTTAAAGAAGCATTGACCCCTGAAAAGGCCGAAACGCTATTTCTTTATTATATTCAAAGACTCAAAAAAGAAGGTGTCACCGTCAAAACCGGCCGTTTCCAAACGGAAATGCATATCCAAAGCACCAATCACGGACCGGTGAGTGTGATGATGGAAAGGGTGAATAATCATGATCAGAAAGATGATAGAAAGCGAACGTGAAGCTATCCTTGAATTTCTCTACATGGAACCTGAAATCAATTTGTATCTTATCGAGGAAGTTTATCATTTTGATGAGTGCAACAAACACCAGGAAATCTATGTTGAGACAATTAACGATGACTACTTCACCATAGTAAGCAGAAACTGGTCCAATGTGATTTATTACGCCGTGGACCCCGCATTCAACGAAGCATGGATCTCAGTACTAAAGTCGTTTGATTTTTTATTCATTTCTGCCAAAACACACCTCATTGAATTGATTCACCCCTATTTTCCCGCAATGGAAGAAGACAGAATGATTTTCATGCGCTCGACGACTTTTACTCCAGACAAAAACATAGATTACAACGATGTTGAAATTCTCGAAACCAAAGAGGAGGCCGCAGAGGTCTACGACCTGCTCTTGAGTGTCGAGGAGCTATATACCGTCCATCAAAAAAGCAGAAAAGAATACATCGAATACCTTTATTACAATTCAGGTGAGAACGGGACAACTGTCTATGTAAGAAAAAACGGACGCATCGTCGCAACGGCAAGTGCCGTCTTCGAAACCAAGAAATCGGCAATGATTGTCTCCGTCGCAACCCACAAAGATTCCCGCAAACAAGGCCATGGGCGTAAAGTCATGCACTACCTCATGGATTATTATGTCAATCAAAAGAAAAAGACCTTGTGTCTTTACTATGATGACCCGAGAGCGGAAAAATTATACCTCAATCTCGGCTTCATAGACATTTATAAGTGGAGCATGCTCTACACCCCATGATTATCACGCCCACGTTCAAGACTAAACGCTTCATCTTGAGGCCTCTCACTATGAAGGACGCAAAAGACGTGCATGCGTTTGCGTCCCTCGACGAAGTCGGACCGAGAGCCGGCTGGAAACCCCATGAAAGCTTAAGGGAAACCAAAACCTACATCGGACAATGCATCTTAAGACTCAAATACAACAAACCTGGTGTGTTTGCGTTGGAACTAAGAGACACCGGGAAAGTTGTGGGCACTATCGAGATTCACGCCTACATTGAAGCCTACAAAGGGGAACTTGGTATGGTGCTCGCCCCTAAATACTGGGGACAAGGATTGATGGAAGAAGCTTCGAAGATTCTCATGATTTATGCATTTGAAATTCTAGATTTGAAACGCCTGTCCTACAGACACTTTACCAACAACTTCGCTTCGAAGCGTCTCAGAGAAAAACTTGGTTTCACCTACGAGGGCATCAAGCGCAAAGGTTACAAGCGCTTTGATGGGCGTTTTCTCGATGAAACAGTTGCCAGTTTCACCGATGAAGACTACGACGCCCACAAAGCCTCTTTTGAAGCGTTCAAGGAATCCGTTGAAGTTTCTCTGTAGCTTCGTTGACACGCCTTAAAAATCACGCTATAATTAGATAAACCGTTGAAGGAAAGACGTGTGGTGAAACTTTTAAGAGCACGGATGGGTGCTGCGAATCCGCAAGTCAGGCTCACAAGACGCTCAAAAGGGGATTTTTGAAGCAAGTAGGAGATCACAAGTCGCCTCGTTAAAGTGTTAAGGGCCGGCTTTGCGGGAACTAAGGTGGCACCGCGATTTGATCGCCCTTGGATTAGGGGGATTTTTTTATTTATAGGAGGGTTACCATGATACAAAAAATGAAAGGAACCTACGATATCACTGATGATATCGGGTTCTATCAGGAAATTGAGAAAGTTATACGCAAAGTCAGTCGTTTATACAACGTTAAAGAGATTCGCACCCCGCATTTTGAAAACAGGGAACTCTTTCACAGAAGCGTGGGTGAACATAGCGACATCGTAAGCAAGGAAACCTATGATTTTGAAGACCGAGGCGGTCGCGTGAATACACTACGCCCCGAAGGCACGGCCGGCATTGTGCGCGCCCTCATTGAAAACAAACTTTACGCGGATCCTCGCGTGCCTTTAAAACGCTATTATATCGGATCGATGTTCAGATATGAACGGCCCCAAAAAGGTCGTTTCAGGGAATTTCGCCAGTTCGGGGCTGAGAGTTTCGGCTCCTCACACCCCTCACAGGACGGCGAAATGATTGATTACGCCATGAATGTCTTAAGGGCGCTCAAACTGAAAAACGTGCGCGTTCATATTAATTCCCTCGGTGGCACGGCAAGTAAAAGCGCCTACAAAGACGCACTCAAAGCCCACATCGAGCCTCACCTAGAGACACTTTGTCGTGAGTGCCAAATCCGTTTTGAAACCAACCCACTTCGGATGCTTGACTGCAAAAAAGACAAGGACAAAGACGTTCTCAAAACCGCACCGAGAACATTCGACTACCTTAATGAGGACGATTCAGCCCATTTTGAAGCCCTGAAACGCTATTTAGATGCGATGAAAATTTCTTATACGGTCGATCATTCCCTTGTAAGAGGGCTTGATTACTACACACATACGGTCTTTGAATTGCAAGTCAGCGAAGCCTTGTTGGGCCAACAAAACGCTATTTGCGGCGGGGGACGCTACAATACCCTCGTAGAGGACCTTGATGGTCCACCGACTCCGGCGTTCGGGTTTGCGTTTGGAATTGAACGCTTGATTGTAGCCCTCAAGGAAAACGGCTTTACGCCGCCTTCGCCTTCCTTGCACGCCTACTTTATCATCATGGGGGATGAAGCACGCGAAAAAGCCATGGGGCTTATGCACCGCCTAAGAACGGGTGGGATTACGTGTGACGCTGACTTCACAAAGCGTTCCATGAAAGCTCAGTTCAAACAAAGCGCACGCCACAATGCGCGTTTTGCGGTCATCATCGGTGAGGAAGAAGTGGCACAAAACACACTCAACCTCAAAGACCAAAGAGAAGCAACAGAAGACACCATTCCCATGAATGATTTATACATCACTCTTATGGAACGCTTGACTAGAAATACCAACGGATCTTGCAAAGACTGCAGTGAAAAAGGAGACTCACAATGAGACATACCCATCAGAACAACACATTGAACGCCTCTATGATTGGAGAAACAGTCACCCTTAAGGGGTTCGTACAAAAGAAAAGGGACCTCGGAAACCTCGTGTTCATCGATCTCAGGGATTTCTCAGGCATTGCTCAACTTGCCTTTTATGCGGACAATCCTTTTAAAAGCATCACCACCGCCATCAAAAACGAATATGTACTTGAAGCCACGGGGTCCGTCGTCGAGCGTGACAGTAAGAACCCCAATCTTCCTACAGGCGACGTTGAAGTGAACGTGAGTGACTTGAAAGTCTTATCCACAGCCAAACAACCACCCATGATCATCAAAGACGAAACGGACGCCCTTGAAGACACAAGGCTCAAATACCGTTATCTCGATCTCAGACGCCCCGTGCTCAGAGACATGATAAAAATGCGTCATGAAACCATCAAAGCGACCAGAGACTTTTTGAACAACCAGGATTTTTTCGATATCGATACCCCGATTCTTACAAAGTCCACGCCTGAGGGCGCTCGTGATTACATCGTGCCTTCACGCATTCAAAAAGGAAGTTTTTATGCGCTTCCTCAGTCTCCACAGCTTTTCAAACAGCTTCTTATGATCGGCGGATTTGAAAAATACTATCAAATCGCGAAATGTTTCAGGGACGAAGACTTAAGAAGTGACCGTCAACCAGAATTCACGCAAATCGATATTGAGATGGCGTTTGTGGAAGAAAAAGACGTTCAAACACTGAGTGAAGGGTTAATCAAACACATCATGAAAGAAACCCGTGGCATTGACGTCAAAACGCCGTTCCCACGCCTCAGCTATGACGATGCGCTTCGCCTTTACGGAACCGATAAGCCTGACATGCGTTTTGGCATGCCAATCAAGGACCTCGCAGATATATTCAAAGCAACAAAATTCAAAGTATTCAAATCCGTGCTTGAAAATGGGGGCGCCGTTCAAGGGTTGCACGTAGAATCAGGCAGTGAGTCACTGTCGCGAAAAGACATTGACAAACTAGGTGAAACCGTCAAACCCTATGGGGCCAAAGGCCTTGCCTTCATCAAAAAAAACAAGGATGCCTACAGCGGCTCGGTCGCAAAATTTTTAAGCGACAGCGAAATGGACGTACTCAATGGGTTCATGAATGACGGGGATATTTTGCTAATTATCGCAGATACCCTTAAAGTAACCCGCCACTCCCTAGGACACCTCAGAACCGTACTTGCAGACAAACTAAACTTCATAGATTCTGATGCCTTCGATTTTCACTGGGTTGTGCACTGGCCGATGTTTGAATACAATGAAGGTGAAGGCCGCTTTCAAGCCCTCCATCATCCCTTCACAAGGCCAATTGATGAGGACAAGGACAAGCTTGAAAGCGAACCTGAAAACGTCTATACCTATGGCTATGACCTTGTGGCTCAAGGCCAAGAACTCGGCGGCGGATCAATGCGTAACCATAACGTGAACGTGCAAAAGCAGGTATTCAATGCCCTCGGTCTCGATAAAGACACCCAGGAAAGTCGTTTTGGGTTCTTCACAGAAGCCCTTGAATACGGCGCCCCACCACACGGTGGCATCGCCTTTGGTCTCGAACGTCTTGTGATGATGCTCGCGAAAACCAAAAACATCCGTGATGTCATCGCCTTTCCTAAAACTGCGAGCGCCACGTGCCTACTTACTGAAGCACCCTCTGAAGTTGGAGAGGCTCAGTTGAGTGATTTAGGCATACGGCTAAAAGATGAAAAAAACTAGTTTCGAAGATACCCAATTTTCCCGTCAGATCCCGCTTTACAAACCAGCCGGCATGCGTCTGCTTAAAGAGGCGCACGTGCTTGTTATCGGGCTAGGCGGGGTAGGATCTCACGCCGTGGAAGCCCTCGCTAGAAGTGGGGTGGGCCACCTTACCATCATCGATATGGACACGGTATCAAAAACAAACATCAACCGTCTGCTTATTGCGCTTCATTCCACAGTCGGACAGGAAAAGGCGAAACTCTTAAAAAGCAGAATCAAAGACATCAATCCTAAGTGCCACGTTCGCGCACTTACCCTCCGCTACGATGAAACGGTCCGTGAGAAAGTGTTCGACCGAGCCTACGATTATGTCTTCGACGCTACAGACACCCGCAGAGCTAAACTTGATATTATCACGGCGGCCATCAAAAGAAACATCCCTGTCATCACTTCTGCAGGCCTTGGTAACAGAATAGACCCTACAAAGGTCCGCATCATGAACCTGTTTGACCTTGAGGGAGACCCTCTCGCTCGCAAACTCAAAAACGCATTGCGCAAGCTCGCAATTAAGAATCACGTGTTAACGGTCGCATCCATTGAAACACCGCTTAAAAGAAAGCATGTGGCAGTCCCTTCTTCAACCAGCTTTGTGCCTCCAGTAGGTGGCATCATGGCAGCTAGTAGAATCGTCAATACAATCACGAGGAGTGAAAGCATGAAACAAATTACTTTTGCAGGAGGCTGTTTTTGGGGCGTCGAAGCCTATTTCAAACAGCTTGATGGCGTCATGGATACCCGCGTAGGGTACGCAGACGGAAACAAGGAAAATCCTACATACGAGGAAGTCTGCCAGGGCGCAGGGCACACCGAAGCCGTGGAAATCACGTATGATGAAGAAATCCTCCCCCTTAGAACCCTGCTTAAGCATTTCCTTACCATCATAGATCCGACGCTTATCAACAAGCAAGGGCCTGATGTAGGCATTCAGTATAGAAGCGGGATTTACCGCTACAATCAGTCTGAGGAGCCAGTCATCGACCACGTCATGAAAGAAGAAAGCAAACGTTACGACAAGCCCCTCCGCGTCGCCGTGAAAAAGGACACGCCGTTCTTTGCGGGGGAAGATTACCACCAGGATTATCTCGATAAACATCCTGGAGGCCACTGTCACATTGATTTGAGCTTAAAAGACAAAATCGAGGAGTGAAAACATGAAACGCAGTGACTATATCTCCTGGGACGCCTATTTCATGGGTGTTGCAGAACTTTCAAGCCAAAGAAGCAAAGACCCCTCTACACAAGTGGGAGCGGTCATCGTCAATCAGAAGAACCGGATTGTGGGCATTGGGTACAACGGGTTTCCCATCGGCATCGATGATGATATCTATCCGTGGGAGAACGAAGGCGAATTCTTAAATACCAAGTATCCCTACGTTGTTCACGCTGAGCCCAACGCCATACTCAACAGTACGGTGTCTTTAGATGACGCGACGCTTTATGTAACGCTTTTTCCCTGTCACGAGTGTGCAAAACTCATCATTCAAAGTGGCATCAAGGAAATCGTTTATGCTGAAAACAAGTACCAGGAAGAAGCGTCGTTCAAAGCGAGCAAGCGCATGCTTGAAGACGCCAGTGTCACCTTACGTCAAATCCCACAGCTAAAAGTGAGTCTAAGGCATGTTTAAAGGATTTGAACGCTATAAGAAATGGGTGGCCATTTTAGCGCTTCCCTATCTCTTGGTGGTGGCCATGTTCACTGTGCGCATCGATTACAGAATCTATGCGCCGGGTGGACTCAATCCCGTGGGTAATTTCATTGAATTCGAAACCCCCTACCCTTCACAAAATCCTCTTTCAACTACCTATATCATGAATGTGGAAGAACCAACGGCCTTTCAATACTTTGTAGGAAAATCCATTTCCAGTCTGAGTGTTTCAAAACTCCCTGAAAGCCGACAAAATATTAGTGATTCCGCGAGTTTTGAATCGGGTCAGGTTTCCCGCAACACTTCTGTAGATTTGGCACTGATCAACGCCTATCAAGCCCTTGGACTCATCATTGACTATGAAACAGAGTTCATCGTGTCGCTATATTATGAGTATATGGACGCCGACACCCTCGATATCGGCGATATCATTCTTGAAGTCAATGAAAGTGAGGCCGTGCTTGACACCTTAGGCGACGTCGCCTGTGAAGAATCGGCCACGCTCAAAGTGCGAAAGGATAATGGGGATTTGATGTCCGCGTCCATCACGCGCCAACAAATTGATGATGCCTGCCGCTTCGGTTTGAGAATCAGTACCTACTACAGGATTACCGAAGCAGAAATCCCCTATACGCTTAAAGATTCGCCAATCGGGGGACCGAGTGGCGGGCTCATGCAGACGCTTTATATCTACAACGCTTTGACACAAAAAGACCTTACTAAAGACACGCAAATTGCCGGTACGGGGACCATTAGGATTGATGGGAGCGTCGGGTCCATTGGGGGCGTCCGCGAAAAAATCATTACGGCTCAAAAAGGTGGGGTTGATGTTTTTTTCGTTCCTAGTGGCAAAAATCATGAAGACGCGTTGAATGCGCTTAGTCAATTGCGCACCCCAACCGTGGAAATCGTCGCCGTGGACACCTTTGATGAGGCCTTGGAGTATTTAAGAGGAGGGACATCATGAGACGTTTGATTGCCCTAGAAATTGCGATGGATGATACGTTTAAGCTTCGTGAACGTGTTGAAAGTGTGATATCTGCGTTCATCGTGAGTACCCTAGTCCATTTGCCGGGTGTCTTAGGTATTGTGAATCTAGGCATTCTCTTTTTAAGATATGTTAGGCTTTACGCACTCCTTGGATCTTTAGCAGTGGCATCCTGGATTGCCTTATGGAGTTTTCTTTATACTAAGTCACTGCGCAAAAAAACCATTGGTTCTACAATCCCGCTTGAAAAAGTAGCTGTAGCGAGATCTATCTCATTTTTCGTTATTGTATTTTCCCTTACCATGTTTATATTGAATGAAACCCTTATTCAGTTCTTTTAGGAGGCACCCCATGAGAAAAAAGTCACAACTGATTGTTAGTTTCATCATCATCGCCATTGTGCTTCTCGACCAACTCACCAAGATGTGGATTGTAAATACCCTTCGTTTGTCGGAATCCTTTACCGTCGTTCCGTCATTTTTAAACATTACATCACACAGGAATTACGGCGCCTCCTGGGGGCTTTTTCAAGACCAACTCGGCTTTTTCGTTATCATCACGCTTTTAGCACTTGGGGTGTTCGTTTTTCTTTTAAAAGACATCGATTTCAAGAACAAACCCTTTTATTCAATCGGACTTCCCCTCTTGATTGGCGGCACCATTGGAAACTTTATCGATCGGTTGCGTCTTGGGTATGTGGTTGATTTTATTGATACCTATATCTTTACGTACAATTTCCCGATATTTAACGTCGCTGATATGGCACTTACTGTGGGAATGATCCTCTTCGCAATAGACATCGTCATTCTCGATGAAATCAGAAAGAAAAAAGGACGTGAAATTCATGCAAATTGATCCCCTCTATCTAAGCGTCGACAAAAACGGCGCAAATACACGCCTCGACCTTTACATCGCCAATCATTTAAAAGCCTTCTCAAGAGCCCAAATCAAGCGTTTGATTAAGGAAGGCAATGTGACGGTGGATGGGGCTCTTAAAAAGGCGGCCTACACGCTTAAACAAGGTGAGAAGCTTACAATCATCCCAATTGCAGAAGAACCCCTTGATTTGACGCCCAAAGACGTCACTATGGGCATAGTCTATGAAGATGACGCTTTGATAATTATCGACAAGCCAAGTGGACTTGTCGTTCATCCTTCCAAAACCTATAGGAAGGCAACGCTTCTTCACGGGATTTTAAAGCATTTAAATGATCCTGATGCTTTTGAGAAAAAAGAACGGGCCGGTATCGTCCACCGTATCGACAAGGATACGTCTGGATTGTTGGTCGTTGCTAAAACCCCCGAGGTACTTAAAAGCCTTCAATCATTGCTTAAAAACCATGAAATCACGCGTACTTACGTCGCTCTTTGCGATGGCGTCATTCCCCACAACAAAGGCACCATCAATGCGCCCATAGGCAGACACGAGAAAAAACGCAAACAAATGACCGTGCGAACAGGCGGGAAAGAAAGCATCACTCACTTCGAAGTTAGTGAACGCTTCACCGATCACACACTTGCAACGTTGAAGCTCGAAACCGGCAGAACTCACCAGATTAGGGTTCACCTTGCCTATATTAACTACCCCGTTGTAGGCGATCCTACTTACGGACTCAAACGCTACAAAGATGAAGGGTTCAATCAATTCCTTCATGCTGCAAAGATTTCCTTCACTCATCCCCTAAGTGGTGAAGCAATGACGTTTGAAAGCCCTCTCCCCGATATTTTTGAAGAAAAATTGAGGGAACTAAGAAAGATGAAAGCCTGAGTGGCGTCATCTTTTTTTTATAATAAAACCGTATTTTTTTTAAAAAGCCCGAAAGGCTTATGGGGTCTAAGCATCAAAGAAATCCAGCAAAGTCAACGGTTATTTTAGAGTCCTATTTATGCTATCATTAACCCAAATCACTGAGAGGGGTCCTATCATGCTCAAATCAAAACGTTTATACCGCGACATTGCCATCATCGATTTGAAGAGCTTTTACGCGTCTGTGGAATGCGCCGACAGAGATCTCGATCCCTTCAAGACTCCGCTCATTGTGGCGGATGAAGCACGCGGGGGAGGCTCTATTGTGCTTGCGGTATCACCTTTTTTAAAGAAAATAGGTGTTCCTAACCGCCTGCGTCTGCACGAGATGCCGGAAGTTGAAGACCTCATCATTGCAAAACCTAGAATGAACCGTTACTTGGAAGTCTCTAGTGACATCGTGGAAATTTATCTCGACTACGTGGCGCCTGAAGACATTCATGTCTACAGCATCGATGAAGTCTTTTTGGACCTTAGTGAATATCTGAATTATTATGACACGGATGCAGTCTCACTAGTTAAAAGAATCAGAGACGCTATACTCGCAAAAACACGCATCCCCTCAACCGCTGGAATTGGCGATAATTTGCTTTTATCAAAACTCGCGCTTGACATCGAAAGCAAACATGCCCCCTCCTCACAGGCTGAGTGGCGCCATATAGACGTAAAGGACAAGCTTTGGCCTATTCGCCCGCTTTCAAAAATGTGGGGCATCGGAAGGCGAATGGAAAAAAGACTTAATACGCTTGGATTGTATTGTGTGGGGGATATCGCCAACGCCAAAAGAACGCTTCTAATCAAACACTTCGGCGTAATCGGAGATGAACTGTATCACCACGCAAACGGCATCGACGCCTCGTTCATCAAAGAAGGCATCCCTCACAGAGATACCCGCCAAAAAAGTGTTGGTCTTTCACAAGTGCTCTTTAAGGATTATGACGAGGCCATGATTTATCCCGTCCTTAGGGAAATGAGTGATGAAGCGAGTGAGAAACTTCGTTTCAACGGTAAACAGAGTAAAACCGTGCACGTGTCCATCCTTTACTCCAAGACCGAAGGCGGCGGAGGATTTTCCCGCCAAGTGAAAAGCGAAACCCCCATCGATCACCCTGATGATGTATTTACCCATGTCATGCGTCTTTTTAAAACACATTACGAAGACGTACTCATCCGTAAAGTAAGTATTCGCCTTTCAAGTCTTGTGGATATAAAACCATCCATTCAGATGTCGTTTTTTGAAGACCGAATCAAACAAAAGAAAAGCGAATCGCTTTTCAAAGCCATGGACACGCTTCATGCGCGTTATGGGGTTCCAAGCGCTTTGCGCCTCACATCCTATGAACCCAGCGCCAGACGCAAAGAAAGAGCGTCTTTGGTAGGGGGGCACAATGCCTAATTTATACCGCGATAGAAAAATGCTAAAATGGCTCCCTTTTGAAGCACTAGAGCCTCAAAGAGCAGCACTCAAAAGAGTTTTTCAAAAAAATAGTGAATCCTCAAAGCCCTCGTTATCAGAAGATCAACACAAAAGCAATCAGTATAAAATAGAAGAGGCGCTTGCGACCGGCGAAACCGTAAGCATTGTCTATTTTGAATCCCATCACCGCTACAAAGTGCTTTCACCGATTTTGAAGGTTGACTGTAAAAAAAATATTTTGTATACAAAAAACCACTGTTTGGCGCTCGATGAAATCATAGAGGTCGATTGAGTCCTCTGTTATTTAAAATTCAAAAAAAACGCTTACTTATTGCTTTACAAAAGGGCCTGTTTGATATATAATTTGACTAGATTAAATAAGGAGGAAGTTCAATGAAAAAATTAGTTTTAAGCATTATGATGTTTACCCTCGTATTCTCACTCGCGGCATGTTCAGGTGAAGAATATGAAATTGCAATGATTACCGATGTTGGTGACATTGATGATGAATCATTCAACCAAGGAACATGGGAAGGTGTCAAAGCCTACGCACAAGAAAATGACATTTCCTACGATTACTACAAGCCGTCGGAAAAATCCGACAGCGCATACATTTCAGCGATCGAACTCGCAATTGACAACGGCGCTGAAGTTGTTGTTACACCGGGGTACTTATTCGAAGTCGCCATCTATGAGATGCAAAGTGATTACCCAGAGGTTACCTTCATTCTTCTTGATGCAGAACCTAAAAGCGCTGATGGAGACATAGAAGTTGCAGACAACACAGTAGCGGTTTATTATGCTGAACACGAATCAGGATTCCTAGCAGGATATTCAGCCGTTCATGACGGATACACAGACTTGGGCTTCATGGGCGGAATTGCCGTGCCAGCCGTTGTACGTTTTGGTATTGGATACTTAGCTGGCATCTATTATGCAGCTGATGAACTTGATGATGTAGATGTGACTTTCCCAGATGATCGCTATACTTACTTAGGCACATTTAATCCATCTGATACTGTTAAAAATGAAGCAGCAGCATGGTTCAATGACGGCACTGAAGTTATCTTCGCATCAGCTGGTGGCGCTGGGTCTAGTGTCATGAGTGCAGCTGAAGATGAACAAGCCATGGTCATTGGTGTTGACGTTGACCAATCTTCAAACAGCGACACTGTATTGACTAGTGCAACAAAAGCCTTGGCGATTTCAGTACAAGATATGCTTGATCGTTATTACAACGACGACTTCCCAGGTGGAGAAACACTGACTCTAGATGCTGGACAAGATGGTGTCAGCCTTCCAATGGAAACCTCACGTTTCGACACTTTCACCCAAAACGATTATGATGCTATTTATGACATGATCGCAGATGGTACAGTTTTAGTTCCTGAAAACTACGATGCCCTTGAAACTTTCATGAGCGACAATGAACTTGGCGACTTGGCTGTCGAGAGAACTACAGCAGAACCCGAGTAATAATACTCCCACATTAAAAAAGAATCTTATGTCATGATAAAAAGGAAAGGATTCCTTTCCTTTTTGTCTATGACACTTTCATAAAGAAAAGAGGTGCACTAATGGCTTCCAAAGAATCCGCCAAAGAAACCTATGTTATTGAAATGGAACACATCACCAAGGAATTCCCCGGTATCAAAGCCAATGATGACATCACACTCCGCCTTAAAAAAGGTGAAATCCATGCACTTCTAGGAGAAAATGGAGCAGGTAAAAGTACCCTAATGAGTGTATTGTTCGGTCTTTATCAGGCTGAAAAAGGTCAGATTAAAGTCCGCGGTGAAATCACTAAAATAAATAATCCAAATGATGCGACAAAGCTCGGAATCGGGATGGTCCATCAACATTTTAAACTTGTCCATAAGTTTAGCGTTATGGACAATATCATTTTGGGGTACGAAGACGTTGAAAACGGCCTTTTGACCTATGACAAAGCGCATGAAAAGATTATGAAGCTGAGTAATCAGTACAATCTAAAAGTTGATCCATATGCTAAAATCGATAATATCTCCGTTGGTCAGCAACAAAGAGTTGAAATACTTAAGATGCTTTACAGAAATGCGGACATTTTGATTTTCGATGAACCTACTGCTGTATTGACACCCCAAGAAATTAAAGAACTCATCAAAATTATGAAGTCCCTTGTCAAAGAAGGCAAATCCATTATTTTGATTACTCATAAATTAGAAGAAATCCATGCTTCGTCTGATCGTTGTACGATTTTAAGACGCGGCAAGCATATTGATACTGTGGATGTAAAATCCACGACTTCAGAGGAACTCGCTCAAAAAATGGTCGGACGGAAAGTATCGTTCGGTGTTGATAAAAAAGTTGCTAAACCTGGAGAAACCGTACTTAAAACGGAAAATCTTTCTGTATATAATCCTTTAACCGCACAAGATGTAGTCAAGGACATTTCGCTCGATGTCAAAGCTGGAGAAATTTACTGTGTCGCCGGCATCGAGGGAAATGGTCAAAGTCAATTTGTTTATGGGCTTACGGGCCTCTCACCACTTTCTAGTGGCACAATTCATCTCAATGGTGAAGACATAACAAATAAAAGCATCCGTGAACGCTCTCAAGCAGGCATAAGCCATATTCCCGAAGACAGACAAAAATATGGACTCATATTGGAATTCACTCTTGAGAACAATCTCATTTTACAAACCTATCAAAGCGACACATTACAAAACCATGGTTTCTTGAAATTTGACGCCATTCGTGAACATGCCAATACCCTGATAGACACCTATGACATTCGTAGCTCTCAGGGGCCTGTTTCATTGGTTAGAAGCATGAGTGGTGGCAATCAGCAAAAAGCGATTGTCGGTCGTGAAATTGACCGAAGCAACGACCTCATCATCGCCGTTCAGCCAACTCGCGGGCTCGATGTGGGTGCAATTGAATACATTCACAAACAGTTGATCGCAGAGCGCGATGCGGGGAAAGCTATATTGCTCATATCCCTTGAACTAGACGAAGTAATGAACCTTTCAGACCGCATTATGGTCATGTACGAGGGAGAAAACGTCGGAGAATTCGAAGCCAACACCGTAACTGAAAGCGAACTTGGTCTTTACATGTCAGGTGCTAAGAGGGCGGATAAATCATGAAAAACCTCTATCAAACACTATTGCATAAAATAGCGAATAGCTCTAACGGAGTTAAAACACTTTCTAGTATTGCCGCAATAATATTTGGTTTGCTCATCGGCTTCATAGTCATGTTGATTGCGAATCCTAGTGTCGCGCTTCCTGGCTTTTTGACCATTATTTTGGGAGGGTTCAACGGTGGGCTTAGAAGTATGGGAGATACCTTATATTATGGAGTGCCTATCGTACTCACAGGGCTCAGTGTAGCTTTTGCGTTTAGAACAGGCCTATTTAATATCGGAGCCACCGGTCAATTGACCGTCGGGGCGTTCGCCGCTGTTTATATCGGATACAATTGGACGTTCCTCGGCCCTATTCACTGGATTGTCGCGTTACTTGGTGGGATGGTCGCCGGTGCCATATGGGGAGCCATTCCAGGTATTCTCAAAGCCTATAGAAACGTGCATGAAGTCGTCGCGACTATCATGCTTAACTATGTCGGCATGTATTTAGTGCGTATATTGATTATGACGTTCATTTACAACAGTGACTCAAATGAAGCCTATGCACCTGCAGAATCTGCGATGCTCCCTATCATGTTTTTGGACAAAATTTTTACGAGATCTAGTGCGAATTCAGGGATATTCGTTGCCATACTGGCAGTAGTGGTCACCCATATTATCTTAAATAAGACCACGATTGGCTATGAACTCAAAAGCGTTGGATTCAACCGTGATGCTGCAAAATATGCCGGTATGAATGAAAAGAGAAATATTGTGCTTTCAATGACCATCAGTGGAGCGCTCGCAGGTCTCGCCGGCGGGGTCATGTTCCTCGTTGTTGGTAAAAATATGGAACCCGTCAATGTCTTGTTGCAAGAAGGCTTTACCGGTATTGCGATTGCGCTTCTTGGCTTATCCGCTCCTATCGGTGTATTCCTTGCAGGAATTTTCTATGGTTCGCTTCAACAAGGCGGCTATTACCTGCAAACCTTTGATTTTGAACCGCAAATCATTGATATCATCATCGCTGTGATCATCTATTTCTCAGCTCTGTCGCTGTTTATGCAACGCTTTGTAGCAGATTTCATAAGCAAACAGATTGAAAAAGACGTTGATAGTGTAGAAGGGGATGAGACCAAATGAGTGAATTCTTAAATCTTTTATATTTTCTCGTTCCGCTCTTTATCGCTTCAGCCGTTCCACTAGCCGTGGTTGCGCTTGGTGGCCTATTCAGTGAACGAAGCGGCGTCATTAATATTGCCCTTGAAGGGATTATGATTATGGGTGGTTTTGTGGGAATCTTGTTTATCAGATACCTTGAAAACGCCACCAATTTTCCCCTTCAACTTATTGCTTTCCTAGGATTGCTCGTGGGAATGATTACTGGAATCGTTTTCTCAACTGCTCATGCCTTCGCTTCCATCAACATGAAGGCCAACCAGATCATCTCTGCTACCGCACTTAACTTATTTGCCCCTGCGCTTGCCATTTTCACCGCTAGAATGTTATGGCGCACCGACAAAGTTGTTATCCATGGAAACTACCGCATAAGAAGCGTTCCAGTACTTGGTGATATACCGTTTATTGGAGATTTATTCTTTAAAGGCACCTATTTATCAACGCTTATTGGAATTTTATTATTTATAGGGGCAACCATTGTGCTTTACAAGACCCGATTGGGCTTAAGACTTAGAAGTTGTGGTGAAAATCCCCACGCAGCTGATTCTCTAGGTGTCAATGTCCTTAAAATGCGTTATACCGGAGTCTTAATCTCAGGCGCAATGGCTGGAATGGGAGGCGTCATGTTCGTTCTTTCCTTTGCCACACGTTTTCAAGCTGAAGTCGCAGGATTTGGGTTCTTGGCACTTGCCGTTATGATATTCGGCCAGTGGAAACCCAAAAGAATCATATTTGCGGCCTTGTTCTTTGCGACTATGCGTGTCATCGGAAGCGCGTACTCCGGAATAGGTTTCCTCTCTGACCTTCCAATACCCGGAGACGTCTACAAGATGCTTCCATACGTTACAACGCTCGTCGTACTCGCGTTCGCATCCAAATATTCACAAGCACCAGCAGCTGTAGGTGAACCCTACGACGTTGGCAAACGCTAAACAACCAATAACTCCCTTCAAATTTGGAGGGAGTTTTATTTTCTCTTGTTTTCTAATCCAACTGTGAGTACGATTAAAAACAATGAATACCGCTTGCCTTTACAAACTGACAACTTATTGATATACTACGGGTTGTAAATTGTTTTTATTAAAAGGATAGAACGGAGTGTTCGTCGTGCAAACAACTAAAAAAGAACCTCGATATAAAAAAATCGCCTATGAAATCGCCAAAAGAATTGTGGCCTATCAATTCAAAGAGGGCGAAAAATTGCGTGGGCGTTCCATGCTAGCAAGTGAGTACCGTGTATCTAGTGAAACTATTAGAAAAGCCATGCGTTTACTTACGAACCTCGGAGTGGTAGAAGTCCGGGTGAGAAGTGGTATCTATGTGCTTTCGCACAAAGCTGCAACTCTTTATCTCGAACAGTACAAGAAACACAATGAAGTCCATAGAATGTTCACAGACACTCAGGAACTGTTAAAACAGACTTCTAGAAATCATCGTATGTTAGAAAAACATATCGAAACGTTGTTGGAATCTTCAAGAAGTGACGTATTTCCTTTTGATTATTTTACAATAAAACTGACCCATGATGATCTAAATTTAGGGGAAACCTTCAAATCTCTTGATTTTTGGAACAAGACCCACGGTTTAGTACTCGCCATCGAGCATGAAGGGCATCTATATCAAGCCCCGAACCCAAACGTCCCCTTGGAAGCTGAAATGACTCTCTATGTACTTGGTGATGATTATGTCAAACAGACGACCGAAACACTTTTTGGGCGTCAATAGAAGCGATTATTCGCTTCTTTTCTTTATAAAAAGCATTAATAACGCTATAATGTACTCATACGAGGAGGCATACCTATGAAAGACATCAATCAAGATATCCGAGTCGCGTTCATCTTTTCGATTTTGGCGTTCACTGTCATTATAGCCTTTGTGGTGACAGGCTTTTCAAGTTCCATAGGAACAGGCACCGTGTTACTTAGAAACTATGGGTTTGCCGTCGCAATCATTTCTGTTGTGTTTACTAGAACGGCCAACCATGATGATTTGCATGGCAAGAATAAAGTTGCGCACTCTCTAGCGTTTAAGTTAGGCCTTGCGAATGTTGGGGTAACATTTTTGTTCTTCACGATCTTCGCCTTAATGCTTTGAAAAGATACTTAAAGACCTTGCACAAGGTATCTTTTTATTGATAGAAACGTTTACATAAAATCGGTTGAATCATTGGTTATACCAAATATATCAACGATAAACCTCTAGATTCATTTTTTTTTGGTGATTGAGTGACGCTATAAATCTTTACAAACTGACAACCCTATGATATAATATAAGTTGTAAAAATAAAAAAGGAGTGATTTTAATGAATTTATTCAAAAAGTTAACTGCAACAGTTGCAGTTTTAACATTGACATTCTCCCTCGCAGCATGTGCCGGTGGCGACGATGATGAAATCATATTATCCGCTGGTGATTGGGAAAGTGTCCAAATTCACAATGAGATAGCAATGTATATTATGGATCATGGATATGATCAGGCCGCAGAGCAAGTCATCGCGGATACGCCTGCTCAGGTAAGCGCTCTTAGAAATGGATCATTTCAAGTGCTTACTGAGATGTGGGCAGCCAATGTTTCAACCTATAATGCAGATATCGCTGCAGGGGAGTATCACGAAGTTAGCGTAAACTTTATAGATCCAGGACAAGGACTTTACATTCCTAAATATCTACAGGATTCGGAAGGCATTTATACCTTACAGGATTTAGAAGGTAAATCCGATTTATTCCAACACCCTGAAGCAACAGGAGATAAAGGATTGGTCTTTGGTGGCCCTGAAGGATGGGCTGCAACCGACTTCTTTAATACTAAATTCTCTAACGAAGGGGATTATCCGGAATTGTCAGAAAACTTTGAGTTCTATCCAATGGGCTCAACGGCCGTATTGAACCAAAGACTTCAACAGGCTTATGACAACGAAGAGCCTTGGGTTGGTTATCACTGGGCACCAACATGGCCACATGCTGTAATGGATCTTGTGTTCTTAGAAGATGAACTTGATTACGTTGCGGAAGACCATGAAACACGTGCAGTCGGTGACTTGCCAGCTGGTAACGTTACTGTCGTAGTCACAGATGGATTCGAAGAGGATTACCCAGAAATATTCGACTTCTTTTCAAACTATTCAACCAGTACAACAATCACATCTGCTGTGATCAACTATGCACAAGGTGAAGGCATTGAAAACCGCGATGCTGCCATTTGGTTCTTAAATGAGTATGAAGATGTTTGGACAGAATGGGTACCACAAAATATTGAAGATAAAGTACTTGATGCACTTGCAAGCGAATAATTAAAATAAAAGGTTTTGCAGGTGGTGTAAAAACCATCTGCTCTTTTTAATAAAAAAATTATTTCATCGATGTTTTTCTTAAAAAGTATATTATAATAGCTTTGTTCAATCAAAGTACTGATATTACAAGTATGGAAGCGTAATATCAACTGGAAAC
>Ga0306907_1000134_pt1 | contig 41424 bp, 38 predicted proteins | sample AntRauTorcE11898_FD_190415 | JGI IMG/M metagenome (GOLD analysis project Ga0306907, IMG submission 190415) | Saline lake microbial communities from Rauer Islands, Antarctica - Metagenome Torckler E11 #898 (v2) (version 2) | ecosystem: Environmental > Aquatic > Non-marine Saline and Alkaline >... | reverse complement strand
CGGCGCCGTCGGCGGCATCATCGGTCGAAACGCAGCGAGTACCGCCGCCGGCGTCGGCGCCATGGTCGGCGCGACATTCGCCGAAAAGGTCGCGCCTGCTGACTCCTTCCGGGCGCGACTGAGCCGAGACAGCACTGCCGACGCAGAGTAACCCCGCCGAAACTCATGCGCTCTTAGTCCGAGTAGTACCCGGTGCAAACCCCGTTTGGCGCCCACGCTCACCGTTCCCGAAGACCCAACGATTCCGTCTTACGAGGATTCGAGCCGTCGACCACAGTCCGGACACTCGTCGTCGACGATAGTCACCGGCCGGTCACAGTCGGGACAGAACTTCCGGTAGCAGGCACGGTCGCCCATGTGACATCGTACCAGGCCTGTTCGGAAAATACTACCGCTCACCCAACGGGTAGTGTTCAGATACGCAGTTTCCAGCGGTGGAGTTAGTGGGAACAGCTGAAAGCCCTCGGCTGTCTCGCCCTTTCAATCCACCAGGGATGCCGGCTTGAACGCCGAGCGCAGCCAGCCAGTTTCTGTCCGTATCTGAACACCGCCACCCAACGAGGGAACCGTCTACGACGACCATCAGGACGAACCCGACCAGCAGTGCCCGCTGGAACCGGTCGTCGATTTCCGTGGCTGCGACACGGGCGGTTGCCGGATGTAAAAACCCACAACACAGGGCTGGGCAGTCCCAGAACCTTGAGGTAGCGGCCGCCTCGAGAGTGAGCGTGACCAGGGTCGTCAGTCTCGGGAGCATCAACGTCGACCGCGTCCGCAAGGTGAGAACCGACCGCCTCGCCGACCTCGAGGTCCGCTACGACTGGTTCCCTGGCCCGGGCGAGACCGTCACTGTCGAGGAACTCCCCGTCGGGTTCGCCGGCGACATCGACCGTCACCTCCACGGCGGGAAGGGCGCGAATCAGGCCATCGCTGCCCGCTCAGCTGGTGCCGAGGCCACCCTGCTCGGTACGGTCGGGCCCGACCACGAGGCGTTCGGCGTGCTCGAGGCGTTTCGGGAGGCTGGCGTCGGCGCCGACCAGGTCGGGATGGTCGAGGCGCCGACTGGAACCGCTGAGGTGTTCGTCGACCCCGACGGGGAGAACCGTATCGTCGTCCAGAAGGGAGCCAACGACGAGGTCGATGCCGGCTACATCGACACGCAGTACGACCGGATTCTCGCCGCGGACGTACTACTAATCCAGAACGAGGGACCGGTCGAACCGGTCGCCGAACTGCTGGACCGGCTCGAGGTGGAGTCCGACCGACCGACCATCGTTCTCGACCCCGCGCCCCCACGCGGCGTGGAACCGCTTCTGCACCGGCCCGCTGTCGACTACGTCACCCCGAACGACAACGAGTACCGGGCCCTCGGCGACGCGCTCGATTCGTTTGGCGGGACAGTCATCCACAAGCGCGGCAGCGACCCCATCTCCGTCGAGGGAGGTGAGACGATTGCGGAAGCCAGCCCGCCGGCAGTCGATCCAATCGACACAACCGGGGCTGGCGACGTGCTCAACGGGTTTCTTGGAGCCAGGCTTGCCGCCGGCGATGGCTTCCCGGAGGCACTGGAGCTGGCTGTCGTCGCCGCCTCGCTCTCGACGACGACGCCCGGTGCCCGTGGCGGAATCCCGACCCTCGATGCAGTCCGGGCGTTCACACAGGACGGTGGGACAGAGGAGTAAGCAGCCGGCACTCTGCACCCAACGCATGCTTAAGTAGGTCGCCGCCTGCCTTCTGCACCAATGAGCGATGGCACAAAACTCGACGTATGTGAAGCGACCGTCTCCGAGCTGCACAACGCGATGTCGGCCGGTGACTGTACCGCTGGCGACCTCGTTAATCGCTATCTCGCCCGTATTGACCGATACGACAGCGAACTCAACGCCGTGCTGACGCTGAATCCCGATGCGCGCGAACGCGCGGCAGCGCTGGACGAGGCGTTCGAAACCGACGGCCTCACTGGACCGCTTCACGGCATCCCACTCCTACTGAAGGATAACCACGACACACGCGACATGCCCACAACGGCGGGCTCGGCCGCGCTCGCTGGCTGTACGCCCGAGGAAGACGCCTTCGTGGTCACGCAACTCCGTGAGGCGGGAGCGATACTGCTCGGCAAAGCCAACCTCCAGGAGCTCTCCTTCGGCGTCGACTCCATCAGCTCCATCGGCGGCGCCGTCCGCAACGCCTACGATACTGACCGACGGCCATCTGGCTCTAGCGGGGGCACTGCCGCAGCCGTCGCCGCCAACCTCGCCACACTGGGGACAGGCTCTGATACCTGTTCCTCGGTTCGCTCGCCACCCGCATTCAACGATCTGGTCGGGCTCCGACCGAGCCGCGGGCTCGTGAGTTCGACTGGGATCGCCCCACTCTGTGCGACGCAGGACACCGTGGGTCCCATCGCCCGAACCGTCGAGGACGCCGCCCGACTCCTGGACGTACTCGTCGGCTACGACCCCGAGGACCCCGTGACTGCCACCGGCGTCGACGCAGTCCCCCAGGACGGCTACCGCTCGCATCTCGACCCTACTGGCCTCGAAGGCGCTCGCATCGGCGTTGCGCGGGAGCTGTTCGGGCTCTCACCGGGGAGCGAAGCAGACCAAGCAGCCGCGGCAGCGGTGACTGCTGTCGTCGACGACGCCATCGCGGCGTTCGAGGACGCTGGTGCGACTGTGGTCGACCCGGTGGAGATTGTCGACCGGGAGTTTCTTGACTCCGCGCGCGTTCTCGGCTTCGAGTTCAAGCGCGACATCGACGCGTATCTCTCTGGCCGGCCAGAGGTTCCCTATGACAGCCTGGCGGAGCTGGTCGAAACCGACACCATCGCCCCCAGCGTCGAACAGCGTATTCACGACGCCGACATCCTGGGGACGGACGTTTCGAGCCTCCGAGAGAACGCCGACTACCTCGACAAACTCGAACGTCGCCGAGAAATCCGCATCGACACACAGGCCCGAATGGTCGAACAGGAGCTGGATGCGTTGCTCTACCCGCCGTCGACGGTGCCGCCAGTCGAGATCCCTGCCCACCAACCCTTCGAGGAGATGCGGTGTGAGCTCGCCGCCCACACCGGAATGCCCGCGATTACGCTCCCCGCAGGATTCACCGAAGATGGACTTCCGGTCGGCGTCGAGCTTCTCGGTCGAAAGTTTGCGGAGCCGCGACTCCTAGAGTTGGGGTATGCCTTCGAACAGGCGACTGAGAACCGCCACGAGCCATCCGCATTCGGCGCGCTCGACTGATTACTCCATCTCGATTTCCACGTCGTTCTCCGAGATGTGGAGATAGGTGATGTACGACTCCCCACTGGTCTCGTAATCCAGGACGCCGCCCGAACTCACGTAGTTTATTTTTGCCCCACCACCGCCGCCCCCTGTGGTACTTGTCGCCTTCAGCGAGAACGAGTCACCCAGCAGCGCGACGTAATGCCGGGACAGATACCGACTTGTCGTTTCGTTGCCGGACTGGTACGTCACGGACTCATCGTCCTCCATGTGTTGGTCGAAGGTGACGTTGGAGACGGGGGTCGCACTCCAGTCGTAGTAGCTCTCCCCGACGCTCGTGTCACCGTAGGTGAGCGCTTGGTCCGAGGTAAAATCGACGTGCAACGTCGAGCCGTCGCTGCCACACTCCAGCCGGATGGGGCCGCTCCCAGCCGGAATAGACTGGTTCGACCACTCGTGTTGCTCCCCTGTCTTCGTGTTGCGATAGAACACGTAGGCCTCGATTGTGTCGTCGTCTTCGATGCCGTTTTTACAGCTGACCCCGCTTGGCACGTGAACGATGGTCTCCCACCGATGGTTCCCACCCTCACTCCGGAAGCTCAGGTAATGGTTGTTGAACCCGTTTCCTTGGTCTTCGGCCTTCACGTCCACGGTGAACGAATCGAGGCTGTGGCCCTCAGATTGACCACGTGCCTCCACCCCGTCGTCGTCCAGCGCGTCACTGAGCTGGAACTGACCAGTTGCCCCAATCGTGAGCAGTTCGACGGTAGCCGTCTGTGCGTCGTGGTCGACCGAGACGTTGCCAGCGGTTCGCCCGCGGAAGAAGCTGGCCCACCCGTCGTAGAACTCGCTTTGGACCGTGACGGCGACCGAACCCTGTATCACCGGGTTGGCGTAGCTTCGGCCGTCGTCGTAGCTCTTTGATGCGTTGGGATAGACCTGTTGGGAGTCCTCGGCTCGCGTGGCGAGCGCCGTCGTTTCGCCCGCCGCGCTGTCGTTGTTGGTGACACGAATAACCGGGAGTGTCAGCGTGCTGCCGCGGTAGTTGAACTCCGGCTGGGAGAGCATCGTGCTTCCGTTGCCGCTCCGACGCCAGACACCGCCTCCCTGGTAGGCAACGCTCGTATCGCCGTTGCGATAGCGTACCGCCCCCAGCGACGCGTTGTACAACTCCGTATCGGTGCCGTTACCCGTGGCGTTTCGATGGACCACCCGAATCCAGCCGGCGTCACCGTCGGCCGAGTAGGTCCCACCCTTGGAGTCACCGAGGTCGATCTGCTGGACGGGGCTCCCGCCGAGGGCGACGATAGCCACCTTGGAGTCGAACTGCGTGAGCGAGTGTTCGGCCATCGACAGCGTCGTAACGCGTTCGGTGTCACTGAGCGCCTGCGTTCCGTAGCCGACGACCAACCCCGTTCCCAGCAGCGTGATAGCGAGAATCAGGACGACACCGATGGTGGACGACTGGCTCCTGCGGTCGGCCTGGAGGGAGGGACCACCGTCACTCATGGGTAGGTAGTACATACTCCATGGTCATAGCTTCACACCCTCCTGAGGTGCTGGCGGGTCGGTTCATGCGACCCCCGCCGCCGCCGGCTCTGCTGCTCACGACGCCAGCCCCCGAGATTCGTTCACCACGAGTTCGCGCTGGCCATCACCGTCCGCATCGCGGTACGTGACCACCAGCGGCCCGCCAATGATCGTTCGGTTGGCGACGGGAACACCCGTCCGTATCGTGACCGTCGCCACGGCATTGGCGCCCTGGGCCGAGGCGGCGATGGACGCTCGGGCGGGCTGGTCCGCGGGTGAGGACTCGTTCGTGACTTCGAGCGTGTAGGCACCCCCTGCAACTCGGTCGGGGAGCCAGATCCGGACGCCAATGACGCCGCCGTCGGTGCTCTGGGCGAGCCTGTCGCCATCGTTCAGTCCGGAGGCCAACTGTTCGACGGAGACAGAAAGCTCCTCCTGGGCGATTCGGTCGCGCTGATCGTCGACAAGCCCACCACCCGCGATGAGCAGTCCGCCGATGAGGATAGCCGTTATCGCCAACGTGATTGAGTAGCCCAGTGTCGTCGAGACGCCACGGTCTGTACCGCTCCAGCGAGGGGTGTTACGCATCGAGTTCCTCCGGGGCGAGCCTGACGTTGGTTCGATAGTAGATGACTGAACTCTGGTAGGTCACGCTGAGTTCGGCGCTGTACAGCGCCCACGCGGCGTAGGGCCCGCCAGCAGCGTCGTCAGCGCCGGTCTCGAGTTTGTTGATGGGGCGGTCGACGATGAGGGAGTAGTTGCCCTCGGCGTAGGTACCGTTCTCGAAGGTCACTGTGTACTGGGGGGGGAGGCGGCTGGTGAGCTCCTCGAGCGCATCGCAGTCCTCACCAGCGAGCGTGGCTGCCGAGAAGTCGATACTGACACGATCGTCCGCTCCTGCAGAGACGCTACACTCACTGACTTCGGTGCCGTCGTCGTAGAGCACGACTGTCACGTCATTCGTGAGCGTCCCGCTATTGTATATGTAGAGTGTCAGTTCCTCACCCCCGTCTGCGAATTCGACAGCGAACTCCGGATCGTCAGCAAACAGATCGTCGTCACCGAGCGATCCTTGTTCGACGGTCATCTGAAACGCACGAGCAGTCGTGTTGTTCGCCACGGTCCACTGTCGGCTGTTGTTGTCGTCGGTGAAATTCCGGGTGCCGTTCTGGCCGATTTTCGTCCCGCGCTTGGTTTCGACGACCGAGACGTGTGCGTCCGCAAGAGCGGCCGAGCTATGGGTGTTCGCGCGGTCGCTCCAAATCGAGACGGTGTCGTTGAACGTCGTCTCGAGATTGGTGTAGTTGCTGTTGTTCTCGATATTGACGGTCCGCAGCGAGCGGTCGGCCATTCCGGTGGCAGCCTGTTCGTACTCCACAACCACACCCGTTCCCGGACCTGCATCACGAGTCGCGATATTGCCGGTGTAAATAGCCGTGTTGAGGAGCACCGCTAACACGACGAAGATCACCGCCAGCGCCAGCGCGCCAACGAGGAACAGTTGGGCGCGGTCGCCCTCCCGGAATCGCGCTACATCCGCCATACGACCACCTCCACCTCGATGACGTTGTAGACGCGGCTGTCTGGCGCCGCGTCCGGTGCGAAGAAACTCGTGTTCGAGAGCGTATCGAGCGCACTCTCGTTGGCGGCGAGCACCCGGTCGTCGTCGTAAAGCGTCACCATCCTGCTGGCCGTCGACGCGTGGTCGGACGGGTTGCCGAGGTCCACGAGCGAGATCCGTTCGCGGGCACCGCTCGACCGGACGTAGTAGATATTCACGTCGTAGGCGGTGTTGCGGTCGCCGAACGTCTCATTGAGCACGTTGCCGAACGCCGTCGGCGGGCCAGCGTTGCGGTATCCATCCCTCGAGGTGCCGTGGAACGTTCCTGCACTCTCGTTCCAGTAGAGAATCGTCGGGACGATGCTTCCGTTCTCGACCTGGGTCGCCAGTAAACCCTCCGCGAGCGACGCCTGCTGGTTCTCGATGTGTTGGCTCGAGGTGCTGCCTGTCAGCGGTGTCACGGCGGTCACCTGGAGTGCAAACAGCACGCTTGCCAGGAGCAACATGCCTGCCGCGACGGCTTCGAGGGTATGCGCTTGCCCCCGACTCTGTGTTCGGGTCACCAGACATACACCTCCAGTGTGTGGGTCTCACCATCGAGACTGACAACTCGGCGTGCCGTCGAGACGGTTTGCTGCGTCGGGAGCGACCCACCCGCCACGAGCGTGGTCTCGTCGAGCGTCCGGGTGGTCCCGTTGGAACGGGTGATTTCAACACGGACGTTCGTCGTCCCATCGAGCGCGAACATCGTTCGAAGACTGTCCGCAGTCGTATCGAACCGACAGCTCGTCGGTGCAGTAGTGTTCGTATCGAGTTGCCTGAAGAACTCCTCAGTACAGGTTGCATTGAGAATGAACGGCTCACTCGGGCTGCCGAGCATGTCTCCCGAGAGCGAACTCGCGAGGCGGTCTGCTACCTGCGTGTCACCGCTGGAGCCGACGAAGGGTGCGAACATCCCCGGAATCGTGCCAAGGACGAACACCAGTGCGACGAAGAAAATGCCGACGGCGATGCCGTAATCGAGCACTGTCTGCGCCCGGTCGTCCGAAATGAACCCGCGCGCTCGAAATGTTAGTGCCGACCGGTGGCTACCGGATTCGGAACCGACGCCGACGACTGGGGGGCGTTTTCGGGTCAACCGACCACCAACCAGACGGCGAGTGCGAGCGTCTGAAGCACAACAACGAACTTCACCCCGGAGATGATCTTCGCGTCACGGATATACCCCGAGATGAACCCCGAGAGCAGTGCCTGCAGCGTGACGGCGTGGAAGAACAGCAGCGAGAGCAACTGCGTGTCGACCCCGCCACCGAAGCTTGGCCCTTGGCTCCCACCACTGCCGGCTTGGCTGGTCAGCCCGGACATCACGTCGAGGAACTGGGTTTTCAGAATCGCCATCACCGCCAACAGCGTGAGGTAGGTCATCAGGATGATGGCGACCTGCATCCGGGTGCGGGAGATCCGCTCGCGCTCGATGTCGTCCTGGTTCTCGGAGGCCTGTGCGGCCGTCGACAGCACGTCCGTAATCTGGCTGGACGCTTCCTGTGCCTCTGCGATGAGCTTGATAGTGCGGGCGAGTCGGGGGATGTGGTACTTGTTGTTAAACTCGACCAGCGCATCGCGGAGGCTCATCCCGTAGTTCACCTTCGCGTACATGATCTCGAACTCGTCGGCGAGTTTGCCCGTCGACGTGTCGGAGACCGTCTGAATTGATTCGAGCAGGGTCTGTCCCGTGGCGTTGGCCGAAGAGAGCTTCCGGAGGTTCTCGGAGAGCTTTCCGACGATGGAGCCCCTGGTGTGTTGGTTCCACTCGTAAAAGACGGCAAGGGGGAGCAAGATGAGGTACGAGGGGATGTAGTACCAGGCGAACGTCCCCCAGACGGGGTTTTGAATCATCCCGCCCCACGTCGTCGGCGCGCTCCCGTCGACGAGCAACAGCCCAACCACCACCGCCGTGAGCGGAACGGTGAGGGCCATGGTAAACAGCGGACTATTGCGGAAGAATATGTGCGGCTCCGCCAGCAGCTGCTGGGTCTTGTAGTTCCCCTCGCGGGATTTGATGCGGTCGAACAGCTTGAACTCTCCCGTGAACGCCTCGATGAGTCCCAGGTGGATCAGCCCCTCTTTGTGAGCCGTTTCAAGCCGCTCGCTCCCATCGCCGGGTGACAGATACCCGTCGCCCGATTCGTCCTGTTTCACGGTCGAAAGGAGCACGAGGAAGCCGCCGCCGGTCAGGGGCGTCAACGCGTAGACGGTCCCGTAGATGAGCCTCGTTTTCGGGTCACCCATCATGCTCATGATGACCAGAATGATGATGAGCAACAGCGGGAACAGCGAGAGCGTCATATACATCTCGCCGAACAGCTCCATCGTTTCCAACGTCATCTCCTGTTGCTGTTTGGCGGTCCGCATGTGTTTTTCCTTCTTGTCGTAGAGGAACTGCTCCATATCCCCGCCGGAGTTGATGATCGAAAGCATATCCGTCAGGAACTGAGAGAGTTCGTCGCTGGGGGTTTCCTGGGACTGCTTGCGAACCGCATTCCGGTAGTCGGTCCCGAAATACTGCGTCTCGTTGACGATGCTCTGGAACTCCTTTGCGACCTCGTCGTATGTGTCGTCGGCGGCCGCCATCGACTCCAAAATCTCGAGTTGGTTCAGCCCCCCAACCGAGAGCGCATACATGTAGGAGACGGCGTCGGACAGCAGCATGTTGATCTGCCGCTCTCGGGCTGAGGCTTCCGAGTAGGGAATGACCAGCAGAGTCCCGAACCCCAGCGCGAAGCCGATACTCCCGAAGAAGAGCCCCGAGATGAGGATCGCTGCTGGGACCGTCGCGGCTTTGAGGGTCGCTGCGGTCTCGGCGCTACTAACTGGGATACCCAGGCTAATCTGCTCGGCCGAGAGGAGGCCGAACTCAAAGATGGCCCAGCCAGAGAGGCTGCCGGCCAGCCAGAGTAGCCCGCCGATGATGACGCCGACCGCAAGCGATCGCGAGATGTAGAGTTCGACAATCTCGTTCATCCGCGCCTCGACCAGTTTCTTCTCGATATCGGCCACGAAATCCCCTTCCGAGTCGAACAGTCGGGTGAATAGGGGGTAGAACGCGTCTGCCAGCGGATCGGCGTCCTCGCCGCTTCCCTCGCCGAGTTCCAGACTCATTTACTCCTCATCCTCCTCCTCGCCGGCGTCCCAGGAGTCGACCTCGGCCATCTCGTCGTCTTTGGCCTCCTGTTCGAGCTCTGTTGCAAGGTCGTCCCAGTCGCCGTCACCGCCCCAAACGGTTTCTGAGTCTTCGTCTGCAGCGTCCTCGTCTTCTCGACTCTCGGTAGGCGACTCGCCGAGAGCAGGTTCTTGATCGAGAGCGGGCTCCTCATCGAGAGATCCCTCTTCGTCAACGTGTGGTTCGTCGTCAAGACTGGACGCTTCGCCAGGGTCAGACGCTTCGTCCAGAGTGGGTTCCTCATCAGACTCAGACCCCTCATCACGTGTGGAGTCCACGTCGTGTTCGGGTTCTTCGCCCAGCGTTGGTTCCTCGTCGAGGCTTGGCTCATCGTCGACGGTTCCGTCGTCGGTGAACGGATCAGTATCGTCGTCCAGTTCGGCATCGCTGCCGTCGGTAGGCTCCCCGAACTCCTCAGAGGGTTCCGATTCTGTTTCAAACTCCGTCGATTCATCGTTTGACAAGGCGTCCTCGGTGGGTTCGGCCTCCTCCGATGGTTCAGGCTCGCCGAGCACCACCGGCTCGTCGGGGGGCGCAGTATCGTCAGTATCCTCGGAGTCTCCTGCAGAGATGTCGGGCCCACCAGTACCATTCTCTGCTTCCTCAGACAGTGGGTCGAACGGTTCGAAATCAGGTTCGTGCGCTTCGTCGAGTGTCGAATCAGCGCCGGATTCGTCCCCGTCGTCGGTCCCATTGGTTTCGTCCTCACTCTGAAAGCCGATTTGTTCGTCGAACTCGTCGGTATCGAGTGCGTCGGCGGCCTCACTAGGTTGTGGCTCTTCTGCTTCCTCGCCGGCAGAGAGCGCCGGCATCGCCTCCACTGAATCGTCTTCGAGTTCCCCTGGGTCGACATCGTCGAGCGCAGCCCGGTCCTCACCTGGCTCGTCTGATTCGGCGCCGCTGGCGACTGAGGATTCCTCGCCCTCTGGGAGTTCGCCTGCCGTATCCGGCGTTACCTCGATATCGTTTGCGGCCTCGGTGTCGATTAATGCCTCCGCGACGCTTGCCTGAATCTCGCCGCGGAACTGCTCGAACAGTTCCTCATCCGCGCGCTCAAGAATCGCGGTACACTCTGCGGCAATCTCGTCACTCGGGTCCGGTCGTGGCACCATCGCCTCCTTATCGGGGTCGATGTCGATGAGGACGGACTCCATCTCTCGGAGGTCCTCCAGCGACGCCCCCAGCTGCTCGTTGGCCATCAGCGCCAGGATAGTCTCGGGGTCGTTGATGAACGCCTGGAACGTCGCCGCTACCTGCGTGTAGGTGTTGAGCCCGCGGTCAATGAGGTAGGCAAGCACCACCTGACGTTTAAATATCTCCAGATCGAGCTCCTCGCGGTTCCAGCCGCGGTCGAACATAATCTCGTCCAGCGTGTTGGAGTCGCCGATGCGCAGGAATTCGTCGGTTTCTGCTTGCCACTGGTAGACGTCTTTGACGTTAATTTCGTCGTTCTCGGCGTCGTAGTGGTTAATCTCGGTCAGGGACTTGTTCCGGCGTACCTTGTGACCCTGCACCCGGGTGGAGGACTGGATCGAGACGAGGTCCAGCGCCGTGAACATCGTCTTCGAGACGTTGATGGGTTCGGTTGTGAACCGCTTGAGCACCTCGCCCACGTTGTCCGCGTGGAACGTGGAGTAGGATGTGTGACCAGTCGACATGACCTGGAACAGGTCACGCCCCTCTTCCCCACGAACCTCGCCCATCACGATGTAGTCGGGGCGTTGACGCAGTGCAGCCTCCAGCAGGTCGAACTCGTCTACGTCCCCTTTGTCGTCGTCGGTGAAGGAGGGCCGGGTGACGGAGGCGATCCAGTTCCGCTGTGGGAGTTCGACCTCGCGCGTGTCCTCGATGGAGACGATTTTCGTGTTCGACGGAATGAACAGCGAGACAGCGTTTAGGCTGGTCGTCTTCCCGGATGCGGTACCCCCTGCGAAGATGAGGGATTTGTCGTTCTCGATACAGAGCCAGAGGAACGCCATCTGATCGAGTGAGAACGTTTTCCAGTTGATGAGGTCGACCGGCGTGAACGGGACGTCCTTGAACTGGCGGATGGTGTAGTTGGTCCCGTGGTCGGACACTTCTCGGCCCAGTGTGAGTTGGGCACGTGAGCCGTCGGGCAGGGTGGCGTCGACCTGCGGCCGGCGCTTGGAGATACCCTTCCCGGAGCGCTGGGCGAGTTTGACGACGAAGTCGTCGAGTTCGGTCTCCCCGTGGTAGATGTTGGAGATAATCTGCTCGTAGTCGGAGTGGTAGACGAAGACGGGGGAGTTGTAGCCGTTACACGAAATGTCCTCAACGTTGATGTCGTGTTTGATACCGTCGATGCGCTCGTACCCGATGAAATCTCGTTCGAGGTAGTAGAGCAGCTTCTCGACCTGGTACTCGTTGAGGATATCGGCGTTCTCTTCGAGCAGGACAGGTTCGGGGCGTGCCTGAATCCCCTCGAGCTGCCTGATTCCGGTGATGGGTTCTTCGTAGCCGAGCAGGTCCACCAGTCGGCCAGAGAGCCCAGCGCTCGGGTCGAGGTCGAACCGCTTGGCGAGCGTGTTGCCGAGGCTTCGGCCGTTCTCGGGGCCGTCGTAGAGGTCGTACCGGTCGAGGAGTTCGCGGGTCTCAGTCTCGATCACTGAACGGCGATGGGTCTCGTCACCCGCGGTGGTTCCCTCACGTTCGTATTTGATAGCGGCTCGGAGTTTGTCCGAGAGATACTGCTTGAGGTCGGTCTCGATCTCGTTGAGGTGCGGTTCGATGACGTAGTACTTCTTCTCGTTTTCCTTGGTGGAGTGGAAGATGACGATGAACGAGTAGGGTTCGTTCACCCAGTAGCGGTCCTCCTCGCGGAAATGAGATTTCTTGGCCGCTGGCACCTTTTTCTCGAGATCGTAGCGGTTCGCGATTGTCACGCGGCCGTCGTCGTCGGTGAAAAACTCCTCCTCGTCGACGTTCTCGTTCACGTCGACCGTGCGCTCGTCGACGAGCGCAAGCAGTTCTTCCCCTGCGCGCTCGTGGTCGGCCATGACCGTGCCCAGGTCCTCGGGGTCGAAACCGAGCGCCTCGCTGGGGTCGAACGTCTCGGGTTCGCCCTCGCTGTCGGTCGGCGGGTTGCCCTCCTCGTCGAGGAAATACTCCCGTTTGTAGTCCGCCCAGCCGTAGATGTCCTTGATGACGGGCGTCTGTTCGTAGCCGATGAGGGGTGAGGACTCGGTGAGTTGCTCGGCGACGCGGTGGGTAGCGCCGATGCGAGCCTCGAGTTCCCACGGCGGGAAGCCAAGATACGCGGCGGGGTCGATGTTGGTTCGCTCCCAGTCTTTCTGTCCGATCGTGGTTTCAGTCTCGCCCCAGCGTTCGCTGCCGGGCGCTTCGTCAAATCGCTCGTAGAGTGCTGCAGCGGCATCTTCGTGGTCGTGCTCCCGAAGGAAATCGTCCCACGTGTATTCGCCGACTACAGCCCCCGTGGGTTGAACCGCGGGGGCCTCCGCAACCTCCCCCTCAAGTTCGGGCGCGGGGGCGGCGTCGTCGCCCTCGAGTTCGGGCGCGGCATCGGCGTCTTCGGTAGCCATTACAGGTGTGAAGAACGGCTGTACGCAAAAAGTCTCCCCCTGGATATCATTCACCATAACCGGGGCTTCGCCGAGGGTAAGCGTCTATTACTTACGGTGGCAAATCCGGGCGAGTGACGTGGGATCGGCAGACTGGACCACGCCCGAGTCGGACGGTTTTGCAGTCTCGAGGGGTCGAGATTGTCATGCCAGGGGCATCCTAACGGTGTGGAAAATTCAGGCAATTCGTTGCGATACCGGTTCTATCGTCGAAACACAGGCGTGGTGGGATTCGAACCACAGTCGGAGCAAAGCTCCTCCCTGAGTAGAATCTCGCCATGCCGGTTCGCTCCCGTTCGTTCGCTGCACGGGCGTGGTGGGATTCGAACCCACGATCGAGGAGTTAGGAACCCCTCGCCTTGTCCGCTAGGCCACACGCCCTCGGCCAACGGTAGGCCGTCGGGCACCAAAAGAACACGCTTCCGTTACTTGTTCCGCTCGGTCTCGGTTCTGGCCTCGGTTTCGGTCTCTGTCTCGGTCTCCGTTTCGGTCTCGTCGGACTCCTCGACACGCTCGGAGTTCATCTCCTCCACATTACTGTCTTCCGGCGGCTCACTCATATCTTCGAGTTCCTCGTTCAGTTCCTGGCGACCTTTCTGGAACTCCCCCATCGCCTGCCCCGTCGACCGGGCGAGCTTGGGAATTTTGTTCGCACCGAACAGCAAGACGAGAACCAGAAGAATGACGATCATCTCCGGGCCCCCGGGAATTGCGCCGAACAGCGGGACAATCTGGGACATCTCTACTGTATAGTTTTCGGCTTGCGACTATAGGCTTTTTGGACCGCGAGAGGGAGCACCACACCTCAAGAGCTATCGCCGCCGGGACACGTACTGTTTTTCCACCGCGAGCGCTTTTGGCCGGTATGGCTGACGACCCGATGGCCGTTGGAGAGGCGGCACCGACGTTTAGGCTACCAACCGCTGATGAGACCGGTATCGGTCCCAAGGGCTTTGAGGACCATCTGGGCGATAATCCGCTCGTGGTGGCGTTTTTCCCCGCTGCATTCTCAGGCACCTGCACCACAGAACTCTGTACGTTCCGCGACCGACTCGGACCCTTGTCCGAAACCGACGCCGCCGTGCTCGGAATCAGTACCGACCTGCCGTGGGCGCTCGCGGAGTTCCGTGAGCAAGAAGGACTCTCGTTCCCGCTGGCCGCTGATAACGATGCCGCAGTCTGTGAGAGCTACGGCGTCCGAACGCAGTACGAACCCTACGGCATCGACGCCGTGGCCCGTCGCGCGGTGTTCGTCGTGGACGCCGATGGTGTCGTCACCTACCGCTGGCTCGCCGAGAACCCGGGACAGGAACCAGACTACGAAGCGGTTGGGGCTGCTGTCGACGCCGCCTGAGAGGTGCCGGCGTCCCATCTGTCGACGCCGCCTGAGAGGTGCCGGCGTCCCGTCTGTCGACGCCGCCTGAGAGGTGCCGGCGTCCCGTCTGTCGACGCCGCCTGAGAGGTGCCGGCGTCCCGTCTGTCGACGCCGCCTGAGAGGTGCCGGCGTCCCGTCTGTCGACGCCGCCTGCCATTCCCGGCGCCCTTTTCCCGTGGCCCTGAGTGGATAGAGATATGGCTACTGAGGAGACCGAGTACGAGTACGACCCGCACGCTCGCCACGCCTTCCCCGACGACCGACTGAATCAGCTCCTGCCAGCGCTCCTCGAGGACCCCGAACTCATCAGCTATCTCGAGGCACAGAACGTCAACGCAGTCACACGAAAAGGCTACAACGACCACGGCACCAAACACATCGAAATCGTCCGGAACCGCGCTCTGCGGCTCTATGACCTGCTCAAAGCTGGCGGCGTCTCTTTCAACGGCGCGCGCCAGCAGGGGCTCGACGAGGCCGACGAAGCCGTCATCGTCGCGCTGGCCGCGACGCTTCACGATATCGGCCACATCGTCCACCGGGACAATCACGCCTACTACTCCATCCCACTGGCTGCTGATTTCCTCGACCGGTTCCTCGAGCAGTTCTACGATATCGCCGAGCGCGTCCGTGTCAAAGGCGAGGTACTCCACGCAATTCTCTGTCACCACACCGAGGAGACCCCGCTCACCCGTGAGGCTGGAGTCATTCGAGTCGCCGACGCACTGGACATGGAACACGGCCGCTCGCGCATCCCCTACGAGGAGGGCGGCCGCGGCATCAACACTCTCTCGAGTCAGGCCATTCGCCACGTCGGCCTCAAGAGCGGCGACGAGCGGGCCGTCCTCGTCGAAATCGAGATGGTCAACGCGGCCGGCGTCTATCAGGTAGACACCTTGCTGAAGGCGAAGCTCCGTGACTCCATGATCGATGACGAGGTCCACATCGTCGCCATCAACACAAAGAGCGACGACAACCTCGTCGAGCGCATCGAACTGTAGGTAGAAACCAGCAACCTGCGCGGAGATGGATTGCTTTATCTGATTCAGGTGTGTCGACCGAATCGATAGTGGCCCGCGTCGGAAACTCGGTCGCGCTGCTCCGGAACAGAGAGTTCTTCTCGCTCGCGGGGACGGCATTCGCCCGGAGCCAAGCGTACTCGACCATCATCATCGCGCTTGCGCTCTACGCGGACGCGTTCAACACCACTGGGTTCATCGAGGGGCTCTGGGGAACCGCATTCGCGCTTGTCCAACTCGGTATCGTGCTGCCGCTGGGGCGAAAAATCGACACCGGGAACGCCAAACATTGGCTGCTTGGTGGACTGCTGGTCAACGTCTTCGTCTTCGTCGGATACATGTTCGTCAGCAGTTCCATCCACGTGGTCCTCATACGCATGTTGCAGGGAATCGGGGCCAGCATGCTCTGGATTACCGGCGCATCCGTGGTTGGCCAGATTTCTCCCGACGGTGAGAGCGGCCGGTGGCTGGGGTCGTACAACCAAGTCGCGGCCCTTTCGTCGCTGGCCGGCAACATCGTGGCGGATTCCTCCTCTCGGTGTACGACCCACTCGCCTCCCGAGTGGTCTTCGCCATCCTCACGCTGATTACCCTGGTGACGTTCGCGCTCGTCTACTTCAACCTCCGTGACAACCCGGGCGGCGGCGTCGAGAGCAGCGGTGCAGAGTCCGGGGCTGAGGCGCTCAGGAACCTTATCGACCTGCCGATGGTTCGAGCATTAGTCCTGTTTCGGCTCTCCTTTTCAGTGGGGAAGATGGCGGTCATCATTTTCCTCCCCATCCTCGCACGCCGTGAGTTCGGTATTGGTGCGTTCGCGATCGGCTGGATTCTCGCCGGCGGGAAGATTACCAAGGCGCTGTTACAGGGCTACATCGGCGACATCACGGACCAATACGGAAATCGCGCGAAATTCGTCGCCGTCGGCGCGTTGGTCTACGGCCTCGGGGTCGCGCTGATTCCCCTCTCGATTCCGGTCGAGGAGGTGGTCGGGCGGTTTCACTTCGGCTATCTCGGCCGTGGCCAGGTGCTGGGCGGCGGCTTCATCGTGCTGTTTCTGGCCTATGCCGTGCTCGGGATCGGGGACTCCATCCGGCTCCCGGCCAGCATGGCGCTGTTCGTCGAGGAAGGTGAGAAGTACGACTCAGTGGCGAGTGCGATGTCCTTGCGCTCGATCTCCTGGAAGGTCGGGCAGACAGTGGGTCCGATCGGTGTTGGACTGATAAAGGACTTCGTCGGGACCGCCGAGGCGTTCCTGACGGCGTCGGTGTTCGTCATCTTCGCGACAGGCGTCTTCTGGCTGGTCTATACAGTTTCAGACGAGCCGGAAGTCGTAGCGGCGTCGCCGAACGGCTAAGGGTCAGTCGTCAATCGTTTCGACCTCGAACGCATCACGCTCGACCGCCAGCCGGAAGGTCGGGACCGTGCGGTACTCAACCTCGACGACGTTCTTCCGTTTGAGGCTCTGGAGCGCGCTTCGGACGTCCTCCACGTCAGGGTCGATATCGAACGCCTCTCGGAGCTTTCCGAGCACGCTCACGACGCTCTCGGAGCGCTCCTCAGGGCCAGCTAGCACGTCGAGGATGTGAGCGTGGAGTTCCGGAACGCGGACGAGATCGGGGATTCCGCCTTCCTCCTCCGGTGGAACGGCCGGTTCCACGTCGACGAGGTCGACACCCTCCGCAGTCGCGCGGATGAGGCTGTCGTCGTCCCGGTAGTAGTACTCCTTGAGTTCGTTCTCGAGATACTGGTGGACCTCGCTGCCGGAGTCCATCCCCCAGCGGTCCTGCAACTCCTTGTTCTTGGTCGGCTGGAGCGTGACGATATCCGCGAGGCGCTCCGTCGCCTCCTCTTCCAGAGCCATTTGCCCCTGAGTGTGCGGCGCGGCCCTTTGGCTATTCCGATGGTCGGCGCCGGACCGCGGCAGCTAACTTCCCGCCCAAGCTACCAATTGCCGTGCCAAACGTCACCGACCGCATCCGCAATCCGTTCGGGATGGAACCCGACTGCGAGCAGTTCGTCCCGGGATACGGCGACGCCAACGCCGACTTCCACGTCGTCGGCGACCACCCCGGCGTCCACGGCGGCGTCGAGACTGGCGTCCCGTTTACGGGGACAGCTGCGGCCGAACGGCTGCAAGCGGCTCTCCGAGAGGCAGGACTGCTCCGCACCGTGGGCGACGAGCCAGAAGTCAATCGAACGTTTCTCTCGTACCTCCACATGTGCGTTCCCGAGGGCGAGGTGACTGCGGCCGAGTACGCAGATATGGACCGCTATTTCGACGCCGAACTCCGAGCAATCGCCGCACATGTCTTGCTCCCGGTCGGCGAGCGCGCGACCCGACACGTCCTCCGAGAGTTCACTGCGCAGGCCCACCGGACGGATATCAACATGGCCCGGCTTCACGGGCAGGAGCTGCTGGGGAGCGGCTGGCTCGTGCTCCCTATCGCCGACCCCGTGGAGTGGGATGACGACGAAGCGGAACGACTTGTCGAGTCACTGCTGGAGCTCCAATCGACTGATTTCCGTCGCGAAAGCGACCTCGGACGGTTTCTTCCTGGTGGCGAGTCCTACTACGTACGATAGCGAGCACCGGCACCCGACGACACCTCACCGGGTCGCTAGCAGATACCGACCGACATCCACAAGGAAGCCGAACCCGCTAATCAGCGGGAGCACCACCAGCCCGACCAGCACGGCTGCCGTCGGAAGGGACACGAACGGGTATGTAGCGAGCGTCGCAACCGGCCCGAGTGAAACGAGCGCGTAGGCCCACGCGCTCCCCTGCCCGAACTGCGCCACCGCGGTCAGCACGACGAGCGGGAGCAGGCCCACCCCAACGAGGAAGAGGAGTGAGAGTCCTGGCTCACCCGCAGTGACACGCTCTGCAGCCGCGACAACGTACGTTGTCGGCGACACCAACGGAAATGCACCCAAAAGTGTCGCGACGGGCGCTGTCGAGAGGTCAGTAAGGACCCCCTCGGCTGCTTGACGGTGCTGCAGCAGGTACCCACCGAGGCCACCCACATAAGTGAGCAGCGCGATGACCACCACCACGTACCAGCGTCGGAGCCCACGGCGCCGCCGGACGCCCACAGATGTCGACGAGGTGGATCGGCTGCGGCTCGTCCTCCCGTCGGCCACGTTGTCCCATTGTGACGATTCCGAGCGGTCAGCACCTGCAGCGGTGTTTCGGCTCGACCGACTCGTATCCGTGTCCTTGCTCGTTGCTGAGGCGTTGGCGGAGCCAGACTGGCTGGTGCTCGTCCTGCTTGACGTTCCAGAGGATCGATTTCGGCGGCTGCACTGACTGGTCGAACTGCTGTTCGCACTCGTGGACGTCCTGGTGGAGGACCGCGATGCCGTTCCGGAGTTCGTCGTCTCCGCACCAGGAGTCGCAGTGGAGCTGTCAGTGCTCGACTCACTCCCGCTCGTCGGGATGTCGTCGGCCTCCTCGAACTCCGGGAGGACAGCGAACGGCGGAAGCTCGTCGTCGAGGTGTTTCTCGACGTACTCGCGGTGGCCAAGCCGGTCGTAATCCTTCCGCTCGGCGGGTTCGGAAAGCACCTCGTTGGCGATCCGGATGAGTTTGAACTGCTCGTCGCCGTCCGGGTCGTCATTCACGTCCGGGTGGTACTCCCGGACACGGCCGCGATAGGCGCGTTTCAGTTCCTCTGCAGAGGCGTCAGCGGGGGCACCGAGGACGTCATAGAGGTCCGTCGGCATTGCTGTCTGGCGTTACAGCCAGTTCGGGTTTGAATCTACCGCACCGACGCGACCCAGACAAAGTGCGAACCCTCTTGGTCGGGCGACGAGGAATCGACGTATGGAGCGTATTCGGCTGGGGAACACAGTTTTTGAGGGGCTGAACAACGTCTACGTCCTTCGCGGCGAGGAGACGGTGCTCGTGGATACGGGCGTCGCGACGGCGGAGACCCGCACAGAACTGGCAGCGGAGCTTGCGGAACTGGGGCTCACCTACGCGGATATCGACCGCGTCTTCCTCACGCACTGGCACTACGACCACGCTGGCCTCGCCGGCCACATCCAGCAACAGAGTGAGGCCACTGTCCACGTTCACAAGGCCGACGCACCGCTGGTCGCCGGCGACAGCGAGTCGCTCATCGAGGAGCAGACCCTCCAGCAGGAGAAGTTCGAAGAGTGGCAGATTCCGGACGGCCCACGCGAGGAGTTGATCTCGTTCCTCGAAGGCCACGCCGACCTCCGTGGCGAGACAGTCGATGTGACGCCGTTCGAAGGAGGCGATTGGTTCGAGGTAAACGGTCTCGAACTCGAAGCAGTTCACCTCCCGGGCCACGCGGCGGGCCTCACCGCCTTCGCTGTTGAGCGCGAGGGCGAACAGCAGGCGTTCGTCGGCGACGCCATCCTCCCGAAATACACGCCGAACGTCGGCGGTGCCGACGTGCGAGTCGAGGCGCCGCTGGCGAGCTACGTCGGGAGTCTTCTCGAAATCATCGACCGAGATTGGGACCGCGTCTACCCTGGCCATCGTGACCCTATCGACGACCCGGCAGGCCGCGCACGGGTGATTCTCGAACACCACCGAGAGCGAACGGAGAACATCCTCGACGTGTTGGACCGTCACGGTGCGTGTGACGCCTGGACTGTCAGCCAGCACTTGTTCGGCGAACTCGAGAAGATCCACATCCTCCACGGACCCGGCGAGGCGTTTGCCCACCTGGACCACCTCGAGAGCCACGGCGTGGTCGAGAAGGTGGCCAATGAGTACGAACTCGTGGAGCCTGGCGTCGATGTGGACGGGCTGTTCCCCGAGCCCTAAACGGAACGGCTTCGCGTCGCTCGTGCACGCGAGTAACGCGTTTTTACCCCAGTAGCTCGAATTCATCAGTGATGAGTGAAGCCCACCCGGAGTACCAGGTCGCCGTTATCGGCGGCGGTCCTGCCGGCCTGACGACCGCATTGTATACGACTCGCCTCGGTCACGACACCGTCCTCATCGACCGAGGCGGTGGTCGCGCAGCGATGATGGCTGACACCCACAACGTCATCGGAATCACCGAGGAAACATCCGGCAACGAACTGCTCGCGACCGCCAAAGAGCAGATCGAACAGTACGGCGCCGACACCGTTCGCGGACTGGTCTCGGATATTCAGGGCTCCGAGGGGTCGTTCCATCTCGACGTTGGTGAGGACAGCTACACTGCCGAGCGCGTGGTGCTCGCCACGGGGTTCTCCGACGAACAACCCGACCCGCCGCTCCCGCGAACCGGTCGTGGGCTCCACTACTGTCTCCACTGCGATGCCTACATGTTCGTCGACGAGTCGGTCTATGTCATGGGGACGGGCGAGAGCGCCGCCCACGTCGCGATGGTCATGCTCAACTTCACGGACGAGGTCGACTTGCTGCTCCGCGGGGAGGAACCAGCGTGGAGCGACGAGACCGACCAACAGCTCCGTGCCCATCCTGTCGATATCATTGACGAGGAGATTTCGGGGATGAATCGCGGCGATGACGGCTGGCTCGAGAGTTTCGAGTTCGAGGACGGCACCGTCCGAGAGTACAGAGGCGGCTTCCCGATGTACGGCTCGAACCACAACGCCGAGCTCGCCGATATCGTTGGCGTCGAACGCACCGACGACGGCACTGTCGCTGTCGACGACCACGGCCGGACCTCCGTCGACGGCATCTCTGCGGTCGGGGACCTGACGCCCGGGCACAACCAGATTCCGACCGCGATGGGAGAGGGCGCTCGGGCAGGAATCGGTGTCCACTATGACAGCCGAGAGTTCCCCAAATCGCTCGAGGAACTCGACGGTGAGGAGGTCGGCCGGGAGTCGGTCCCAGCGATTTCAGAGGAACTGCGACAGACCGCGGCAGAGTTCCGTGGGGAGGCGCCCGAGGCCGCGGCCGACGACGACTGAACCGGCGACTGATGGGGAGTAGCGAACAGGCGGCGCACCGCGGAGTTCGCCGACGGACGCGCCGCGCACCCGCTTTCCCGTCGACGGCGACAGTTAGGCCACACAATCTGTGGTTCCGTCCCCCTATTTGAACTCTCGCGAAGGGGAACGCCCTTATTCTTCCACCCAGTGTGTCGAGATGGGCACCGGTGGTCTAATGGCAAGACCTTGGCCTTCCAAGCCAATGATCTGGGTTCGATTCCCAGCCGGTGCAGTGCTGTCGGGCGCCGCAACTGGCTCTCGTTCTCGAAGCGGTGTTCTGAAACTCACTCCTCAGGCCGGTCGCGCATGAGTTCTTCGGCGGGCCCCGTCCGCACGCCTGAACCAAGTGTGACCCCTGCGTTGAGGCTCGTCTGAATTCCGGTTTTTACGTCGTCGCCGCAAACGACACCGTACTTTCGGCGGCCCGTGTTCGTCAGTTCCCCCTTCACGAGCGCGCGGACCGGTTCGTCGTCGTGGCGGAGATTGGCCACGGTCGTCCCCGCACCGAAGTTTACGTCCCGGCCCAGGAGACTATCGCCGACGTAGGAGAGATGGCCAACCGTCGCACCCCGCATGAGGACGCTGTTTTTGACTTCGACGGCGTGACCAACCGTCGCATCGGGGCCGACGACAGTTGCCCCCCGGACGTACGCATTCGGCCCGACGCTCGCTCCGGATTGGATGAGTGCTGGACCTTCGACGACGACGCCAGCGTCAACGGTTGCACCCTCCTCAAGGACGACAGCGCCGCGGAGCTCCGCCGATTCGTGAACCTCACCGCGGATATCGCGTTCCAACTCGGCGACCTTCCACTCGTTCGCAGCAAGTAGTTCCCATGGACGGCCAACGTCCAGCCAGCGGTCGAACGGGACCGCGACGACGGTGTCGCGCTCGCAGGCGCGCTCCAACACGTCGGTGAGTTCGAGTTCGCCGCGTTCGCTCTCGCCGACGTCCAACCATTCCTGAGCGGCCGGCGGAAAGACGTACGCCCCGCTGTTGATGAGATTCGAGGGCGGGTTCGCGGGCTTTTCAGTCACACCGGTCACCCGCTGGTACGACGACTCTTCTTCGGCTTCGGAAGTATGGAGCACGCCGTAGGAACTCGGGTTGTCAACCCGGTAGGAGCCGACGGCTGGCGCGTTGGCGTAAAGCTCTCGCAGCGACTCCTCGTCGTAGAGCGCATCGCCGTTCAGCACGGTGAAAGCCCCCGGTTCGAGATGGGGTTGGGCCGCACGAACGGCATCGGCGGTGCCGCGCTGGTCGGGTTGCGCCGCGAACTCAACCGGGATACCGGCGTACTCCGACCCGAAGTACTCGCGCACGGCCGCTGACTCGTAGCCGACGACCACCACCAGTTTCGTCGCCCCGGCGGCGACAGCCGTCGCCGCGGTGTGTGCCACCAGCGGCCGGTCAGCGACCGGTAACATCGGTTTGGCGCAGTTGTCGGTGAGCGGTCGCATCCGGGTTCCCTGGCCAGCCGCGAGGAGGACGGTTTGCATACCTTCCGTTATGTTCAGGCCATACTTAAACGAATGGAGCCGACATCCGCCGCTTTCGATGATCCGCCGGGCCGTCGAAAACGTGCCAACCGAGGGGAGCGTGAGTACGAGATGAGCTTCGACGAGGACGACGAGTAGCCGTCGGCTGGGGATAGCTCAGTTCTCGCGTTCCCGTTCGCGACGGCGCTCGAGGAGTCGCTGAATTCCCTTCCCCGGGCCGCCGTCGATGGGCCAGCCACCGGTCCGCCACTGCGGCGGCTCCGGTTCGAACGCCCCGCAGCGGCTGCCGCACTCGGCCTCAGTCTGGCACCGCCCCTTCGCCGCACAGGAGGGCACCAGCCCCCGACCCGCACGTCGAAGTTCGTAGTGGCGGCAGTCCGGCCGCATCGTCTCCGTGATCGAGCGCCAACCCTTGCCGTAGGCACGCTCAGCAATCCAGCGGCGGCGACGGGCTTTCTCTGCAGCGTCGAACACGTCGCTCCCCGCTCCAGTGTCCAGTGAGGAGGGTAACCAATCCACGTTCGCATCGTCGGCCTCGACGGCAGCCCCGCGTCTGTCCGTGAAATCGAACGTGAGCACGCCCACGTCAACGGGGAATTTTCGGAGGAGCGCTGGCTCGACGCTGGCACCCGTTCGGCTGGTGGCCAGCCACACCTCGTCGGCGAGACCCGCATCGACGTCGTGGGTCAGTTGGTCGGTAAGCGCGGCGGCGGCGCTGGCGTCGAGGTCCGGCTTGTTCTCGATCGCGATGATTCGACGAACCCAATCGGGGTAGGGTCGCTTGCGACGGATTTCGATTCGGTTTCCGTTCTTTCGCTTGTTGATGAGGCCTCTGGCACCAGCCCGGTGGATGGCCTCGCGAACGTACCGCCAGTCGTAGCCTGGGTCTGGCAGGGCGTCACGGTAGAATCCCCACTCTGCTGGGGCGTGGCGGACGATGGGCAGGAGTTCGCTGTCGATGGTTCGGTCACCGAACGTCTGTCTGGCGGCGAGTCCTTCGGGGTCGCACTCGAGAACGATGGTGTCCCAACGCCGTCGCTGCGTGCCGAGTTGTCTGGAGACGAGGACCACCGAGTCGTCGCTCGGATTGGTCGCTTGCGGCTCCGAATCTCCGTCTCCGGGTGGCCACGCGAGTTCGGCCCAGCGACAGACTAACAGTTCGAAGGTGAACTCCGCGTCGACGACTGAGGCGGACACGGCCTACGTCGGCGTTCCGACGTAGCCCTCGCCGTCGGACTCGCGCACGTCGTCGAGATACTCGTGGGCTTCCTCGAGAATGTCGCGCGGGCCGTCCTGTGTGATGGTGTTAAGCGCCTGGTCGTAATCACGCCACTGGAGGTCGCGGTGCTCCGTGGAGAGTTCAGCGCTGGCCTCGAACGACCGAGCGATGAACAGGTGGACCGTCTTGTGGATGGTGTCCCCACCGGCCTGGAAGACGTAGTCGTACTCACGGCGGAAGCCGTCGACCAGTCTGAAATCCTCGATGCCCGCTTCCTCTCCGATTTCACGTATCGCTGTCTGCTGAAGCTCCTCTTCCCCTTCGATTCCGCCCTTGGGGAACTCCCAGTCCCCCGGTCGGCTCTTCAGGAGTAGGTACTCCCGTTCGCCGCGGGTGTCGCGGAAAAGGATGGCTCCGGCGGACGTCGCTTCGACCGTCATTAGCAAATGGTAAGCGACCTTCTCTTAAATCGGCTTCGGTGGCTTCGGTGGCTTCGGTAGGACGCGGGAGACGCTGGCACGCGGGAACGCCGGTAGATGCGCTTTTCACGTTCCAGTCCATCAGACAAGCTATGACCTTCGTTACGACCCTGACGTTCCAGAGCGGGGACAAGACCGCTCTGGACGAGACCGTCAAGGGGTTGAAAGACCACGTCGAGCGGAAGGGCGCCGAGTGTAAGGGCCCCCATCAGGAGCAGCCCAAACACCACTCGGTCCCGCTGTACAGCCGTTGCCAGTCGGGTGAACAGTTCGAGCCGTGGCAGTACACCGTCTACACGCGCTGGCTGGAGATTCACGGCTCCGATCACATCGCGCGCGAAGTCGCCGGCACCGACCTCTCCGACGCGATCCACCTCGAAGTTGCGGTCGAGCGCCGTGCGAGCCAGGCCTACCGCTAACTGTTCGTCTCGCCGCGACGACTGGGTTTAAGCAGCCAACCGACCCAGAGTCGCCTATGCAACTCGAGACCGACTCGCTCGTTGACCTGCGTCGTGACCTCCACCAGCACCCCGAACCAGCCTGGTGTGAGTTCTACACCACCGCCCGTCTCGTCAAGGCACTCGAGGCGCGCGATCTCGACGAACTCCACGTCGGGCCCGACGTCTACGGCGACGCCGAGCGGATGTCCGTCCCCGACCAGGAAACCCGCGCAGAGTGGTCCCAGCGCGCCGTCGATGCTGGTGCCGACGCTGGTCTCGTGGAGCGGATGGACGACGGCAACACCGGCGCCGTGGCTGTGGTGCGGAAGGGTGACGGTCCCGTCGTCGGCCTCCGAGTCGACATCGACGGCCTCCCCATCGAAGAGTCCGACGACGATGGCCACGTCCCGGCCGACGAAGGGTTCCGCTCGGAGACTGGCTGGATGCACGCCTGCGGGCACGACGCCCACGCGACCGTCGGTGTCGGCGTCATCGATGCCGTGCTGGATTCCGATTTCGCTGGCACCCTCAAACTCTTCTTCCAGCCTGCCGAGGAGCGCGGCTCCGGCGGTGGGCCGATGGCCCGCTCGCCACACATCGAGGACGTTGAGTACCTCTACGCGGTCCACGTCGGACTCGACCACCCGACCGGCGAAATCGTCGCCGCAGTGGGCGGCTTCCTCGCTGTCTCAGGGTTCGAGGTGGAGTTCACCGGCTCGCCTGCCCACGCGGGCGCCCACCCCGAAGAGGGTGACAACGCCATCCAGGCCATGTCCGAGGCCGTCACCAGCATGTACGGCATTGCCCGGCACGGCGACGGCCCGACCCGGGTGAACGCCGGCGTCGTCGAGGGCGGCACCGCGGGCAACATCATCGCCGAACACGCCCGAATGGAGGCGGAAGTCCGTGGTTCGACAACCGAACTCATGGAGTACATGTGGGAGGAGACGAGTACCGTCATCGACGCCGCCGCGGAGATGCACGGCGTTGAGGCCGACCGCACGCTACTCTCGCGTGCGCCATCCGCCGAGAGCGACGAACTGCTCGCGAACTTCATCCGCGACGCCGCAGCATCCGTTGAGGGCGTCGACTCCGTCCTCGATTACGACGACCTTGGCGGCAGCGAGGACGCCACCTACCTGATGAACGCGGTGCAGGAGAACGGCGGCAACGCCTGCTACATCGGCCTCGGGACGGACCACCCCGACGGCCACCATACAGCGAAGTTTGACGTGGACGAACAGTCGCTGCGCATCGGCATTGAGACGCTCTCAGGCGCCATCATCGCACTGGGTGAGGACCGAGCCTGAGGCTGCACCTCTCGACGTAACAGAGTACCCTCCGAACGAGCGAACCGAGCGACCGCGCGAACAGCCGTCTAGTACTTCGGGTCCGCGCCAGTTCGCTGGTAGACACACTCCATAATCTCATCACGCTCGTCTTGCCACTGCGGGAGCGCGCTTGGGCGGTCCGGGTAGCGTTCGTAATGGTCCAAGAGGTCCTCCGCGACGTTCCTGACCGTGTAAATCTGCCAGATGTTGTCGAGGTGCCCCATCGCGCCTTTGAGTGTCTGCAGCGCGACCCGCGGACTGATTGAGGTCTTGCCGGAGTAAAGTGCTTCGGCGATGGGTTCGCCCGGCAGGGAGGCCAACAGTGAGGTCAGGTCCTCCACGTCGATTGCGGTCGAGAGGATGTTGTACACGTCCAGCGCGGCGTACCGGGCGCCGAAGTGGTCCATCACGCGCTCGTTGTGGCGCCAGAGGGCGTTCTCGCTCACGTCGCCGCGGGAGATGGCCCCGATAGCTTCCTCAGCGGCGTACTGTCCGGAGTAGGCTGCGCCCGCGATTCCGCCGCCGGTGGTGGGATTGATTAGGGCCGCGGCGTCGCCGACGGCGATGTACCCCGGCGCAACCATCGAGTCGTAGGGTCGACGGGTCGGGAGCGCCGCGCCAAGCTTGTCGACGACCTCCGCACCCTCGAACTCGGGGCGGTCCTGCAGGTCATTCCTGAGGTCCTGCACCAGCTTCATGGGCTCCTCACTCATCTGGAAGCCGAGTCCGACGTTGATCGTCGTCGGGGTGCGCGGGAAATACCAGAGGTAGCCGGACGCGCGCTCTGTGGGCTTGAACACCAGCGCGTCGTCCCAGTCGACGGGTTCGGGAACCTCGACGATTTCGCGGTAGGCCGAACAGAACTGCGAGTAGGTGACGTTGGTGTCAAACGTCGCGTCGGAGAAGTCGGCGTGGTCCTGCAGCACCGAGAGCGCCCCCGCCGCGTCAATAGTGACCTCGGCGTTGTACTCCACGGCCTCTCCCTTCCGCTTGCCCGTAACACCGTAAACCTGCCCGTCGTCCTGCAGCACGTCCGTGACGACGGTATCGTAGTGGAACTCCGCCCCCGCATCGTCGGCGGCCTCAATCATCAGGCGACCGAACTCCCAACGGTCGATGACGGCCAACTCCCCCGGTACGGGGATGTTGAGTACGGCATCGTGGGAGGGAATCTCGAAGCGACCGTGGTCGACGCCGGTGTTGGTGAACGCAGACTCGATCTTGGATTTGGGAATTGCGTCCGGGAACGTATCGGCCCCCTTCAGCGCGTCGCCACACGCGATGTGGCCCGCCTCCTCCTCGTCTTTCCGCTCCAGTACGGCCACGTCCAGGCCATCCTTGGCCGCTGTTGCCGCGGCGTAACAGCCAGAGGTGCCCGAGCCGACGATGACGATGTCGTACTCGTGTGTAGTCATTGTTCTCCCTCCGAAGGCGGGAAGCAAAACTCTTTATCCCTGACCCCGGCCGACCGCTTGGCCTGGCTCACCGTGAGCGGGAATCAGTCCTCGCCGGAGTCGTAATGCTCGCCCGCTGCCTCCGGAATCCGGGTCCGGCCAACGAGAGCAAGTACGACGATGACGGTGATGTAGGGGATGGTTTGGACCAGCGACGGCGGCAACCCGTAGCCGAGTTGCTGGAGGCGAATCTGGAGCGCCTCCAGGCTCGCAAACAGCAGCGAGGCGCCGAACGCCCCGAGCGGGTTGTAGTTGCCGAACAGGTAGGCGGTGATCCCAATCCAGCCCCGGCCGGCAACCATGGTCGAGCCGCTCCCGATGAACTGGCCCACCTGCCCCAGCGAGAGGCTGGCGCCGCCGATACCCGAGAACAGCCCCGAAATAAGCACCGCAGCGTAGCGGACCCGCCGCACGTCGACGCCGGCAGTGTCGAGCGCCTTGGGGTTCTCCCCGCTGGCGCGCACCCAGTAGCCGAAAGAGGTGCGCCGGAGGACGTACCACGAGAGCGGTGTGGCCAGCAGCAGCATGAACACCGTCGGGTCCGAGTCGAAGAGTATCTCGCCGAGGACGGGAACGTTCGACAGCAGTGGGACGGTCCAGCCGTCGAGCGTCGGCACGCTCGTGGAGTTGACCGTGCCCCAGATGACGTTGCTCGCGAAGGGTGCTGCGCCGAGCGCGATGAGCCAGACTGCCAGCCCCGCGATGACCTGGTCGGCACGGTACTCGATGGTGACGCCCGCGAACAGCAACGAGAGCGCGACGCTCATCAGCACGGCGACGTAGAATGAGAGCCACGTCGCCGACTGTGAGGCGTCAGTCAGGACCACCGTCAGGCCCACCAGGCCGACCGTCGCGAGCAGGCCGCCCCCGACTCGCGTCCCAATTTTCCGCACACCGCTCCCGAGCAGACCGAGGAAGGCGAGCACGAGCAGCAGCGCGAGCACACAGACCAGCACCAGCACGACGCCCGGCATGACCGCCACAGCCTCCCCGCCGCGCAGCCAGTAGGAGACGGCGACGCCGGTGAACGCGCCGACGATGAGCAGCCCCTCGAGCCCGATGTTGATGACGCCGGATTTCTCCGCGAAGATACCCCCGAGCGCTGCGAACGCGATTGGGACCGAGAGCCGGACCGCTGAGGCGAGATAGCCCGTGTCGACGATGCGGATGACCTCAGTCACCGGGCTCGCCGGGAATAGCACCTCGATGGCCAGCGCCACGACTGCGACGACCAACACGGCGGCGGCGAACGCGAACCGCTTGGTCGCCCTCATTGGACACCCCCACCGAGGCCCCAGCGGGCACCCAGCATTCGGAAGAACTCAGGCATCGCGACGAAGAGAATGACCAGCCCGCGGATGACCCCCACCAGCTGTCGGGGGACACCGAGCTGGAAGTCGATAGAGAGGCTCCCCGCCGACATCGTGCCGAACAGGGGCCCAGCCAGCAGTACACCCAGCGGATTGTTACTCGCGAGAACGGAGACGGTGATGCCGTCGAAGCCGAGTGGCGGAACGCCCGTCACCCAGCGGCCGACGGCCATCAGCACCCAGACCGCGCCGCCAGCGCCGCCGATTGCGCCTGAGAGCGTCATGCTGGCGACGACCATTCGTTTGGCGTCGACACCTGCGTACTCCGCGGCTTCGGTTTGGAGGCCAGCCGTCCGGAGGTCGTAGCCGAAGGAGGTGCCCCAGAGGAGATACGTTGTCGCCGCGACGAGCACCAGTCCCATCAGGAGCGCAACGACGGGGCTGAACGTCGCCGCCTCGGGCACGTCGCGCGTTTCGATGGAGCCGCTGCCGGGTTTCTGGAAGTACGTCGAGACGAGGAAGAACGCCACGTCTGCAGCGACGAAGTTGAGCATAATGGTGGTGATGACCTCGTTGGCGTCGAAGTAGGCTTTCAGCGCGCCGGGGATGGCCGCGAAGAGCCCACCGACGATGGCGCCAGCGAGCATGGCGACAGTCGCGATAATCGCACCGCCAATAGCGCCGTCGGGCAGCACCGGGCCAAGCGCCACCGCCGTCAGCGCCGCCGCCAGTCCACCGAGCACGAGTTGGCCCTGCGTCCCGATGTTGAACAATCCTGCGCGAAACGAGACGGCGACCGCCAGCCCCGTGAACAGCAGGAGCGAGGTCTGTTCGGCCATTATGCTCAGGCTGAAGGAACTGGTCAGCGGCGAGAGGAAGAGGTAGTAGTAGACCGAGAGGGGGTTGTAACAGGAGGGGCCGAACGTCGGCGTCGCACACTCCGCAAAGAGCCCCGAAACGAACGTCACGACGCCGCCGAGAAGCACCGACGCCACCACGGCCGCGACGCTGACTGCGAGTCGTTCGCCTGCCGAAGCGTCGACGAGCCGGCCCAGCAGCTTCGCGACGGAATCGGGCAGCCAGTCTGTGTTCATGTCTCGACCTCCGTCTCGGGCGCCGCAACCGTTGGCAGTTCGGCGGGACGCTCACCCGCCATCAGGAGTCCGAGTTGTTCCTCGGTTACTTCGTCAGGGTTGACCACTGCCATCAGTTCGCCGTCGTGCATGACTGCGAGCCGGTCGGAGAGGCTACGCACCTCGTCGAGCTTCGACGAGACGAGGAGGACGGCGGTCCCTGTCTCCCGCAGGCCGAGCAACTGTTCATGGATGAACTCCACACTTCCCACGTCCACCCCGCGAGTGGGATGGGCGGCGACAACGGCTTCGGGGTCGCGGTTGAACTCCCGGCCGACGATGAACTTCTGTTGATTGCCCCCAGAGAGGGATTTCGCGGTCGCGCCTGTCTCCGGCGGGCGAACGTCGTACTCGTCGATGATGTCGGCCGCGTGGGCCTCCGTCCCGCTCCAGTCGATGCGGCCGCCGGGGGCGAAGGTCCCGTCGTGCTGGCTGCCCAGCAACCCGTTCTCCACGAGGTCGTAGGACATCACCAGTCCTCGGGCCTGTCGGTCCTCGGGGACGTAGGCCATCCCCGATTCGATCCGTTGACGGCGCGAGCGATGCGTTATCTCGCTGTTACCGAGGTAGACACGGCCGGCCGCTGGCGACCGAATGCCCGTCACTGCCTCGATGAGTTCTGACTGGCCGTTGCCGTCGACGCCAGCGATGCCCAGCACCTCGCCTTCGGCGACGCTGAACTCGACACCGTCGACCGCTCTCACGCCGCGTTCGTCGTCCACGACCAGGTCGCGAACGGCGAGGCCGACGTTGCCCGTCTCGACGGGTGGCCGCTCCACGTCGAACAACACTTCGCGACCGACCATGAGCTCGGCGAGTTCCTCGCCGGTCACGTCGTCGGCGGTGACGCTGCCGACGTTCTTCCCGTCACGCAACACTGTGACCTCGTCTGCGGCCCCGGTCGCCTCACTGAGTTTGTGTGTGATGAAGATAATCGTCTTCCCGGCGTCGGTCAGTTCCTCGAACACGGCGAACAGCTCCTCGATTTCTTGGGGTGTCAGGACGGCCGTCGGTTCGTCCAGAATGAGCGTGTCGGCGCCGCGGTAGAGCGCTTTCAGAATCTCGACGCGCTGTTGTTCACCCACAGAGATGTCCTCGACGGCGGCCGTCGGATTGACGTCGAAGCCGTAGCTCTCAGCGAGCTCGGAGACCTCTTTGCGGGCGCGCTGCCGGTCGATCGCGAGCCCGCCCCACTTCCGGGGCTCGTTGCCCAGTACGACGTTCTGGGTGACCGTCATCGGTTCGACCAGCATGAAGTGCTGGTGAATCATGCCGATCCCGGCGTCGATGGCATCGCGGGGGGAGTCAAAAACCCGCTCGTGACCGTCGATGACGACCGTCCCCGACGTCGGTCGATAGAGCCCGTAGAGGACGTTCATCAACGTGGTCTTGCCTGCGCCGTTCTCGCCAAGCAGCGCGTGGACGCTCCCGCGCTCGACCGTGAGGTCGACTTCGTCGTTTGCGAGGACGCCGGGGAACTGTTTGGTTATCCGTCTGAGTTCAACCGCGGGAGCGCTCATCTAGTTGGAAAGTGACAGGGCGGTTCGTCTCGGCACCGCCGAGACGGGCGTTCAGGTAAGTCTCAGGCGTTTTCCGGGTCGGTCGGCACGTCGATCTCGCCGTTGTTGATGGCGTCTTTCGAGGACGCGAGCGCGTCGGTGATGCTGCTCGGAATCTCGCCCTCGTACTCGGTGCCGATGACTGCTTCGACGCCGTCTTTCTCGAGGCCGAGTGCGGTGACCTCGCCGCCGTTGAACTCCTCGTCGACGACGTTCTGGGTCGCGTTGAACACAGCGGTGTCGACGTGTTTGACCATGCTCGCGACGATGGTGTGGCTGGCAGCGCTACTGAGCGACTGGTCGCTGTCGACCCCGATGGCGAGGCGACCGCGCTCGGCGGCGGCCTTGAACAGGCCGCTCCCCGTGCCACCCGCGGCGTGGTAGATGACGTCTGCGCCGTTCTCGTACATGGAGTCGGCGATCTCCTTCCCCGTCGACGGGTCGTTCCACGAGCCTGCGTACGCACTGAGAACCTCGATGTTCTCGTCGGCGTGGTGGGCGCCTGCGATGAAGCCGGCCTCGAACTTCTTGATGAGGGGGTTCTCTTTGCCGCCGATGAAGCCGACGGTCGTGCTGTCGGGCTTCGTGGAGAACGTCTTCTCCTCATCATTGTAGCTGCCGTCGTGGCTGAACTCGCGGGTCGTCAGCAGGCCGGCGAGGTGGCCAACCTGGAACGAGCCCTCCTCCTCGCGGAAGACGTAGGAGGCAATGTTGTCAGACTCGACGACGCTGTCGACCAGCATGAACTTCTGGTCCGAGAACTCGGAGGCGTTGGTCTCGAGCGCACTCGTCTGGGCGAAGCCGATGCAGCAGACCAGCTCATAGGTTGGATCCGTGGAGCTGGCGAACTGCCGCTGCATCGTCTCGAACTGGCTCTGGCTCTCGGGTTCGGTGTTGGAGTAGGAGATGTCGAGCTCCGACTCGGCCTGCTGAATTCCGGTGTGAGCCATGTCGTTGAACGCCTTGTCGCCGATGCCCCCAAGCGCGTAGACCATCCCGACGTTCGTCTCCGCGTCGTCGCTCCCGCCGCCGGTACCAGTACAGCCAGCGAGTCCAGTGAGTGCAGCGCCTGTGGTACCTGCGAGGAACGTCCGACGGTCGAGGTTGTCGCGCATCGTTAGCTGAAAGTTCACCGTAGGACCAATAAAGTCGTCGTTTCAGCGACCGTGTGGCGCCATCTTGTCCAGTACGGTAACAGCTGTGCCCCTGTGACAAAGAGTCGTGTACGCGGCCCACAGGGGGCCCAAGGAGACAACACTCAGCCGTCGATGGCTGTCTCGACGACGTCTCGCGCCGACGAAACCAGCTTGTCGACGGTGTCGCTCTCAGCGTAGATGCGGAGGTACGGCTCGGTCCCGCTGGGACGCACGAGCACCCATGAAGCGTCCGGGAGTTCCAAGCGCACACCGTACTCGTCGTCGACACTCGCGTCCGGGAACGCCGCCGGGAGCGTGTTGGCCAGCTTGTCCATCGTCGCCTCCTTTCGTTCGTCGGGGCACGGAACGCTTACTTTCCGGTAGGGTCGCTCGCTGATGGGCTCGCGGCGTGCGGCCAGCGAGGAGTCGGCGAACAGTCGTGAGAGGACGGCCGCCGAGCAGACCCCGTCGATCCACCCGCCGAACTGCGTGTGGACGTGTTTCCACGGCTCGGCAGCGAACACCACATCACCACCGTCCGCGCGAGCTTCGGCAATCCCGTCGTGGAGGTAGCCCAACGCCACACGCTCGACATGGCCGCCCGCCTCCCGCACCCGCTCGTCGATGCGCGCGGAGGCGTTGGGTGTCGTGACGACGACTGGGTCCTCGGCGTCGCTCTCCCGGGTGTACTCCTCGGCCAGCATCGCCAGCACGGTGTCCTCGTGGACGACCTTGCCGTCACTATCCAGAATCACGATGCGGTCGGCGTCGCCGTCGTGTGCAATCCCGAAGTCAGCGCTACCCTCTTTGAGGAAGGCAATGCAGTCCCCGAGCGTCTCCGCTGTCGGCTTGCTCTCACGGCCGGGGAAATGGCCATCGACGTTGCCGTTCAGCGTCACGATGTGTGCTCCGAGTTCATGGAGCACCGCCGGCGTGGTCGTCGACGCCATCCCGTTCCCACAGTCGACCACGATTTCCAATCCGTCGAGTGGCGCACCCAGTTCGCGGGCGTATTCGACAACTGCGTCACGATAGTCAGGGAGCACGGCAGCAGCCTCACCGCTGCCCCACGCATCCCACTCGGTCGGCCCGTGGTCTGCTGCGACGCGCTCCTCGATGCGGGTCTCAGCCGCACCGCTGTACTCCTCGCCGTCGCAGAAGAGTTTAATGCCGTTGTCCGTCGGCGGGTTGTGTGAGGCGGTGATAGCGACACCGTAGCGCCCCTGACTCGCGAACGCCAGCGCGGGCGTCGCTGCCTGGCCAACCTTGACAGTGTCGGCTCCAGCGGACTCAAGGCCGGCGACCATCGCGGCCACCAGCGCCTCGCCCGTCACACGACCGTCGCGCGCGACGACGAACGCCACCTGTTCGCCATCGGCGGCCGCCACCGCCTCCGCACCGGTTGCTTGCCCAACCTGGAGGGCGAGCGCCGGCGTCACCGTCTCTCCGACATCACCGCGAATCCCGGCGGTTCCGAACAGTTCCATAGCTTCCGGGTCGGTACGGGGGCACTTGGACTGCCCGGTTCCGCCCGTTCCAGCAACACGGCGTTTAACTGACTCACCCACAACTTCCGGCTATGACCGAGGAGCGAGTGCGAGCCCGCGTGCAGATTTACGGCCGAGTGCAGGGTGTCGCCTACCGAGCGAACACGGAAGAGACAGCGAACGAGCACAGTGTCGACGGCTGGGTGGTCAACCGCGACGACGGCCGGGTCGAGGCAGTGTTCGAGGGCGACCGCGAGAGCGTCGAGGAGATCATCGAGTGGTGTCACACGGGGAGCCCACAGGCCAGCGTGGACCGCGTAGAGGTCGAGTGGGAGGAGCCCGAGGGGACGCGCGGTTCCACGTTCGGTGGTCCGGGTAAGGACTGACACCCTCCTCCGTGGATTTGCAACCTACGCACGCGATGTCGAGACGACCCAGACGCCTGCAGCCATCACGGCGCCGCCGACAGCGAACCACGGGCCGATAGTTTCACCCAAGAACACCGCCCCGAGCGCCGCGCCGACGACGGGCTGGGCGAAGAAAAACACCGCAACGGTGCCCGCAGCCAGTGTCTCTAACCCACGGTACCAGAGTACCCATGCCGCCGCCGTCGCCGCAAGACCCAGGTACAGCACCACCAACAGCGCGCGCGGCGCGAACAGCTCTGCGATGGGTGGCTGTTCGAGGTAGAGTTCGACTGCTGCCAGCGGCGCGAGCATCGGAATCGCGGCGAGACAGGAGTACGTCGCTGCAGTCAGTCCAGAGTACTGCCGGACCACCGGCACACCCCAAACGGTGTATCCAGCCCAGCAGACGCTCGCAACAACGAGTAACAGCACGCCCGCGCCACCAGCGGTGCCGGCGCCGGTGACCATCCGTGCCAAATCGTACTGGCCGGCAACGACCAGTATCGTTCCCACGACCGCAATCCCAACGCCGATGGCTTTCCGCGCGCCAACGCGTTCACCGAGTACTGCAGCGCCGAGGCCCACGGTGAAGACGGGTGTGAGGATCGTGAGTAGCGAGCCCTGACTGGCGTTCGTGAGTTCGGTCCCGAGAAACTGCGTCGCGATGGTCGCAGCCACCCAGAGTCCCAAGACGGCGAACTGACGGTAGTCAGCCCGCTCGACAGATTCCTCATTCGAGAAGTGGACGACTGCATAGAGCACGACGCCACCGAGCGCGACGCGAAAAAAGCCGAGTGTGAGCGGTGGGACAACCGAGAAGCCCCATTTGCTCACGACGTACATACCGCCCCACAGCGCTGCAGCGAGCAGCGGGCCGAGGGCCGCTCGGTCCACTACTCGTAGTCGGTGCCGCCGAGATACAGTTCAGAGACCTCGGGGTCGTCCATCAGGGCATCAGCCGGACCCTCGTGGGCGACCCGACCCTGGTCGAGGACGTACCCGCGGTCGGAGATGTTCAGCCCGGCTCGGGCGTTCTGCTCGACCATCACCACGGCTGTCCCGAGCTCGTTGACCTGTTCGACGCGATTGAACACGTCCGCGGCGGTGTTGGGTGCCAGTCCGGCCGAGGGCTCGTCGATGAGGAGCACGTCCGGCTCCATCACGAGCGCGCGGGCGAACGCGAGCACCTGTCGCTGGCCGCCCGAGAGCGTTCGGGCCTTCGCGGTGCGCTTTTCCTGTAACAGCGGGAAGCGCTCGTAGAGCGTGTCGAGTACGTCATCCAGCCCGCCCGAACGGGCGACACCGCCCATCCGGAGGTTCTCGTCGATGGAGAGCGTGCCGAAGACGTTGTCAGTCTGCGGGACGTAGCCGACGCCCTCGCGGACGATCTCCTCGGGTGCCATCCCGCCGATCTCCTCACCGTTCAGCAGCACCGAACCCTCCCAGGGTTCGAGCAGGCCGAACGCCGTCTTGAGGACGGTCGACTTGCCGGCCCCGTTCGGGCCGACGAGACAGATCATCTCCTTGTCGCCGACGTGTATGTCGATGCCGTTGAGCACCTGTACGTCGCCGTAGCCGGAGTCGACACCCGTGAGTTCGAGGACGGGCTGGCTCACAGCGCACCCCCGAGATAGGCGTCGATGACGCGCTCGTCCGTCCGAACCGCCTCCGGCGAGCCCTCGCCGAGGACGCTCCCCTGGTCGAGAACAATTATCGGGTCTGCCAGTCGCATAATGAAGCTCATGTCGTGTTCGATGACGAGGAAGGTCACGCCGTCCTCGTTGAGACTGTGGATGAACTCACGAAGCTCGTTGGCCAGCGTCGGGTTGACCCCAGCAACGGGCTCGTCGAGCAGTAGCAGGTCTGGTTCGGCCATCATTGCGCGGGCGAGTTCGACCAGCTTCATCTGGCCGCCGGAGAGCTCCGTCGCCGGTTCACCGGCGAGGTGGGCGATGCCGAACCGGTCGAGCATCTCGTCGGCGCGGGCGAGCGCCTCGGACTCCTCCATCCGCACCTGTTCGGGGTTGGTGAACAGCGCGAAGATGGACTCGCCGACCTGGTTCTGTGGGCCTACCAGCATCGCCTCACGAACGGTCATCCCTTCGGGCTTCCGGGGGGTTTGGAACGTCCGGACCATGCCGGAATCCACCCGCTCGTGGGGCGGGGTGCCGGAGACATCGTGCTCCTCGACAATCCATTCCTCGGCGTCCTCGTCCCAGCGCTCGGGTCGGAGCGTTACCGACCCGGCGTCGGGCTCGTAGAACCCCGAGACGAGGTTGAACAGCGTCGACTTCCCGGCGCCGTTGGGGCCGATGAGCCCCGTGATGGTGCCGCGTTCGACCTCTAGCGAGACGTCGTCGGTCGCGGTGAGGCCGCCGAAGGATTTCTTCAGTCCCTCGACCTGCATGACGGGGTCGCCCTTCCCGAGGGCTGCGCTGTCGTGCATCGACCGCGGCTCGTCGCCGTCGGCGGGGGTCTCGGCGTCGCTCATTGGCCATCGCCCCCGTCAGCTTGGGAGCTGCTGGCACCGGGCCACACGAGTTCACGCTGTGGCGGGAGGAGTCCCTCAGGACGGTAGCGGATCACCAAGATGATGATGAGCCCGATGAGGAACAGCCGGAGCGGCCCCGCGTCGATGGGGAGGCTGCCACCGACGAAGCGCGTCCCCTCACGGATGGCGATGATGACGAAGCCGCCGAACATCGCCCCGCGGTCGCTACCCGTCCCACCGAGGATGACCGCAATCCAGACGTAGAACGTCTGGGTGGGCAGTAGCGAGGTCGGCGCGAGGTAGAGCTGGAGATGCGCAAAGAAGACGCCCGCCAGCGCCATCACGAGGCTGCCGACGACGAACGACTCCATCTTGAATCGGAAGGTGTCTTTCCCCAGTGCCTTTGCGAGGTCCTCGTCGGCGCGGATAGTGCGCTGGACGCGCCCCCACGGCGAGCGGTGGATTCGCCGCAGGAAGAGGTAGGTAGCGACCACAAAGACGCTCACGAGCGCCAGGTTGGCCGCTGCCGTCGGCGTCCCGCGGGCGAGGTCGCCCAGTACGGGCCAGTTCTCGTAGAACCGCGGGATGCCCGAGAGGCCGACCGCGCCGCCGGTCCACTGCCCCTCGTTGTTGATGATCAGCCGGACCACCTCCGCCAGCCCGAGGCTGGCGATGGCGAGGTAGTCCGCTCGGAGACTCAGCGTCGGGATGCCGATGAGCACGGCCAGTATCCCCGCCAGCGAGAGCCCCGCGACGAGGCCCAGTAGCGGCGAGGCCGCGATGGTGATGGGCGCGTCCGAGGAGGTCACCAGCGCCGCGCCGTAGGCTCCGAGGCCGAAGAACGCGGCGACGCTGAAGTTGATGAGCCCAGTGTAGCCCCACTGGACGTTGAGCCCCATCGAGAGCAGGAGGTACATCCCCGCCAGCGAGAGGAGGTAGAGCAGGTATGTAGGGTTGATCACGCCCGCGGCCGTGAACAGCAACAACAGCGCGATGAACGCTCCCAGCGCGGATGCGACGTTGCGCTCGGCCGTCGTCAGCCCGCCGACAAGCGCGCCGGCCGCCCCGCGGAGGCTATCGGCCTCTCGCGCGGCCGCGATTGGCGAGCCGTCGGCGTCAGCCGCGTCGCCGCCGCTGCGGGCGCCACCGCCACTCTTGGCGCCGGTCTGTGGCTCGTCCTCACCCGACCCGGCTGGTCGCGTCGGGGCGTCGTCGCCCGAATCGGCCGCTCGTTTCGGATCGTCGTCGCTCATGTGGGTTCCCTCCCGGCGATGCCGCTAGGCCGGACCAACAGGATGATGACCATGATGACGAACGCGACTGCGGTTGCGTAGTCGGTGCCGATGGGGATTCCCACCTCTGTCAGCCCCGGCGTAAACTCGTGGACCATCCCGATGGCGAAGCCGCCAGCCATCGCACCGTAGACCGAGCCGATGCCGCCGAGGATGACCGCCGCGAAGATGACCAGCAGTAGGTCGAATCCGGTGCGGGGGTCGATGGAACTGGAGAGCCCGAGGAACACTCCGCCCGCGCCGGCGAGCGCGGCGCCGACCACCCAGGTCGCCAGCAGCACCCGGTCGGTCCGGATACCGCTCACGCGGGCGAGTTCGGGGTTGTCGCTCATCGCGCGCATCTTCCGGCCCAGCGTCGTGTACTGGAGCAGCGCGTGGAGCCCCACGACGAGTACCAGCGCACAAACCACCATGACGACCGACCGTTCGGTGATGGTGACGCCGAGGGCGCTCTCGATACCCGGGATTGGGCCGCTGCGCTCGATGCCGTAGCTCCGGAAATCGGCGCCGAAGCCCGCCTGTAGCACCGCCCGGTAGACGAACGCGACGCCGATACTCGTGATGAGCATCCCGATGGCGTCGGTGTCGAGTGGCCGGTAGATTACCAGCTCAGTGGCGACGGCGACGGCGGCGGCGAGGGCCATCCCCACCAGTAGCGCGCCGTAGAAGCCCAGCGGGAGCCCGAGTAGTTCGCCGCCGATGCCCGAGAGCGTCGGTAGTGCCACGAGCGCGCCGTAGGCGCCGATGGTCAGGGTGTCGCCGTGGGCGAAGTTGGCGAAGTCGGCGATGCTGTAGACGATGGAGAGCCCGACGCTCCCCAGCACGATGATGCTACTGAACACCAACCCGTTGACGAAATACTGGAGCAGCGAAGACATCCTCGCCTATTCCCCTGCGATGAATCCCTGGGAGACGTATTTCCCGTCCTGCACCTGGAAGATCTGTTCGAAGGCTCTGGGGTCGCCGTTCTTGTCCAGGTCGATGGGGCCCGAGACACCCTGGTAGTTCACATCGCTTGCGGAGCCGTCGTCACCCAGCGCTTCGACGGCCTCTGCGAAGGAGAACACCTCCGTTCCATCGGGCCCGGTAACGCCCCGGGCCTCGGCTTTGATGTCCGCAGGCTCGGTGCTGCCGGCAGCCTCGATAGCGATGGCCGCGGTGACCACGGCGTCGTAGGCGTAGGCAGACCACGCGGTGGGCTCGGTGTCGTTGTTCTCGCGGAACGCCTTCGCGAACTGCTTGTAGTTCTCCTGGTCAAGCGCAGCCGACGGCGCGACCAGCGTCATTCCCTCCGTGATCTCGGACGGTGACTGTTCGAGCACCTTGGGCCCCTTCACCGAGTCCGAGCCGTAGATCGGGATGTCGGTGTGGCCGGCGTCGAAGGCCTCCTGGGCCATCGTCGTGAATTCGGGCTGGTAGCTGACGAACAGCCACGCGTCGGCGTCGTAGTCCGCCATCGAGGTGATGACGTTGGAGTAGGAAGACTTCCCTTGGTCGTGGGCGAAGAGCTTCGACTCACCACCGTAGGAGTTCTTGAACGCCTCGGCGACGCCCTCGCCGTAGGCGTTGGTGAGGTGGGTAACCGCCACCTTCCCGTGGCCGTCCTCGTCGATGATGTCCGCCAGCGCGGAGGCCTGCGCTGCACCCGTCGGCGACATGCGCAGCAGGTCCGGGAAGTTTGTGAGGGCCGGACTGGTGGAGTTCTGTGAAATCTGGGTGACATCGGTGCCTTGAATGACGCTCTTGTAGATAGCGAGACTCACTCCAGAGCTGACCGCGCCTACCACCAGCGGGACGCTGTCCTGGTTCACCAGCTTCTGGGCGGCCGAGACGCCCGCCCCGGAGTCACTCTGGGTGTCCTCGACGATAACCTCGAGGTCGCCGCCGAGCACACCGGTCTCGTTGATGTCCGAGAGCGCAATCTCCAGCCCGCGGGCGTTACGCTGGCCGAAGGTGGAGAGCGACCCCGTTTCGGAGTTCGCCATCCCGATTGTTGCGCCACTTTCCCCACCGGTGCAGCCAGCAACTGAGACCATGCCGGCCGCGCCGATACCCTTGAGAACAGTCCGCCTTGAGAGATTTTCTCTAACCATGCATCTACCGGTGGGCCCCTTATGTAAATACGTGTCGTGAGTGCGGGAAAGACGACCACTCCGACGGGGTGGGAACTCGACGACTGTACCGCCGGATAAGGGTTAGTTGCCGCCCTGCATCTCGGTATCAAGACTGTATCAGCACTGGTAGCCGTTCACAGTTGCATCTCTGTGTTGGTGCGTCAACTTTCCCCAAAAGGGTAGCGGCTGTGAGAATACTCACTCCTCGGAACCGTGCAAGCAGCGGGTTACCGCATCCGGAACGCCTTAGCCGTCGCCGTCAGGAGTTATTGGCATGCGACACGCACGATTCCGAGACCCCAGCGGGGCAGTCCGACGCGGCGAGTGGCACGGCGATGCAGTCTCCTTCGCCGGCAAGACCTACGACCTGGACGAGGTGGACCTCCTCGCGCCGAGTGAACCGAGCAAAATCGTCTGTGTGGGGCGCAACTACGTCGCCCACGCAGAGGAGCACGATGCCGACGTGCCCGACCGTCCGCTGCTGTTCCTCAAGGGTCCAAACACCGTCGCGGGCCACGGCGACACCGTCACCTTGCCCGACGGGAAGGAGCGCGTCGAGTGGGAGGCCGAACTCGGCGTCGTCATCGGGAAGCAGGCCAAGAACGTCGATGCCGAAGATGCCA
>Ga0306907_1000131_pt1 | contig 42653 bp, 35 predicted proteins | sample AntRauTorcE11898_FD_190415 | JGI IMG/M metagenome (GOLD analysis project Ga0306907, IMG submission 190415) | Saline lake microbial communities from Rauer Islands, Antarctica - Metagenome Torckler E11 #898 (v2) (version 2) | ecosystem: Environmental > Aquatic > Non-marine Saline and Alkaline >... | reverse complement strand
GGCCAACGGAGATCCCGACGGTAACGCCGATCCAATCATTCACAACTAAAGCTTAAACGCTTCTTAATTTCCAAAGCGTCCGATTTAAAGATCGGGCGCTTTTTTTATTTTGACCCACCCCCAACCCCTCCCTAATTATTTTGTAGGGGTGGGTTATAATGGAAGGAAATTATTTTAGGGTATCTCATTCCATTTGATACCCCGATGGCTCTGCCTCGGGGTTATTTATTGTGATTTGTTTTTTGTGACTTAAATTCCCGATACAACTCCAGAAACTCACTCAGCATCATAGCGGTGGCTCCCCAAAGCGGTACCCGGTGCACATCCCAGTATGGTACGCGGTAGGTGGCCTGATCACGCAGATCCCAATCTTCAACGGTAAGGTTTTTCTTATCAACCAGTGAATCAAGTTCTACCGAAAAGGCTTCTTCAACCTCGGCCGGGTTTAGGTTGAGTTTCGGCGTGTAATCTAAAAATCCGATCACCGGCGTAACATAACTTTTGGAATGGGAAACATACAGCTTACTTAGTTTGCCGGCAATACGCACATCATTCGGGTTGATGCCAATTTCTTCTTGCGCTTCACGGAGGGCCGTTTGGATTTCCGTTTCTTCTTGCTCAGACCGCCCGCCCGGGCAACTTAGCTGCCCGCCGTGATTAATATCCGAGGTGCGGAGCGTGAGAATAAGCTCTAACTCTTGCTTGGCGTTGGGAAAAATAAGCAACAGCACGCTGCTGGCATCGGCTTCAGGCGGGGCGTCCATGCGGCGTTCTTGCCCTTTGGTGTGATTGGGCTCCATCGGACGAGGGGCCATCTTAAGCTGGGAGGGGCGGCCGGGCAATTCATTTTTAAGCCGACGATTTAAAAATTGAATAAAATCAGTGTTCATCAGATTGAAAATAAGAAATAGAATGAGCAGGAGTTAGAAAAATTATTTGGGGTGAATCAAAAATTAACATTTTGTTTTTTTAGAAAAATATTGTTTAATAGTTGAAGACAACCCAATCATACGAAAAGTTAATTAAGGCAGAATAAGAAGCTTTCTAAACTTTTTTGTAACAAATGGGTTGCGTACCGTTCTTAACTATGTGCGGCAAGGTTTAATTTTTATCAAGACAACGTTGAACGGAGTCGCCACCTAATAATAAACCAAATAATAAAACAACCTATCACTATGAAAATAGGACTTAAAATAAATGCAATGCTGCTGGCAGCAATATTAATTATTGCGGCAGGTTGCGATCAACCGACTAATATTCAACAACAGGAAGTAAATGAACCTGAAACAGAACAGACGGTAAATGGGCAGGAGATACCCGGTCAATTTATTGTGGTGTTTAACGGAGTGAAATCCAAAGGACTGACTATGGCTCAGCGTGCTGTACAAGCGGGTGAAACCATTCAGCGCATAACCGATGATTACGGCATAAACCGACAGGCGCTTAGAAGTGAGTACCGTTATGCTATCAGCGGTTTTACGGCGCAACTTTCTGATGAGCAATTAAATAACCTTAAAAATGATGACCGCGTAGATTATATAGAGCAAGACCGCATCGTTACACTTGCCCCTCCATGTGGAACACCCAATGGAGGACCCTGTGATGGAGACGGCGGAGGAGGCGGAGATTCCGGCGGACAGACTACGCCCTATGGCATTACGCGCGTTGGTGGTGGTATTTCCAGTTCAGGTACAGCCTGGGTAATAGATACCGGTATTGATTTAGATCATCCTGATTTAAATGTAGATGTATCTCGAAGTGCAACATTTATCACAAAAGGGAAAGATTCAAAAAGTGCGGATGATGGAAACGGTCACGGCTCGCACGTAGCAGGTACCATTGGAGCTATTGACAATGGTTCGGACGTGATAGGAGTAGCAGCCGGCGCAACATTAGTTGCTGTTAAGGTGTTAGACCGAAGGGGCAGCGGATCGTATTCTGTAGTTATTAATGGCGTTGACTATGTTGCGGCCAATGGATCCAGCGGTGATGTAGTAAATATGAGCTTAGGTGGGCCAACATCACAAGCGTTAGATGATGCCGTAAAAAATGCGGCCAGCACCGGCATAAAATTTGCTCTGGCTGCGGGTAATAGTGGTGAAGATGCAGCAAACCATTCCCCGGCGCGGGTAAACGGCGCTAATATTTATACTGTTTCTGCTATTGATGAGAGTGATGTATTTGCCTCATTTTCTAATTTTGGCAACCCACCGGTTGATTATGCAGCACCCGGCGTTGGCGTTCTTTCAACATGGAAAGACGGAGGCACAAATACCATAAGCGGTACTTCAATGTCAAGCCCTCACGTTGCGGGATTATTGCTGTTAGGAAATATTACTTCTGACGGAACTGCCATCAATGACCCCGATGGCGATCCTGACCCCATTGCCCATAACTAAGTAACATATAGTTAATTTTTTGAGCGCCCAGTCGAAAGATTGGGCGCTTTTTTTTATTTTGACCCACCCCCAACCCCTCCCTAATTATTTAGGGAGGGGAGATCCGCCAGCTGGCGGATCGGGGAGGGTAAGAAATTATTCTTTATTCACCCTTGCATTGTTTGTACTTTAAGCCAGCTTAAATTTTTAGAAAACAGAATCAATAGAAAAATTTTATGGCAAAGAAATATAACGTGTACGGCATTGGCAACGCCCTGGTTGATATTGAATTTCAAATAACGCCCGAATTTTTAGATAAGCATAACGTCAAAAAAGGGGTGATGACGCTGGTTGATGAAGAAACGCAATTTGAACTTATCGAGGCCATCAATAAAGCGGAAACCGTGCAAAAGCCGGGCGGATCAGCCGCTAACACCATGATGGCGCTCAGTCAGCTTGGTGGCAAAGGGTTCTACTCTTGCAAAGTAGCGAATGACCCTTTTGGCGATGAATATTTGAAAAATATGAACGATGCCGGCATCGATACCAACTTTATTAATCAACAGCAGCCCCAGGGCATTACCGGCAAATGTTTGGTGATGGTTACTGATGATGCCGACCGCACCATGAATACTTTTTTGGGCATCACCTCCACGCTTTCAACCAGAGAGATTGATGAGCAGGCTATTGCCGAATCGGAGTATGTATATTTAGAAGGATATCTTATCGCTTCAGACAGTGGCTTTGAAGCGCTGAAAAAAACAAAAACCCTGGCCGACCAACATGATGTAAAGACGGCACTCACGCTGTCTGATCCCTCAATTGTTGGAGGATTTAAAAGCCGATTTGAAGAAATTATTGGCGGAACGATAGATTTGCTGTTTTGCAATGAAGAGGAAGCGAAAATATTTACCGGCAGCGATGAGCTCTCGGAGGCGCGGGAAGCCCTCAAAAACATAGCCCGCAAATTTGTGGTAACGCAGGGACCTAACGGAGCCTTGATTTTTGACGGAGATACCTTCATTGATATAGAGCCCTACGAAGTTTCGGCCGTGGATACCAATGGCGCGGGCGACATATTTGCCGGGGCGTTTTTGTACGGCATCACCAATGGAATGAGGTATGCCGGGGCCGGTAAGCTGGCAAGCCTGGCGGGTTCAAAAGTCGTATCGCAGTACGGGCCGCGGTTGGAAAAACACGAAATGCAGCAGCTTCTGGAACAAATAACTTAAAAACGGTGAAATCATGATTGTAGAAATTTTAGGATGGGTGGGCCTGGCTATTTTGGTTGCCGCCTGGATACCACAAACCTGGGAAACCATTAAAGCAGGAGATACGCCCGTCAACATTGCCTTCATTATTATGTATTTTGCCTCAAGTTTTACGCTTGCTGTGTATTCGGTGATGATTGGTGATACGGTATTTACTGTATTAAATGTTTTGCTTTCCATTGGCAGCGGCATTAATATGTACTATAAACTTTATCCTCGCGAAACCTCCCTGTAATGCAGAAACTGGTTTTGGCATCCCGCAATGCCCACAAGATTGAAGAGTTACGGTCAAGCTTGCGGCCGTTTGATATTGAACTTAAATCGGCCCTGGATTTTCCCAATTTGCATGAGGTAAATGAAGACAAAAAAACCTTGAAAGGCAATGCCCTTAAAAAGGCGCGTTATGTGTTCGAGCAAACCGGCTGGCCTGCACTCTCGGATGATACCGGCCTGGAAGTAGATGCCCTTGACGGCCGCCCCGGCGTTTATTCGGCGCGCTATGCGGGGACTGATGCTACCTATCAACATAATGTGGATAAATTATTGGATGAATTAGCAGGCGTTGACCTAAAAGACCGCGGCGCGCAGTTTCGTACGGTAGTGGCATTGGTGATGCAAGACCAAACACGCACTTTTGAAGGGGTCTGCCGCGGCCGGATTCTTACTGAACCGCTCGGCGAGGGAGGCTTTGGCTACGATCCGGTTTTTAAGCCGGAAGAATATGATATGACATTTGCCGAGCTGGATGCGGAAATCAAAAACGAAATAAGTCACCGTGGGCGGGCAATGGACCAATTTATCAACTGGCTGAGAGAAAATCAGTAGTTTTAGGATCCGAGAGTGCAACTCCCTTTTAGCTTTAGTAGACACTATCTTTTGGAAGCGCTGTGCGCTTATGCAATCTATAATTTTCGCTGCAGAAGTGGGAGAGATTTTTCTTGCTTCAGGGTGGTTCTTTTGTAGATTTAAGAAAAATATCCTTTAACAGAGGCCGTGAGAAAATACTGTTTCAAATTATTCAAATTTAAATTTATTAGGCCAAGATACTCATTTTTTCTACTTGCTATTATGCCCCCCCCTATCCGCCAGCTGGCGGACAAGGAGGGGAGCGTTAAAAATATGTCTGCATCACTTAAATAATTTAAGACTATTGATAATTGATTTTGCCTTAGGCATCCCTATGGGAAAATTACCTCTGGAGGGGTTGTATAGACCGGGGTGTAGGGGTGGGTTATAATGGAAGGAAATTATTTTTAGGGTATCTTATTGTCTTTGATACCCCGATGGCTCTGCCTCGGGTTTATTTATTCTATTTTCCGTGTCTATAAAATTATCTCTAAAATATTAAAGAAAAAACAAGCTCTTGGAATTTACCATCATCGATTACATCGTAATGGTCGTGTACCTCGTTGGGGTAGCCTTGATTGGTATCAAAATAGCGGGCCGCCAAACGTCCACCTCTGATTACTTTCTCGGCAGTCGCGATATTCCCTGGTGGGCGGTGTTATTTTCTGTGGTGGCTACTGAAACGAGTACGCTAACGTTTATCAGCGTTCCGGCGGTTGCTTATGGCGGCAACCTCACTTTTTTACAAATTACGCTGGGTTACATTGTGGGACGCATTTTAGTAAGCATCTATTTCTTGCCAAAATATTATGAGGGGAACCTTTCCACGGCCTACCAGTTTTTGGGTGATCGTTTCGGGCCTTCCATGCGCAACGTTACCAGTACTACGTTTATGGTTACGCGCTTGCTGGCCGATGGCGTGCGGCTTTTTGCTACCGCCATACCGCTGGCGGTGATTCTGCGCCTGGGAGGCGCTTTTGTCGGATGGTCGGATTTAGAAGTCTATTTGGTTTCCATTTTGGTTATTTCCGTGATTACGCTTTTATACACCTTAATCGGGGGCATCAAAGCAGTGGTGTGGATGGACGTGATGCAGATGGCCGTTTACGTTGGTGGCGCAATTTTGGCGGCCGGCATTATAATTTCAAGCTTGCCCAATGGTTTTTCAGGAGCCGTAAACCTGGCATCTGAAACCGGTAAGCTTCAAATGTTAGATTTTGGTTTTGATCTATCTTTTAGCGAATTCATTGCCCGGCCGTACACGTTCTTTACAGCCTTAATAGGCGGAGCCGTATTTTCAGTAGCATCTCACGGCACTGATCAGCTAATTGTGCAGCGACTGTTAACAACCCGCAGTATCAAAGACAGCCAAAAAGCGTTGGTGTGGAGCGGAGTGGTGGTAGCCCTGCAGTTTGCACTTTTTCTGGGCATTGGCTTGTTGCTTTACGGTTTTTATAATGCACAATCTCCGGAGGCGTTAGGATTGGTCACCACCGATGAAATTTTTGCCAAGTTTATTGTAGAACAATTGCCTGTGGGGCTCTCCGGATTGATCGTCGCCTCTCTATTTGCCGCCGCCATGAGTAGCCTCAGTTCCTCCCTCAATTCGCTGGCCTCCTCAACAACAATGGATTTATATAAGCCTTATTTTGGTAAAGCCAACACCAAAGCCGAAGATCTGAAAATTTCACGTTTTATCACTATTATTTGGGCGGTAATTTTAACCGGATCGGCTTTTTTCTTTGCTTTTCTACAGTTGCAGGGAGGCGAACGGCCGGCGGTAGTTGAATTGGGCTTGGGCATTGCATCATACACCTACGGTGGACTTTTAGGAGCATTCTTACTGGGACGTTTATTCACGAAGCCGGACAAAAAGGATGCCCTGATCGGTTTCTTTGCGGGTCTCATTTCATTGCTTTTTATGGTAAAAGGTCCTATTCAAAATATCCTTCCGGGTGATGGGTTGGCTATTGCCTGGCCGCTTTATACGGTAGTAGGGAGTTTTGTTGTGGTGCTCGTGGGGAATATTTCTCATTGGGTTAAATCAGCAGATAAATAAATTTTAGCGACGTAGCGGTGGGTGATAATAAATAGAAGCCAAGTTTTGCATACCTGCTTCCTGTTGTTCATTCGTGGAGGCCTTTGCATTACTGACGCCCATTTCTCCCAAAGGGATGCCTATGGCAAAAGGCATACCTGCGGTGCAATGAGGAGCCACGACGAATGAAGTCGAAAACAAAGTCATGGTTCTGCAAAGCCCCCTCGTAGTGAGACCACATCCGAATCACTTTTACTATTTTTTCTTTTTTTATAGACTTGGTACACCAAGCGATGCTGAATATTTATTCTCCTGGAATATGCTCCGGCTAAGTCTCCTACGAGCTTTTCATAGGGTGGATAATCCTGAAGCGGGGCCTTTCGAAGATTATCGAGTAATTCTTCGACTTTTGATTTTAACCCCGAAGAAGTGACTTTCTCAGCATCCTTTTTGGCCTGTTTGGTGTAAATAAGTTTGTAGTTATTCACCAGTCAAGATCTCCCTCGCATTCTTCAATAGGGGTGTTTAATCCTTCTTTGATGGATTCACTCATACCTGGAACAGATGGTTGAAAAAGATTATAATAAAAGCCGCTAAAAAAAACTCTTGCTTACGGTTGACCGCCATATTTTTGTTGCCGGTAAAATGCACTGAATGAAAGAGTCTGCTTTTTGAATGTAATAGTATAGCCCTTAGCATCCGGTTCATTTTTAAAGAACACGAAGCCCCGGATATATTCGCCGGGGAATAAATCCGTTGTGCGAATGGCCTCAAGTTCCCACACTTCGCGCTGATCACGCAAGGCTGCACGATGCCGCTCACGCCGGTGATGACTCACCTCTTGCGCTATATAGCTCTCGCTTAGCTCTTCTCTTTTTTCGGGGTTTTCTTCCATCACCGATTGTGCAATTGAAGCCGTTTGCCCGATGGCAAATAGGAGCGTAGTCGTTCTTTGATTAGCCTTGCTTTGGGCAATTTCCAAGTCTTTGCGAATCAACTCGTGCTCGGGGCTGATGGCTTTGCGAGCAGCCAATACCTTATCTGATTTTCGCGGAAAATTGCCGCTCATATTTTCATATGCTCTATACGAAAACTGGTCCGGCCGGATCCGCATCACCGAGTCGGTATTGTTGACAATTTCAACGTCCATCACAAATTTTTTACCCATGTGTTGATAGTATGAAATTGTAAAATCAACTCCGCCTTCGTTGAGATTTACATACTCGGTGCCCTGATTAAAAGTAGTATTTTCGGCCGCGGGCGACATGCGAAACACGGGCCGGGGTGAGCAGGACATTCCTAAAAAGCAACATATTAACAGCGGTAGAAGAATGCGATTCATAGCGTTTGGCTAAATTTTTGTGGATAAAAATGAATTTAATACTCACCGAATAATCATTCAATCACATGATGATGCGAAAGGGTGCTTGTTTTATAAAGAGAAGCGTATCACATGTTCATGCGAATTTGCATAATTGATAAAATATATCATAAACCGGTTGAGTTATTTATGTAACCGGGGGCTTTCAAATGTGGGGCATCCCAAAACAAAACCGGAGGACATTATGCGATATTTTATCATCATACTATCAATGGCTTTTTTAGCTTCATGCGAATTGAACAGCACCGAGGTGGGCCCGCCCGGTCCAGAAGGCCCTTCAGGCCCTGTAGGTCAGGGTTTCGAGGTGGAAGCCAATTTTACGGGGTCCAATAACTATGCCCAAATATTTTCAATTCCGGAAAATATTGAAGTATTCGATACAGATATTGTAGTGGCCTACCTGTTGTTTGAGGTAGATCAAGAGACGGGCAATGATGTGTGGCAGCAACTGCCGGCTTCTTTCTTTTTTGAGGATGGCGAGCTGCAATATGCGTTTGATCATACCATTTCAGATGTGCAACTTTTCCTAACGGGTGATACGAACCTAAATACGCTGGGCGATGAATTTACGCGTAATCAAATTTTTCGCGTGGCCGTGCTGCCGGTTGATTACGTATCATCCAGTAATATTGATCTGAGCAATATGGATGAGGTGATGGGTGCCGTAAAAGACAGCGAAAATATGGACCGTATTAAATTGTAATTTTGGTCAATAACCTCAGGATCAGCCGCGATTTATAGAAGTTTCGTAAAACTTTGTGGCTATTTTTTATTCAATGATGAGGTGTTCAATTTTGTTATAATTTTTCATTTCTTTGTGATATTCAATAAATGCCTCTTCCCCGCCGAAGAACTTTAACACTTCCTTGCGCTTTACTTTAGTAGGGCTTGCGCTCGCAATAGTAGAATATGATGAATAAGTCCAATCTTTATATCCATCTGTAAAATTATGGTGAATTGGATTATGATGAATATAGTGAATGAGCATAAGAAGATAATTTTCAGAATCTACTTTTATTCGTTTGAAAGGTTTCTGAAATAAACTTCCCGTTCGATCATAGACTTTATTAAACGACTTGGTGTAAGAGATGAACAATTTTCTAAACTGGTTGCTTATTATTTGATTGGAAGACTTGCCAAGTTTTGAAAACTTGGCAAGTCTTTTACCATCATCAACTTTTATCAAGAAATGAAAATGGTTGGGCATTAGGCAGTACGACCAAACGTTTGCGAAATTACCTAAATATTCATTCCATTTCTTTAGAAAGAAACGATAGTTTTTATCTTCTTGAAAAATACATTCTTTGTTATTACCCTTATTATAAACATGGTAAAAATAGTTCGGTTCGAAAGGTGGTTTATAATCTCTCATTTTAAATAAAGTTAAGTTAAACATGCCAAATTTTGAAAACTTGGCATGTTTATTAATCTTCATAACCCAAATTCGATCCCAACCAGCGCTCAACCTCATCAACGCTCATCCCTTTACGCGCGGCATAATCTTTCACTTGGTCTTTAGTGATGTTGCCGACATTAAAATAGTCGGATTCTGGGTGAGAAAAGTATAGCCCGCTAATTGAGGAGGCCGGCGTCATCGCCAGGTTTTCGGTCAGCTCAATGCCCGTAGTTTCCTGCACATTCAGCAGGTCAAAAAGAATGGGTTTTTCGGTGTGATCGGGTTGCGCCGGGTAGCCGGGCGCGGGACGAACGCCGGTATATTTCTCACGAATCAGATCATTATTAGAGAAATCCTCATCCGGCGCGTAGCCCCAATACTGCTTACGGATTTTCTCATGCATCAGCTCGGCCATGGCTTCTGCCAGGCGGTCCGCCAGCGCTTTGGTGAGAATGGCATTATAATCGTCGTGGTCATCTTCAAACTGCTTCACCAATTCCGGCACCCCAATGCCAGTGGTCACGGCAAACCCACCGATGTAATCGGCAATCCCGGTTTCTTTAGGTGCTATAAAATCACTCAGCGCTTTATTAGGTTGACCTCTGCGTTTCTCCGACTGTTGCCTCAACGAGTGAAAGATAGTTTGCACCTCTTCTCTGCTTTCATCCGAATAAATTTCAATATCATCACCCACCGAATTGGCGGGAAATGTACCAATCACCGCATTGGATTTAATCAGTTTTTGCTTGATGATGTGATCCAACAGCTCATTGGCGTCATCATACAGCTTGCGGGCTTCTTCGCCATATTTTTCGTCCTCAAGCACATCCGGGAATTTGCCTTTCATCTGCCAGGCGATAAAAAACGGGCCCCAGTCGATATATTTTCGGAGCTCACCTAATGGATAGTCCTCAAAAATTTGCCGCCCCAGCTTCGCTGGTTTTTTGATGGTGGTTTTTTGCCAGTCAATATCCGTTTTATTGGTTCGGGCTTTTTCGATGGACAGATATTTTTTCTTGCGGGAGCGACTTTCATGCTGCTTACGCAGTTTCAAGTACTCTTGCCGTTTCTTTTTAACGAATTCATTCCGCAGGGTTTTGGAAACCAGACTCCCGGTTACCGATACGCTTCGGGAAGCATCCAACACATGCACAACGGGTTGATTGTATTGTTGCTCTATTTTCACGGCTGTGTGCATGCGTGAGGTAGTGGCTCCGCCGATCATGAGTGGTTGAGTAAATTTTTCGCGTTTTAGCTCTTTGGCTACATGTACCATCTCATCCAGCGAAGGAGTGATAAGGCCGCTCAACCCAATGATATCTACATTATTCTTACGGGATTCCTCCAGAATCTTTTCGGCCGGCACCATTACACCCAAGTCAATTACATCAAAATTATTGCAGCGCAGTACTACGGCGACGATGTTTTTGCCGATGTCATGCACGTCACCTTTTACTGTAGCCAGCAGCACTTTAGCTTTCGATTCCGATACTTGGTTCTTCTCCTTTTCTTTTTCAATAAATGGCAGCAGGTGTGCCACCCCTTTTTTCATCACGCGGGCGCTTTTGACCACCTGCGGCAGGAACATTTTGCCTGATCCAAAAAGATCGCCCACCACATCCATGCCACTCATCATCGGTCCCTCAATTACGTGTATAGGCTGATCATATTTTTGCCGCGCTTCTTCCACATCATCCACAATATGCTCAACAATGCCTTTCACCAAGGCGTGTTTAATGCGCTCTTCGACCGATTCTTCGCGCCACTCTGCGGTTTTTTGCTCAACCTGCGTATCGTCATTCTTCACCTTTTCCGCATAATCCACGAGGGGTTCGGTGGCGTCATCGCGGCGGTTCAGCAGCACATCTTCCACCAGTTCCAGCAGCTCATCAGGAATTTCTTCATACACTTCTAACTGACCCGCATTGACAATGGCCATATCCAGCCCGGCTTTTATGGCGTGATATAAGAAGGCCGCGTGCATGGCTTCGCGCACGGGATTGGTTCCGCGAAATGAAAAGGACACATTACTCAGCCCGCCGCTTACTTTGGCGTGTGGCAGGTTTTGTTTGATCCATTTGGTGGCCTTAAAAAAATCGACCGCATAATTATTGTGTTCGTCAATGCCCGTGGCCACGGTAAGAATATTGGGGTCCATGATAATATCCTGCGGCGCAAAACCAACGTCTTCGGAGAGAATTCGATATGCGCGTCCACATATTTCTTTGCGGCGCTCAAAGTTATCGGCCTGCCCCTTTTCGTCGAAAGCCATCACAATCACAGCCGCTCCAAAATCCAGAATTTCCTGTGCCTGCTGCTTGAAGGCATCTTCTCCTTCCTTCAGGCTTATTGAGTTCACCACGCACTTGCCCTGCATGGTTTTGAGTCCGGCTTTGAGTACCGACCATTTCGATGAATCGATCATGATTGGTACGCGCGAAATATCGGGCTCGGCGGCCAACAGCTGTAAGAAGTCGCTCATTACTTCTTCCGAATTGAGCATACCCTCATCCATATTTACATCCACAATTTGGGCGCCGTTTTCTACTTGTTGGCGGCCTACCGAAAGGGCTTCCTCGTAATTTTCGTTGGTGATGAGTCGGCGAAACTTACGTGAACCCATCACATTGGTACGCTCCCCAATATTTACAAAATTGGTTTCAGGGCGAACCACCAGCGGCTCCAGTCCGCTAAGACGCAGGTAGGGTTCCGGTTCGGGAATTTCGCGCGGAGTGCATTCCTGCGCCGCTTCGGCAATAGCCTTAATATGCCTGGGCGTTGTTCCGCAGCAGCCGCCGACAATGTTTACAAAGCCTGCATCGGCGTAGTCTCGGAACTGCTCCGCCATAAATTCAGGCGTCTCGTTATATTCTCCCATCTCGTCCGGCAGGCCGGCATTAGGATAGAGACTTGTAAAGCAGGTGGCGTGATTGGACAGCTCCTCTATATAGGGACGCATCTGCTTGGAGCCCAGCGAGCAGTTCAGCCCTATACTGAGCAGGTTTTTGGTATGCGAAAGTGAAATCCAGAATGCTTCTGTGGTTTGCCCCGAAAGCGTGCGGCCACTTTGATCTACAATGGTACCCGAGATCATCACCGGTAATTCTCGGCCTGTTTCTGCGGTATATTTGTGAATAGCATAGATGGCCGCTTTGGCATTTAGTGTATCAAAAATGGTTTCAACCAATAGCATATCCACACCGCCGTCGGCCAGTCCGCGAATTTGCTCGGTGTAGGATTCCTTAAGCTGATCGAAGGTAATGGCGCGGTAGCCGGGATCTTCTACGTCGGGTGAAAGGGAGAGCGTTTTATTAGTAGGGCCAATAGCACCAGCAACTAATCGCGGTTTGTCGGGCTTTTGTTCGGTGAACTGATCGGCTACTTCGCGGGCATTTTCAGCAGATGCTTTATTAAGCTCATAGGCCAGGTCTTGCAGCTCATAATCAGCCTGCGAAATGGAGGTGCTGTTAAAAGTGTTGGTCTCAATGATATCAGCGCCGGCTTCGAGAAAATCAGCATGAATTTTTTTGATGATATCCGGTTGGGTGAGGCTGAGCAGATCGTTATTGCCTTTGAGGTCTTGATCGTAATCATCAAAGCGTTCGCCGCGATAATCGTTTTCGGTAAGGTTATAATCTTGAATCATAGTGCCCATTGCACCGTCTAAAACAAGAATACGGTCGCGCAATAAGCGTTTAATTTCGGTATATTTCATTCGTCTGGTAATCGTATGTTGGTTAGGTTCTTGAGGTTTCACAAATTCTTTTAACTAAGCGACTGAGTGATTACCTTAGCAGTATATCTTACAAATTAAGTCAGCCCATTAAAAGAATGAGGGCCGTTAAGTTACAATAAAAAGTGCATTAAATGAAAGTCATAGAGCATTATCAACAAGCCGAAAAACCGCTCATATCATTTGAAATAATTCCACCCAAGCGAGGTGGTTCCATCAAAAAGGTTTTCGATTCGCTGGACCAGGTGATGGCGTATAATCCCCCTTTTATTGATGTGACCTATCATACGGCTGAATCGTATTATGAAGAGCTTTCTGACGGAACGATAAGGCGCCACATCAAACGCAAACGGCCGGGCACCATCGGGCTGTGTGCTGCTATCAAACATAAATACGGGGTTGATCCGGTTCCTCATCTTATTTGTGAAGGGTTTACCAAAGAGGAAACCGAAGATGCGCTGATTGAGCTCAATTACCTGGGTATCGACAATGTGCTCACTATTCGCGGCGATGCACCCGATGATACCGTCAACCGTTTCAAAAATGGCACGTATAACGATTATGCCATAGACTTGGTGAAACAGGTGAAAAACATGAATCGGGGGCGCTATCTTGAGGAAATTAACAATGCTCATAAAACAGATTTTTGTACCGGGGTGGCAGGCTATCCCGAAAAACATTTTGAGGCGCCGAATATTGACTACGATATTGCCCGGTTAAAAGAAAAGGTGGAAGCCGGCGGAGATTATATTGTAACCCAGATGTTTTTTGATAATGAAGCGTTTTTTGCATTCGAGAAAAAATGTCGAAAGGCCGGCATTGATGTGCCTATCATTCCGGGGTTGAAAATGTTGACACGGGGCCGGCACCTGAGGTTTCTTCCCAAATATTTTCACCTGAATATTCCGGAAGAACTCTCGGAAGCGGTTCAAGCAAATCCGTCTGACACTCGTTCAGTGGGCATTGAATGGGGCGCAAAACAATGTGCCGAACTGCTTGAATATGGCGTTCCCGGCCTGCATTTTTATATCATGGGCGATCCAAGTGCGGCCCTGGAAGTGATCGATCAGCTTCCAAAGCAGCAAAAAGCCGTTGCCACGTAGGATAATGTGAAAGGGGACAGGAAAACGAAATCTGAGCGATTTATTTGATAAGAGGTTTAATACCCCGACCCTTTGGGTCGGATAGATTACACAATAAGATGCGCTAAAATATCCTTTGCCGAAGGCATCCCCTTTGGGAAAATCCCCTCTGGAGGGGTGCAGGGGTGGGTTATAATGAAAGAAAATTATTTTAGTGTATCTTATTCCATTTGATACCCCGATGGCTCTGCCTCGGAGTCATTTATTAATCACTAAGTGCAGATAGCATGCGGGTTTTAGGGGTTTACTTTATGTTGGCAGCAGCGGGCTTAGCCGGCGCTCTCAATTTTCTTCCACAATATGCTGGCCTAAAACAATCTGCTAATCAATATACATCCACCGAGCTCATCAGCCGTGCAGATTCGCTGACTATGCATGGTGAGTTAAGAAAAGCCCGCACGCTCCTTTCCAATGCGCTGGAACAGGCAAAAGCGCTCAACAACGATTCTCTGGTTATCCGTCTACAACTGAATTTAGCAACAAATTTGATTGACAGCGATCAACCCGATTCGGCTTCTGTACTTTTAAATAACATCTTGGCAGGTTCTGCGAGCAGTATTGACAGCACCCGGGCACTGAATTTACTGGGCGCGACATTGCGTTACAAGGGCGAATTTGAGCAAGCCCTTGAAAAGCATAAAGCTGCCAGAGCACGCGTTGACTCGGCCTCTCAACCCGCTTTGTACAGCAAAATAAAATTGAATATGGCCATGGTGCAATCTTCAAGGGCTGATTTTGGGATTGCGTTTAAAAACTATTTGTCCGGTATCCAATTTGCGGAAGCAGCGGGAGATAGTGCATTGTTGGCCTCCGGGTTAAACAGTTTAGGGGTAGCGTATAATAATACCAAACAGCCCGACAAAGCCATATCGCGTCTCAAGCGGGCAATAGAAATTAATAAGAAAATTAATGACCGGGTAGGCTTACTGCGGGCAACGAATAATTTGGCTATTTCTTATCAAGGAATGGGTGAATTTGAAAAGAGCATTGCCTTGTATGAGCAAGCGCTTACCCTACAAAACGAAGTGCGTAAGAATGTACCGCCTTTCCGTATTCAATATAATTTAGGTCAGCTGTATAAACAGATTGACGAACTTGATAAGGCTGAAGACTATTATAAGAAATCCCTGGCCTACTGCCAGCAGGCCGGAATATACCCCGGGTTGATTTACAATTATGGCGGGCTGGCCAATGTAGCTGAACTGCGTAAAAATTTTGGCCAGGCAAGAGAAAATTATATGCGTGCGCTTGAGGTTGCGCGCCAAATAGGCGCCGGCGGACTCAAAAAAGAGGCTCTTAACAGTTTATATCAACTGGAGAAAGAAACCGATAATATGGATCAGGCTCTTTCCTATTATGAGCAATATGTGGCCTTGAATGACAGCCTGAATGAGGTTGCGCGTGAGCAAGAATTTTCAAAGACCAAAACCCGGTTCAACCTTCGCCAAGAAGAAGAAACAAACCGGCTTTTGCAAGATAAACAGAAACAACAACAGGCGCGCATCACCACGCAAAACTGGTTAATTGCTGCAAGCATTGCCATCATTCTCATCATTCTGCTTTCGTTGGGATACGTGTATCGCTCCAACAAGCAAAGGAAAGAAATAAACGCTCAGCTCGCAGCTCAACGCAATGAGCTGGAAGAGATTAATGCCGTGAAAGATAAAATGATGGCCATTATAGCGCATGATTTACGTTCACCGTTGTCGGCCATGCAGGGCGTTATTTATCTCATTAAAGAAGGGGAATTATCTGATAAGGAAATGCAGGATATGGCCAATGAGCTCGATTTATCCATCAACCAAAATATAAGTATGATGGATAATTTGTTGGTGTGGGCACAGAGCCAAATGGAGGGGCTGTCGCTGAACACGAAAGCCATATATGTTCAAAAGGTGGTGGAAGAGGTTTTTCAAAACCATACGTTACAGGCACAGAAAAAAGGAATAGAACTTATTGATGAAGTTGATGAGCAGCATGCGGTTCACGCCGATTATAATTTGCTTGAACTTATATTGCGGAATTTAATTGCCAATAGTATTAAGTTTTGCAATGCGGGCGATCAAATTACGGTTTCCACGCATCAAAAATCAGACATGATATTCTTTAACGTAAAAGATACCGGTATTGGCATTCCAGAAGATATTCAGCGACAGATTTTTAAAGTCAGCCCTGACCCACGGCAGGGTACCGATAATGAAAGAGGCAACGGGCTGGGGCTCAAGCTTTGTAAAGAATTTGTAGAGCAACAGAATGGTGAAATAAGCGTTGAGAGTACACCGGGTAAAGGTACCACGATGCAATTTAGCTTGCCCAAAGCCTAAAGCTGAATATCGCAAAACGTTATCATATCGTGAATGCCACGATGCCGCCAATTCTTTAAATTACTATCGATTTAAACTAAATTAACTTTGCCTATGATTGATCACGCTTATTTGTATCTCTGGGGATTCATTATTTTCGCTTTTATTGGTTGCTCAACCCAAGCCGATGTTGAAACCGTCATCAATAAAACCATTGAACAACACGGGGGTGAGGCCTACCAAAACAGCCACATTCGCTTTGATTTTCGCGGTACGGAATATACAGCAAAACGCACCGGCGGAAATTATGTTTATACTCGCACCATGCAAGATTCAAGCGGGGTGATGGTTGACAGCCTCAGCAATACAGGTTTAAGCAGAACGGTGGACGGTAATAAAATCAATCTTTCTGCCCAAGATTCCGCCGCCTACGCCAATTCGGTAAACTCCGTCATCTACTTTGCCATGCTACCGTATGGTTTGAACGATACCGCCGTGAATAAAAAACTGTTGGGGCAGGCTACCATTAAGGGTGAACCCTACTATGAAGTTAAGGTCACCTTTGACCAACAAGACGGCGGCACAGATTATGAAGACGAATTTATCTACTGGATACACCGCGATACTTATACCATGGATTACCTGGCCTATCGCTTTCATGTAGATGGCGGGGGCACGCGTTTTCGGGAGGCCTATAATGTGCGCACTATCAAAGGCATCCGGTTTGCCGATTATAATAATTACGGAGGAGCGGATATGCAGCAACCGCTGAAAAAGTATGATACCTATTTTAAAGCTGATACGCTGACTAAAGTCTCTGAAATCAACCTGGAGGATCTTGAGGCTGATATTTTAGATGAATAGAAGGCATACCTACGGTGCACAGGTCTCGAATAAAACAATTGTGCGATTGTAAATCGAGATTTATCTCGATTATACTCGACATAAATGCCGAGCTACATTGCTTCTATCGCAATCTGTATTTGAGCTATGAAATACATCCGCCTTTTCTTGTTGACAGCCGTTGCAGGCATCGTTCTGCTCGTGGCTTTTCAACGGGCAGATGAGGTGGATAATCACGCTGTTGCAGAATCAAAAATAAATGGCATTAGTTTTGTAGCCCCTTCTCGGCCCGTGGGGATTGAAGCCCTGGAGCCAATCAAAAAAGTAAATGCCAACTGGACAGCCATCACCCCGTATGCTTTTGGGAAAGCCGGGGCGCCCGATTTGAGGTTCAACGTATCGCGGCAATGGTGGGGAGAGCGTGAGGCGGGCGTTGTAGCCACCGTGCAATATGCGCATGAATTAGGGATGAACGTGATGCTCAAGCCCCACGTGTGGGTACGCGGGCAGGGCTGGGCCGGCGAATTTGAGATGAAAAATGAAGCGGACTGGAAGGAATGGGAGCAAAATTATCGCGATTACATTATCAGCTATGCGCAGGTGGCCGACTCGTTGAATGTCGAGCTGTTCTGCATTGGCACCGAATACCGGCTGGCGGTGCGTCAGCGCCCCGAATTTTGGCGCGGGTTGATTAAAGAGGTGAAGGAAATATATGACGGGAAATTGACCTATGCCGCCAACTGGGATAATTACCAAAACGTGGGCTTCTGGGATGATCTGGACTACATTGGTGTAGACTCCTACTTTGATATTTCTGAAAATAAAACCCCTTCCGTTGCGCATCTCACAGAAAAGTGGGGGCCTGTAAAGGGTGATTTGCAGTCGTTTGCCAATGGAAAGGGGAAGCCCATTCTATTTACAGAATTTGGTTATAAAAGTGTTGATTTCACGGCCGACGGCCACTGGAAATACAACCGTGATGAGCGTGTACTAAACCTACAAGCCCAGGCCAATGCCTACCAAGCGGTATTTAAAACATTCTGGAATGAACCGTGGTTTGCGGGCGGTTTCCTTTGGAAATGGTTTGACAGCCACGCCGAACGCGGCGGCCCGGATAACACACGCTTTACGCCCCAAAATAAACCCGCGGAAGAGATTATTCGAGAGTGGTACGGGCGGGAGAATTGATGTTGGTATTTGAAAAATCCCACCCTTGTCATCCTGAATTTATTTCAGGATCTTCATTTTAAGTATTCAAAAGACATTTTAGATTCTGAAACGAGCCCGACTACGCCAAGGCTTCGTTGGACGAGTTCAGATTGCCATAATAATTTAGTTTTGTAAAGGCTCCGTTTAATAGCTTATTCGAGATTTCTTGAGTTATTCAATTTTTTTAATTAAATAGCAAGTGGGGTGACACAGCCTGTCAGTTAGAGTGCTATTTTAGAGTCGAAGCCAAATTTTTGATATAGACCTCCAAGGTTTCTGCCGAAGGCATCCCGTTGGGACAAAACCTTGGAGGTCTGAGAAATAATCTATTAACGAGATACAATGCGATTACATCTACAGTTAACACCCAATACAGAAAAAATACCGTTTAATTATCAGCACCAGCTTACCGGCGCCTTGCACAAGTGGCTGGGCCAAAACGATCTGCATGATAAGATATCGTTGTATTCGTTTTCATGGCTTCGGGGGAATGTTGATACTGTTAACGGCGGATTGAATTTTCCGCAGGGAGCACGGTGGTTTATTAGTTTTTGGGAAGGTGAATATGTTTCTGATCTTATAAAGGGAATACTTGGCAAACCTGCAGTAGCTTATGGAATGGAAGTTGACGAGGTGCAAATTGTACGTCCACCAGAATTTAAAGAAGAATGGAGGTTTAAGGTTTCCAGTCCGGTATTAGTTAGAAAAAACAGAGATGATAATTCACGGGAGCATTTGACTTACGAAGATGATGACGTAAGCAGTTATCTGAAGAGAACACTCAAAAGAAAATTAAAAGAAGCAGATGTTGAGTACCAAGAATTTCAAGTATCGTTTGATAGGAATTATACGGGAGCCCGAACAAAACTAATCGATATTAAAGGGACAAAACTCAAAGTCAATCTTTGTCCCATTTTGATGGAAGGGGATCCCAAAGCAATTGAATTTGCATGGAATGTTGGAATTGGAGAGTTAACGGGAAGTGGTTTTGGAGCCCTTTGCTAAATAAAACCTAAATTATGATTTATACCGTAACCTATCGAGGACCATTTGGCTTTATAAAACCCTGGACTGCAGTTCGTGATGAATTAACCTTTAGCCAGCAGTTTTTAACGCCTTCTATTATTGAAGGAATGCGCCAGAAACTTCAGGTGGATACAATAGTTCGTCATAAACTCAGGTTCACAAAATTTTCTAAACAGCAGGAGCAAACGCGACCCAAGCTCATAAAAAAATGGGGAAAGAATTTTAGCATCATAGAACGCGGGTTAATGATTGAGCCTGCCTTGATATTGGGTTTCAAATCCAGAGAAGATGCGCAGAAAGCATTTGAGCAACATCTTTGTCTGTGCCGCAATGAAGATATTGTACTACCTGATAGTCAAAGAGGTATCAAAGAAGTATCCGATGCAGCGTTTGATGAAATATCCGGTTTTGAGTTAGAGTTTACAGACTCTGAAGAAGGTTTTATGGTGGGGTATAATCGATTCAATGATTTTGAACCCATGTACGGAAGCCTTGAAATAACTGAAGGTGCCATTAAAAATGAAATTTTATGAGATGGACGCTTGATAAATATCGAGAACATTTTCTTTTAGCTAAAAGTGAAGTTTATGGAGCCGTTTCTTTAAAAGATCATCTTCTTCATGTAGCTTCTGCAATTGAAAAGACGGCCGGAAAGTTTGGCAAAAATGTGAAATTAGCTCAAAGTGGAGCTTTACTTCATGACATTGGAAAAGCCCATCCTACCTACCAAGGATTTGTTCATGGACATCTAACGGTACATGATTTATCCCGGGGCATTCCACACCGGCATGAACTCTCATCATTGGGGTTTCTCCCTCTTTTTGAAAAAGAGGATTGGCCAGCGTTGGTTGAAATGATTGTTGCGCATCATAAATCAGTTATGGGCAATTCGTCCGACCGTGGGCTGTTGGATATTGTCCAGCGATATCGGGTTGAGGGATTGATGGAATCACATCTCAAAGATTGGGAAATCTGGTCGCCCCGAGCATTGAAAATATTGGAATCTCTGGATATCAATACACACCAAATTAATTTGTCTGAGGCTCAGGAGGCATTGCGTTGGACCGTTGAATACTGCGAAGCGTTGACTGATGGTTGGTCGGAGTGGAAAGGAATGCTCATGGCGTCTGACCATATGGCTTCTGCACTGGCCGATGATTTATCGCCCCATTTGGAGACCTTATTTAATAATCCTGAATTTGAATATCCGCATGAGCCAAATAAGCTTTATCCGCTTTCTTTAAAATCAACGGATGATGAACGCTCTCATACCTTAGTTGTTGCACCGACCGGTGCCGGCAAAACGGATTTTTTGCTGAAGCGTTGCCAAGGGCGCATTTTTTATGTACTTCCCTTTCAGGCATCAATCAATGCAATGTATAAGCGCATTAAAGAAATGGTCTCTACCAAAACAGATGTGCGTTTATTGCATTCGAGTTCTAAGCTTGTTGCAGATGATGAAACCCGGCAGCGAATTCAATTGCAACCGTTTGTGGGAGCAAGTGTAAAAGTGCTTACGCCACATCAAATAAGCAATATTATTTTCGGATCGATGGGATTTGAAGCCAACCTGCTGGATCTCGGTGGTTGTGACATTATCCTTGATGAAGTACATACTTATGAAGCAGAAACCCAGGCCATGGTGGTTGAAATGGTTAAGGTACTATTGCAACACAATTGCAGAATCCATATTGGGACGGCCACCATGCCTACGGCTCTTTATGAAACCTTATATGAATTAATGGGTGGCAATAATGACGTATATGAAATCAGTCTTTCGGAGGAGGAATTAGCTATCTACGACCGGCACATCATTTATAAACATGAAGAGTTTGATCACCTTCATGCGATGATAGGCGAAGCTTTAGAAAAGCAAGAAAAAGTGTTGATTGTCTGTAACACCGTGAAGCGTTCTCAGCAAATATTCGAGGAATTATCTGCATTATTCCCTGAGGTCCCTAAAATGTTGTTGCATAGTCGTTTTCGGAGAAAAGATCGGCGTGATCGGGAAGAGCGTTTGGAAAATGAATTTAATAAAGGTGAAGGGCCATGCATTGTAGTCTCCACACAGGTAGTTGAGGTAAGCCTGGATATTAACTTTGATCGAATGATAACCAAGGCCGCTCCAATTGATGCTTTAATTCAACGGTTTGGCCGGGTAAATCGCAAACGATTGCCAAAGGAGAAGCGGACCCTGAAACCTATTCATATTGTCGAACCGGATGATAATACATTGCCGTACAGCAAAGAAATAGTAGAAAAAAGCTTTGAGTTGTTACCTGATGATGAACCTCTTAAAACTGATGAGATACAGGAATCAATTGATCAGGTGTATCCAAAGGTGGCTATATCTGAAATATCGGCACACTGTTGTTGGAAAGAAGGAAATATAAAGCTTAAAAAATTACGGCATATTTCTGAGCCGGTACTCATGAAGCTGTTAGAGATCAATTCTGCTACGTGCATACTGGCTCAGGATTATGAAAAATATATAGAAGCCGATTGGAAAGAACGCCAATGGCTGGAGATCCCGGTCAATCAAAAAAGCCTCTACGGCTATGATGGGAATTTACAATCCGCTGAAGCAGGCAGTGAACCGTACATAATGGATGGACAAGAGCGGTATAATATGCTGGGGTTAGAGCTAAAGCAATCATCAAATTTTATTTAAAAAATTAGATTATGTACACCGTCGAAATAGGGCGTCAATTTCTGAAAACGTACAATAAAAAAACGGGGAATAACTACTCCGCGATGGATTTTTTTGAGGAGGAATTTTTCCCGGTGGTGTTTGATGCTGAAGATCATCTACACCTGATGCACGTACATAATTCTCCATTTTTTCAGCGAATTTATCAAAAAGATCGAGAAGCATATCCTGATATGCGTGACGCATTAGTCAGGAAGAATAAATTTTTTAATAGCATAGAAGAAGTTGAAAGTGGTGAAGAAGATTTAGGCGGGAATTTAGGAGTTGGCTTTATGGCCAAAGGCTATGATGGTACAACGTCAGGGCAGGTAAGTAATATAATGGTAGATTTCCCAGAATCTGAGATTTTATACTCTTGGTTTGGTGGAGCTTTAGGGGTAGGATTTGGAGGAGGATATGATTTTCTGTTTCAAAATGAAGAAATAAATTGGTTTCTGTTTAAAGGATGGGAGTATTATCGAGAGTACCTGAAGCAAACACCTATTGCAAAGGGCCGGCAATTAGAATCCTGGAATGGCCTTTGGATTAATTATGGTCTCGCATATTCAGAAAATTTAGATAAAGCCTTTAATGAATTAACCAAGCAAGTTGGACATCATACTAAGAAAAGCGGTAGCAAGCTGAAATTAGATCGGCCCGAATGGATAAAACAAATATTTTCTTTGGCCAGATATTTTGATGGGAAAAAGGAAAGAGAATTAATTTATGGCTATGGTTATGGACAAATGAATACAACACTTGGATTTTTAAATCTCGAGCTTACACAGGTTAAGTATATGGCTGATTTGTTCGATCATTTAATTGCCGATGATCCCGATTTAAAAACCTCGGAAAAGATTAGGCTTGAAGATGCTTATGAGACCTTTTTTTCATTGAAACAGGCCTGCGCAATGGGAGGAATTGGTGTTCAATCCATCAGACCCAAAGATTTACGAAAATATACGATATGGACCAGTAATAAGAACGTGAAGACTGCTCCTAACCTTTCTAAAAAAGAAGAGCGGATTAAATTTTTCACCTACATAACATGGATAGAAGCTATGCTAAAAAATGAAGATACGTTACAGTTATCGGAAGAAGTTGCTGAAGCCTTATTAAAATATGAAGGGGGAGAAGAACGCTTGCGAACCCGCATAAAAACAGTTGACAACCTTTGGGAGTCTAAAAGCCGTCAACAGTTAATTGATAAGTTTTCAGAAATAGTCGAGGAAGAGCCAAAGGTAGCAGAGACTATAAATCGCGCGGTTAACCAGCTGATGACAAAGATACCGCAGGATATGTATAAGCTTTTTCTGACGCTGGTAAAGTTTAAATATCATTACTATCAATCAAACTAGAAATTTTATTAATAACCAAATAACGGGATAACATTATGAATTCACCATATCTATATTTAAGAGGATTGAAACATGTTGAGCATACGGTTTTTTGTGTCGAAGATGGACAAAAGACCTATTATGAACCCCAATTCCGCCGTTCCCAACCTTTTTCAAGTGGACAGCAGGTAAAACGATCCATTTTGGAAAGTGTGATGCGCAACTTGGGTAAAGATTTAGCTCCGGTTGAATTCTTATGGAAAGTGGGAAAAAAAGGCAAAGCACCAAAAGAAGATATTGCCGTTCAACCATGTGATCCTACCTATCCGGATCAATTATTGGGTGGTTACATGAAAGCTTCTTCTAAAGCTACCAAAGATAAAGATGAGGAAAATTTTGTCGTTAAAAGACGAAGTCCCTTATCTATTTCCGCGATGCGGCCGTTGCATCCGCTTTTAGCTGGTACCGATGCTGAAAAAGGGACCTTTGATCGTACCTCCAATCCTAATAGTAAGGTTTCATTACTTGATGAAGATGGTAATAAAATGGAACCCGAAGAAATGCAAGAATATCTGGAGGATATAGAAAAGCATCTGCCAAAAAGAAAATTTCTCGACAAACAGACGCGTGCCTATGGATTATTTGTTTATGACATAGCTATTGACTTACGTCGTTTATTTTCGGTTTCTACAATTGGCTTAGATAAGGGTGAGCCCGAAGTTTATTCGAATGTTAAAGAGAAAATGGTTGAAGCTGGCTGGGTAGAAAGTGAAAATTCCTTTGGTCCCTGCTTGGTTTGCCCGAAAGATCAGCGGGAGAAAATTATCGAGGCCTTGGCTGAGGGACTAATTAATTGGCAAATTACGAGTAACCAGGCCCGTACGTTTAGTTTGATGGATCCAATCGCTTTTGCACTGTCAGATAAAGCCTATACTATTGCGGGAGCGATCCGGGCAGAGTTGAAAGAAGATGTCGATAAAGACCAGGCCGTGCCCCGAGTAGATGAAGAAGCAGGTGCAGATGTTTTCAAAACATTACCCATTAGCGGTTATATCAAAGGCGAATACGGCACCGCTGAAGCTGTGAATCAGGCTAAACAATGGCTCATCGACCGCATGGAATCGTTCGACTACGAAAACCAAACCTCGGTGGCCGCCAGTTGATATAAAAGGCTCAAACCTCCAAGGATTTTAAATCCTTGGAGGTTTAATAAATGGAGGTTTTTAAACCAAATAAGTACATGCCACAACCACGCATACCGTTAGAAGCTGGCTGTATCTATCACGTATGGACGCATGCCAACGGCAGCGAAAATTTGTTTCGCGTGGATGAAAATTACCGCTACTTTCTGGAAAAGTACGTTTATCATGTTCATCCGGTGGTAGAGACCTTTGCTTATTGTTTGATGCCTAACCACCTGCACTTGATGGTGCGTATAAGGGAAGAAGATGAGGTACTGGAGTTTTTACAGAAGAAGAAAGAGGATCCAAACCTCCAAGGTTTTCAAAACCTTGGAGGTTTTAGTAAAGTAATCAGCCAGCAATACAGCAACCTCTTCAATTCTTATACTAAGGCCTACAACAAAAAATATGATCGCAAAGGGAGCCTATTCAAACCTAACTTCGAGCGCAATATTGTTGATTCTGACGAATACTTTGCCCGATTGATCGCTTATATTCACAACAACCCCGTACACCACGGTTTTGTAGAAGATCTTAAGGATTGGCCGCATAGCAGTTGGCAGGCGTATGTATTCGATAAGCCTACAAAAATTAGCAGAAATGAAGGCATTGCGTGGTTCGGCAGCAAAGAAAATTTTTACGAGGTACACCGGCAGATAAATATGGAAACCCTAATTTCATTTTTTGAAGAATGAGTTTATTATTGAAATAAATCTCCAAGGTTTTGGAAACCTTGGAGGTTTTAAAAGTTTAAAATAGGAGGTTTAATGAAAATAACCGGCACCCAAGTGGCTTACTACTTCGTCTGCGCTCGTAAATTGTGGTTCTTTTCGCATAACATACAGTGCGAGCAGGAAAGTGATGCTGTGCGACACGGCAGGCACATTCATGAGACCAGTTATAAGCGTAAAAAGAAAGAGATAGGCGTGGACGGCGTCATCAAAATAGACTGGATGGATCATGATGAGAAGGTGATTCACGAAGTCAAGAAATCTAGCAGCATGGAGCAAGCGCATACCTGGCAGCTAAAATATTACATGTGGTACCTGGAGCAGAAAGGGATGCACATTGCTGACGAACAATCAGCTAAAGAATTCGAAAATCAACCCGAAAAGCGCGGCTATATCGGTGAGCTCAATTATCCCAAGATGCGAAGCACCGAGACCGTCATTTTAAGCAGGCCAGATCGCGCAAAGATCGAAGAAAAAATCATTCCCAACATCAAAAAGATTGTGAACCGGGTCAAACCGCCGGGCACCGTAGAATGGGATATCTGCAAAAGCTGCTCGTATAACGAGCTCTGCTACAGCTAATATCAAACCAAGACAATAAATATGAGACGCAGTTACTATATTTTTAGCTCCGGTAAGCTGATGCGTAAACAGAATACGCTGTTTTTTCTGCCTTATGATGAAGAGCAAGAATTGCTGGAAGAAACAGGAAGAGCCGAAGAAGAGCCCGTTGACTGGCAGCTCATCACCGAGGCGGGCAAGTTTAAGAAAGAGTTTGATTCCCTGAATAAGCGCGTAATTCCCATCGATGATGTGGATTCGCTGATGATTTTTAGCGAGATCAACTTTAATGCCCGCATGTTGCGTTTTTTAAACAAAAAGAATATTCCCGCGCACCTGTTCAATTATTATGGTTACTACAGTGGCAGCTACTACCCGCGGGAATATCTGCTGAGCGGATTTTTGCTGGTCAATCAGGTCGATCATTATAAAGTACACCAAAAGCGAATGCGTTTGGCGCTGCTGTTGGTACAGGGCGCGGCCTATAATATGTTACGAAACCTTAAATACTACAACGGACGGGCCGGAGATTTAAGTTCATTTATTTCTGCCATCGAGCAACACCTGGAGCAGGTGCCGCTGGCCGGTGATGTGCAGGAGCTGATGGGGCTGGAAGGCAATATACGACAGGCCTATTACAAAGCCTTTCCGGTTATTTTGGGCGAACAGTATGATTTCAACAAGCGAGTTAAAAGGCCACCCGATAATGCCGTAAATGCACTTATCTCGTTCGGTAATTCGATGGTGTATACGACCTGCCTGACCGAGATTTACCGCACGCAGCTATCTCCCTTGATCTCTTTCCTGCACGAGCCGGGGGACCGGCGCTATTCGCTGGCACTGGACTTGGCGGAGATCTTTAAGCCGCTGCTGGCCGATCGCGTGCTGTTCAGCTGTCTCAATCAAAAGCGTATTAAGCATACCGATTTTGATAGGGACCTAAACTTTTGCCATCTTAGCAAGTCGGGTCGTAAAACCTTTGTAAAAGCATTCGAGGATAAGCTTAAAACCACCATCATGCACCGCAAGTTGCACCGAAAAGTTTCATACCGGCGACTCATACGGATGGAGTGCTACAAATTGGTAAAGCATATCACCAATGCCGAACCGTATGAACCCTTTAAAGCCTGGTGGTGAGGGGGCAGGGATTGAATGATTGAGTTATTGAACTGCTGATTTACTTACGGTTCAATAGTTCAACAAATTGATAATTCAATAAATCAACAACGCTTGCCCTATGTATTACATCATTGTGTATGACGTAAATGTAGATCGTGTCCAGAAAATGCTTAAACTGATGCGTGAATACGTGAATCACGTGCAGAATTCGGTATTCGAGGGAGAACTAACTGATGCGCAACTTGCAGAACTTAAGGAGAAAGTCCGCGACTTAATGAATGAAGAGGAAGATTCCATTATTATTTATTGTGTAGGTAGTAAGCGGTGGAGCAATCGTGAGGTGTTGGGCATTGAAAAACGCAGTGCTGATAATTTCATTTAGTCTATTTGTGATCCATGAAAAATCGTCAACGCCTTCATTCAATTCATAAACGCCTGAAAAGAAAACGCAGTTACTGCCGTAAGAGGTCTTTAACAGACACAAAGCCCGGTTTTGGGGCTCGTCGCCCCCCACCCTTAATTACCATTTTTTAGGTTGACGATTATTTATTGATTTTTATTCCATAAAATCGGTATTTATAGGCCACTGTAGCTCATATTGCTACGGCTTTTAATAGCACCTTAGAGGAATTGAAATTAATCAAGTACAACGGCGCCCTTATTCGCAACCTGCTTTTAATAGCACCTTAGAGGAATTGAAATAAACCCAGGCTCTTAGCATGAGATTCAGGCATTTCACTTTTAATAGCACCTTAGAGGAATTGAAATAAGTCTGTTGTTCGGGTTTACCGCCCCTACTACAAGCTTTTAATAGCACCTTAGAGGAATTGAAATCATGTCCACCAAGTTAGAAAACTGTATTTTTCCTGCTTTTAATAGCACCTTAGAGGAATTGAAATCCATCACGATCGGGTCGCTCAATAAGTAACTGTAATCTTTTAATAGCACCTTAGAGGAATTGAAATTTAGGCAGAAAGTGAAGAATGCTTAACATTAATACTTCTTTTAATAGCACCTTAGAGGAATTGAAATCTGAAATAAAGTAACCCAAGGTTGAAAAGCGAGCCACTTTTAATAGCACCTTAGAGGAATTGAAATCATTTTCCGCAAGGCACGCCTATCATCTTATTATCGCTTTTAATAGCACCTTAGAGGAATTGAAATTCACTTTATCCATATAGTTATCATATGCTGAACCCACTTTTAATAGCACCTTAGAGGAATTGAAATCAAATTACTGATTTTGAACCGGCAAAAGCAATTTGCTTTTAATAGCACCTTAGAGGAATTGAAATACGACAGTTACAGTACTTAGTATATATTTGGCCGTCTTTTAATAGCACCTTAGAGGAATTGAAATGAAAATACGCCACATGGTCGATTTACGAGCGTTCGCCCTTTTAATAGCACCTTAGAGGAATTGAAATTTGTATAATAGTTGATTTATACATCTTCTTTGATTGCTTTTAATAGCACCTTAGAGGAATTGAAATGCAGGTGTAGCGGTTGGAGCGATCGGAATCGGAAAAACTTTTAATAGCACCTTAGAGGAATTGAAATGGCATTTCAGCCGAACTGATAAATTTGACTATTTTTGCTTTTAATAGCACCTTAGAGGAATTGAAATCAGCCGTAAAGTCGCGCCCCCTATCAGCTCAATAAGCGCTTTTAATAGCACCTTAGAGGAATTGAAATCGGCAAAAGTTACTTCACCAAAAAAATATTTATACCGCTTTTAATAGCACCTTAGAGGAATTGAAATAAATGTAATACTCGTAACTTTCTTCGAGCAAAGGAGCTTTTAATAGCACCTTAGAGGAATTGAAATTTTGCATTGTAGGTCATTCCAAGCACATCTATAAAACTTTTAATAGCACCTTAGAGGAATTGAAATCTGGGCACCCGAGAAGCCGATACGGCAATGGGCCTACACTTTTAATAGCACCTTAGAGGAATTGAAATCATGAATATTACGACATGGATTTATCGGCATACGACTTTTAATAGCACCTTAGAGGAATTGAAATAAATCAACGGCCAACCCATCCGGTGTGCCGCCAAAAACTTTTAATAGCACCTTAGAGGAATTGAAATGCGCTTTTGCTTTGCCCACCTACTGGTGAAATAATACTTTTAATAGCACCTTAGAGGAATTGAAATCAGGGAAACAGGCGCGGCCAAAACGTGCCCCGGCAAACTTTTAATAGCACCTTAGAGGAATTGAAATCACTATCATATAATCGTTGATTCAAAATATGCTGCTGCTTTTAATAGCACCTTAGAGGAATTGAAATCTACAAAATAACCACTCATCAACCCAATGAATATGCTTTTAATAGCACCTTAGAGGAATTGAAATTCACCAAAGAAGCTTAGCGTTTGCGCGGCGACGTTGGCCTTTTAATAGCACCTTAGAGGAATTGAAATACTAAATAATGGATGCTGACTCGGAGAAAGTAATTCATCTCGAAAGGATATCAAATCACAACATGACGTTTCACCTACCAATGAAGTTGAAACTGTAAGCCCTTCCTGAACCACATCCCCGGCCAATAAGTAGGTTCTATTTATGTGTTTAATTGTATGTAATACGTGTGTTTATTATATTTTACACGTGTTATAAACAAAAGCGATGATGTTATGAAAGAGAAACTAACCCTTACCATAGAAAAAGAAACAAAAAAACGGGCCAAGAAGCACGCTAAAGTATTAGGACGCAGCGTTTCGGATATGGTAGAAGAATTTTTGAATAAAACCGCTGCCGAATCAGAAGATTATTTTACCCCTACCCCCGGCTCGGCCGCTTACGAACTCGCAAATCTTATACCGGAATCGGAAAAAGTGGATGACTATGACTATAAAAAAATGAAAGGAGAAATGTTAGAAGAACGCTATGGAAATAAATAACGTCCTGATCGATACCAATATCTGTTTAGATGCCGTACTTAACCGCAAACCGTTTGCAGCGAACGCCCTTGAAATTACTGAACGGGCGCAAATGGGCGATTTTGTGGGCGCGGTTGCGAGCCATAGTTTTGATACTATTTTTTATTTTCTTCGAAAAGATGCGGGTATAGCAAAGGCATACAAAGGATTAGATATACTCCGCAAAGCTTTTAAAGTAGCCTCGGTTACCCAATCAGTTATAGACAAAGCTATTGGTGGCAGATGGAATGATTTTGAAGATGCTATCCACTACTACACGGCCCGTGCTTCGGGCTGTGATGCCATTATAACCCGAAATCGAAAAGATTTTACCGAATCTACGCTTCCCATCCTCTCCCCCTCCGAATTCTTGGCCCGGCCGCGTGCCGGCAACCAGGAATAAGCCGTCTTCCTGAACCACTTCCATCTAAAATAAGGATTGAAACACAATACTACCGGCGATTGGGTTCGCAAAGAATAATCAAAAATTACAACGAGCAATAATTGAGGGTAAGTAATTCATCTCGAAAGGATATCAAACAGAGCATAATTCCTTCTCTTTTACTTTTTACTACCAATCAGTTGCAACGCTTTTTTGATAACCAAAAGTTGCATCTGAACCGATGTTTGTAACGGAAGCGGATTAATATCAAAAGCATCCAGTATAGGGCTTAACGGTTCATCATTTGCGGCCCGTTTTCGCAATTCCGGTATCTTTTTTTTGAATTCAAGGTATGATTCAGGAGTACCGGGCTCGTTAGCTGAACCTTCCTTTAATTTCACAATAAAAAGTGGCAGCTCGGTAACCAGGCACAGCGGGTCGCCGCCCAGCGATCGTACATATTCCATGGAGCTCAGCCGAAACTTTGAAGCGGTTTCTTCATCGTCCAGCTCTTTAAAGTGGTGCTGCATAGCCCGCCCTTCTGGCGTGGTGGTGAACCCGGGACCGATATATTCAAAGCCTTTTTCGCCGCCGCGGTCATGGTCGTGCAGGGGTAAATTGTGAGATTCAGCGATTTGTTGAAAATCACCCCGCAACTGGTTGGTCTGCTCAATCCAGTGCCGTTCAATCAGTAGCATCAACCCTTCGGAAAAGGCCATACCATGGAAGTTGATGTAGAGTTCGAATGGAGCATACTCCCGAAGGAAATTAGACACCGCCTTATTTTCTCTCCGCATATCCGGGTAGCCAAATTCAAGATCGCGCCCGGGTTCTTCCCGAAAGGCGTGTTGGGCATAGGCGGCCATGTCGGGCCATCGGGCAATCCATTGCTGATTTTTGGCTTCCCCATCGGGGTTAATGTGTGGCAGAATAATGAAGGTATATTTCTGTAACAGCAAGTGGGCTTTTTCATCATTGGTAATAAAATGGTTCACCAACAACCGTAGCATTTCGGGCCCAACGGGTTCATCGGAATGGGCGCCGCCCAACAGCGCAACACGGGTGGCACCGCTCCCTATTACAAAAGCATGAATGGGGCGTCTTTGCTCACTGGCTCCAATTTCTTGAAAGGTGATTTCATCACTCTTCATTACTTCGGCAGATATTGCCTGGAAAAATTGCCTCGACGTGCTGAAAGTCAGATCTGCAGTATCTATAGAATTGAAGAAATTGAACATGAGGTTGGCCGTGGTTAGAAATATCCATTATAAATTATGGTATCAAAGAAAGCATCCAAAATAAATTTAGGCAAGGAGTGACGCCCACTGTCAGTCAGGCTCATATCTTAGGGGTAGTTCATTATAATCACCAAAAACGCAGCTATTATGAAACGGATCCAATTTATAAGACATTTGCTTGCATTGCCGTTTGGCCCGTATTTGGTTCACAAATTTTTAAAGGGTCAAAATCAATCACCCTACCTGCTCAATAAATTTTATGTAGCCGGTTTTCAATACTATAAGAGGCCTTTGAAATACTACCTAAAAAGTCTTCGACTACATTCGCCCGATGAAATAATCGGGATTCATTGCGCTCAGACTGACGTCATATTGAGCGCAGCGAAGCGAAGTCGAAATAGACGTAGGTAATGCAAAGGCCTCTACAAGGGGGTCGTCGTTGATTAACAAAATGATAGCCGGGTGAGGAGCTGGAGTTACGGGCCGAGCCGGAAAATAATCATGATAAATTTGCGGTATCTATATACCGAAAAGGGGAGATGGTGGGCCATGTGCCGCGTTCGGACAACAAGCATATCAGTCGGTTGTTGCAGCAAGGCGCTGAACTCACTTGCAAGGTTAAGGAGGTACATCCCGGGCGGGAAACCTGGCAAATGGTACGGGTACAAATATTTTTGTAATAGCTGTACATAGTACGGCCCATGCTGAAATAAGCCGATGTAATGAACATCAAAAGTGATTTTTTGCTTGAATACTATTTGTTTAGTAATATTGAATCTCTTAAATCACTCATCAATTACTCCTTTATTATGAAAAAGATACTTCCCCTCATACTGTTATTTATTGCATTTATATGGTCTCCGTTTACTGCCGGTGCCCAAGAGGCCGACACTATGAATCAAGATGCAGAAATTCCGGTTGATCCCGATGTAAAAAAAGGCACATTTGACAATGGCCTCACCTACTACATCAGAAACAACGATAAACCTGAAGACGAGGTGCAGCTGCGTTTATTGGTAAAGGCGGGTTCTATACAGGAAAATGAGGACCAGCGCGGCCTTGCTCATGTACTGGAACACATGAATTTTAACGGCACCGAAAATTTCAAAAAGAATGAGCTGGTTGATTATCTGCAAAGTATTGGCGTGGAATTCGGCGCTGACTTGAATGCCAGCACGGGCTTTGGGCGCACGCTGTACATTTTGCCCATTCCCACCGATGATTCTAAAACGTTGGATAAAGGGTTTCAGGTACTCGACGACTGGGCGCACGGAACATTACTAAATCCGCAAATGGTTGATGATGAACGCGGCGTGGTTTTAGAGGAATACAGAATTGGGCTGGGCGCGGGCGAACGCATGCGCAAAGAATATTTACCTATAATTTTAGACGGTTCACGGTATGCTAACCGCCTGCCCATTGGCACCAAAGAAAGCATACAGAATTTTAAGCAAGAAGATCTTGAAGCATTTTATAAAGACTGGTATCGCCCGGGGTTGATGGCGGTGATTGCTGTTGGAGATTTAGAAGTGGATGCCATGTATGAAAAAATAAAGGAGCACTTTGCGGATATTAAACCGCTTGAAAATGCGCCCGAGCGAAAGGAATATTCCATCCCCAATCACGAAGAAACATATGTGGCTGTAGCCAGCGACAAAGAGGCTACATCAGCCCAAGTCCAATTAACCTACCAGGATGAAGGAAAACGACAGATTACCGAAACGATGGGTGATTATCGGGATGAGCTTGTTGAACGCCTGTTTACACAAATGATTAACAACCGTCTGGACGAACTGCGCAACAGCCCGGAACCGCCCTTTGTTTTTGGATTTTCAAGCCACGGGCGGTACTTCTCTCCCAATAAAGAGGCGTACCGATCATTTGCCGTCACCGGCGAAGACGGACGCTTAGAAGGGTTGAAAGCACTATTGGTTACTAATAAGCGTATTCAGGAACACGGGTTCACGCCGTCTGAACTGGAACGGGCAAAAAAGGAACTGCTTTCTTCGCAAAAAGACCAATATGATGGACGAAAGACCCGTCAGTCAAGGAGTTATGTGGGGAGCTATGTTTCCAATTATTTGTACCGTTCACCCATTGCAGGTATTTCATGGGAGTACAACCAAAGTCAGGAAATTGTTCCCGGTATTAACTTAGAAGAGGTTAGCTCGCTGATTGATGAATTCTTGCATGATGACAATCGTACGGTGTTGATAACCGGCCCGCCCATGGACAAACCCAAAGCTGCGATGGAACAAGACGTGCGTAACATGTTGGCTGAGGTAGCGTCGATGAAGGTGGAGCCTTATGAAGAAGAGGCGGTTCGTGAAAACTTAATGAAAACACGGCCCCAAAAAGGATCTATTGCAAATGAATCCACAAATGATCAGTTGGCCACCACCACATTCAAATTGAGCAACGGGGCTGAGGTTACCTACAAAAAAACCGATTTCAAGGATAATCAAATCTTGTTCCGCTCTTTTAGTTATGGTGGAACCTCCCTTTACAGCACCGATGTATATAAGCAAACGGCACTTGCCAATGGCGGGCTGACGGAAGCCGGCGTTGCGGGGCTGTCTAAAACGAATCTGCAAAAAGTACTTGCAGGCAAAAATGCCAGTGTATCACCCTACATTAGTAACTTGACGGAAGGGATGCGTGGCAATGCTACGCCCGATGATTTGGAGACGCTCTTTCAGCTTATAAATCAATATTTTACGGCATTAAATAAAGATGAAGAAGCATTTCAATCATTTATAAGCAGGCAGAAAGCCCAGTTTGCAAACTTGCTGTCGAACCCGCAATTTTATTTTGCCTTGGAGTTTGCAGAATTCGTTAATAAAAATAATCCCCGTTTTGTTGGCTTTCCTACGCCCGAAGAACTGGATGATGCCAATTATGATCTGGCCTATAAGAAATACCAGGAACGGTTTAAAAATACGGGTGACTTTAAATTCTACTTTGTGGGTGATATTCCGGTCTCTGAGTTCAAAAATTATGTTGAAACATACATTGCCAGTCTGCCGGCTACCTCTGAAAAGGAAAATTATGAAGTGCCCTCGTATCGCCCGTTGAGCGGAGACTATGAAAAAATTGTGCGCAAGGGCCAAGCCCCGCAAAGTTTCGTAAATATTGTGTATAACGGTGAAACGGACTATAGCCCCGAAAAGGCCTATTACATGGAGAGCCTTGGGGAAATCCTGTCCATCAAATTGATTGAGAATCTGCGCGAAAAAGAGAGTGGTGTTTATACGGTTCGAGCCAATGCTAACATGTCAAAAATACCGTATGGCTCGTACTCATTTAATATTTCTTTTCCCTGTGGACCCGAAAACGTGGATCGATTGATTAAAATTGCGCTGGCTGAAGTGCAAAAAATCATTGAAAACGGTCCTACGACCGCAGATCTTGAGAAAGTGAAGGAAAATCAGCTGCAAAATTACAAACAAAATATCAAACAGAATTCATACTGGCTTAGTGAGTTGTACAGTGCTGATCTGACGCAAGCAGATAAAACGGGCTTTCTTGATTACAAAAGCAAAGTAAATGCCCTTACCAAAGACGACATTCAGCAGGTGGCCGAAGAATATTTAACAAAAGGTCATATTACGGGCATTCTCTATCCGGAAGAAGAAAAGGAAGAGACATCAGGTGAAAAGTAAGTGTAAATAATGTAGAGCGATTTGTTTAATCGCTCTGTAGAAGCAGCTAAAGGCCGGGCAGGTTTACTGGTTGCGTAGCAGAGCAACGGAAACCAGCTACGATAGATTACTTTTTTAAAGCGATTACTGATACATTCAAATATAAATAGTTCAAGGCAACTTAAAAGAGTAAGGCTTACAATCTTTTGGAAGGCTAAGCGCTAACTGGTACTTTATAATTCACTTCATTCAAATGAATACCACTTACAATGAACCGATATTTAATACCCTGTTTAGCAGTTGTAACATTCTTAATGGCTGTTGGTTGTAGCAGCAATACGGCCCAGAAAAATAACAAGGAGCAATCCGAACCGCAGGTTTTCACCAAACAAATGCAGGACAGTATCAGCTCGGCAGGAGCGCTGGAAAAACTAAAAAGAGGCAATGAACGGTTCGTAAGCGGGGATCTGAAATACAAAAACTATCGCCAGCAGTTTGAAGGCACCGCCGAGGGGCAGTATCCGCACTCAACGGTATATGCATGCATCGATTCGCGCTCGGCAGCCGAGCAGTTTTTTGACGTGGGCATCGGTGAGATTTTTAAGGTACGCATAGCCGGGAATGTAATCAGTGATGATGTGCTCGGGAGTATGGAATTTGCCACCAAAGTGGCCGGCAGCAAAGTGCTGTCCGTGGTAGGGCACACCAACTGCGGTGCGGTTAAAGGGGCGATTGATAATGCAGAGCTGGGTCATCTTACCGGACTCGTTGAAAAAATTAAGCCCGCTATGAAGCAAGTGTCGGACACCCTGCAGCCGCGAACCAGCAAGAATAAGGCCTTTGTAAATGCCGTTACCGAAGTACATATCAAAAATGTGCTCGATCAAATTAGAGAACGGAGTGATGTGATTCGCGAGCAGGTGGAGGCCGGCACCCTGAAGCTGGTGGGCGGCATATATGATCTGAAAACCGGCAAGGTTACGTTTTTTGAAAAGTAATTATTAAAAGACTTCTCAATCGATCGCTCAGCGGTGGATTTGAGGATCTGTTGCATGCATCGGGGTCGGGCAAGATGCGCGACCTACGATTTTTCTGCAAACCACGCGGCCAGCTCATCCGCACTTTTGGTATTTAAAATGCGATTTGCATTAAACTTCCCTTTTCGTGCAATTTTCACTCCGTAAGCTATATTGTCAATGCCGTCGGTGGTGTGGGCATCGGGGTTGATGGCCGACATCATTCCTTCGGATTTGGCTTTATTGCCATGGCGCCAGTCCAAATCCAGCCGCCAGGGGTTCGCGTTAATTTCGATGGCGGTGTTATGCTCAGCGGCCAGTGCAATCAGCTCGTTCATGTTCAGGTCGCTGCCGTCGCGCTTCAACAGCAGGCGGCCGGTAGGGTGACCAATAATACGCGTGGCAGGATGGGCGATCGCTTTTTTAAATCGGTCCATCATCTTGTCGCGCTCCATATTCAAGCTCTGATGCATGCTGGCAATAACAAAGTCAAAGTCTTCTAATAAATCATCTTTATAGTCCAAGTCGCCGTTGCCTAAAATATCCGATTCAATGCCCTTGAAAACGCGGAAGTTTTTGTCAGCCAGTTCTTCATTCAACTCATCAATTTCACCCCACTGCTGTTTTACTTCATCGGGCGAAAGTCCGCCGGCGTAGGCCGCTGTTTGGGAGTGATCGCTGAGCCCCAAATATTCGTATCCGCGTTCGATGCAGGCCTCGGCCATTTCGCGAATCGAAAATTTGCCGTCGCTCCACGTGCTGTGGGCATGAATCACCCCGCGAATATCGTCTTCTGTAACGAGATCGATTGCTGCATTTTCTTCAAAAAATGCAATTTCCCCGCGGTCTTCGCGCAGCTCTGGGATGATAAAATGAAGATCGAGTTTTTTATAAATATCTGATTCAGAGGAATAGCCAATCGGTTTGTCAAAATCGGTGTCGCCCGCATCATTGAGTTTGAACAACCCATATTCATTGAGGGAAAGCCCGCGTTCGCGCGCACGTTGGCGCAGCACTACATTGTGTTCTTTGCTGCCGGTAAAGTACATCAGCGCGGCGGGGAACTGCTCAGGTTTTACGATACGAAGATCAACCTGGCGGCCGTCCTGCACTCGTATCGAGCTTTTGGTATCGCCGCGGCTCAGCACATCAACCACCAGCTCGTGTTCGGTGAAGGCATCAAATAGTGGTGCAATGTGATCTTCTTTGGCACCGATGAGAATATCCACATCACCGATGGTTTCATTGGCCCGCCGCAGAGAGCCCGCTATTTCTATGGCCTGAACGCCATCCTTATTTTTCAAAAACTCCACCATGGGTTTGGCAATGGCCAGAGCCTCATCAAGCCTGCAACGGTCGTCAAATTTTTGCATCCATTCGATAGATTCTACAATTTTTTGGGCTGATTTTTCGCCCAGCCCGTCGAGTTCAGCTACACGACCGTCCTCACAGGCTTCTTTTAATTCATCAACGGTAGAAAATCCCAGCTCTTGGTGAATTTTTGCAATGTTTTTGGGACCCAATCCCGAAATATCCAGCCATTTAATGACGCCCTCGGGGATACGTTCACGCAGCGATTCCAGCACGTCAATGGTGCCGGTTTCCGCATATTGAGTGATATCCTGAGCAATGGAATTGCCGATTCCTTTAATGTCGGTCAGCGAATTCGATTCTATGTAATCATTGATATCGTCATTAAGTGACTCAATGGTTTGGGCAGCGCGGTCAAAAGCAATGGCACGGAACCGGTTTTCACCGGCTAGCTGCATCAGCTGATAAATTTCGCGCAGTTTAGCAGCCACTTCTTGATTGGTTACAGACATGAGAAAATTAGTGTTCGTTTGCTGAATCAGAAATATAGTTATGTATTTCCCGGGCAAACTGTTTAAAGTCTTCAAGCTGTTTTGTACAAATGCTATAAACAATAGCCCAGTTTATACTCTCATAATTGTGAACGGCAATATTGCGAAAGCCAACAGCCTTTTTCATGACTTCTGCAGTATTTGATTTTAAAATCTTCATATCATATAAAATTTTGAATGTTTCCCCCATTGTTTGAGGTACATCTTTTTCGGCTAAAGAAATAATATGGGCGCCGATATCAACGCAAAGTTGAACGGCCCGTTCTAAATTAATCGAGAGGATGTCTTGTAGGTCAATATCTATTTCAAGCTCAGATGAAGATGCAGGCCGCTTATTCTCTACGCGTCTTATACAGCGACGCAATGATTCCAGTTTTTCTTCAATTACTCGTTGATCCATCGTTCTCTTCGCTCTTTAAGGATTCGGTGGTGATAGGGCATCATGTCAGCCTGATTAAATAACATTTTTTTGATAAGCTCGGCATATAAATAATGATCAATGCAGTATATCAATTTGCCGTTGGTCAATATTTGATGCAGCAAAGTGCCGGAAACAATTTTCAAATCAATAAGGTCCACCGGGCGTCCAAAAATGAGTGCAAGTTCTTCAATTAATTTCTGTTTTTTAAGGCTGTCTAATGATGTCCGGCATGCAATAGCTATGTCAAGGTCACTATCTCTGTTTTCTTTATTGTTAGCCAGGGAACCAAATAAAATACAAAGCAAAATATCCGGGTTCTCACCCATCAGTTCTTTAAGTTTTGGTATAGCTGGGGATGTTTTTTTCATTGCAGGAGTTTAGGTCTTTAGAAAAGAAATTAGAAAATCCTGTTGCCATTCCAAATTTCAAAAATAATAACCTCATTTTGTGAAATTGTAATCTTTTAGTACTATCATCAATTCAATCAATGATTTAAAATTTTACTATGAAAATTTTTCACTTTATAGCGCTGTTATTGGTAATCATACTGGCAGCGTGCACATCCAATGACGAAAATACTGAGAACGCAACAGCCAATGTAAATCAAATACTGGATGACTGGCACGAGGCCGCCGCCGCTGCTGATTTCGACCGCTATTTTAATCAATTTGCAAGCGACAGCGCCATCTTTATGGGCACCGATGCCACCGAACGATGGACGGTGCCGGAATTCAAGGCCTACGCCAAGCCCCACTTCGATAAAGGCAATGCCTGGAACTTCACCCCGGTGCAACGTAATGTGTACATTTCTGAAACCGGCCAAACCGCCTGGTTTGATGAAGTGTTAGGTACGCCCAATTTGGGTCCGGCCCGCGGCACGGGCGTACTCACTCGGCAAGACACCACCTGGAAAATTGCTCATTACAATCTTTCCATTCCCATCCCCAATGCCATTGCTGACACGGTGGTGCAACAAGTTGAACAAGCACTGAATGATTCAACTTCAACCAAATGAAAGCTATTGCACAAAGTGACACGGAGAAGCTCAAAGTTTCACAAAGTTAGCTTAGTGTTCCTTCGTGAATTCTTTGAGTAGCTTAGTGGAATAATTGGGGAGCAATTTTGAAAATTTTACTTAATCCATTTATAGTTTTCGATATCTTACTTATTGTTTTCTACTAATTGCTCAATTTTAAAACATGACATACTTTAACCGTCTTATTTTCATCTCATTTCTCTTAACATTATTTATCTCAACCAATGTAAACGCCCAAACGGACGTACAATCTCCGGAGCAGTACCTGGGTTATAAGCTGGGCGATCAATTTACGCCGCATCACAAAGTGCTCGGCTATTTCAAACAGGTGGCCCAGGCATCGCCCATGGTTGCTTATCAAAAATACGGCACAACCAACGAGGGCCGCGAGCTGGGCATTGTAAAAGTCAGTAGTGAAAAAAATAATGGCCGGTTGAAGGAGATTCGCACGGATAATTTAAAACGTACAGGGTTGATGGAGGGTGAAATAGAAGGAGGAAAGATCCCCATTGTGTGGCTCAGTTATAATGTGCACGGCGATGAATCATCAAGCAGTGAGGCCGCCATGAAAACGCTGTATGCACTGGTAAACCCTGATCGCTCTGATACTAAGCGGTGGCTGCAAAATACGGTGGTAATTATGGATCCCATGCTCAACCCGGACGGGCGCGACCGTTACGTGCACTGGTACAAGGAAATGGTAAGCCGGCAATTTAATGCCCGCCCCGAAGCACGCGAGCATCATCAGCCGTGGCCCGGGGGACGTACCAATCATTATTATTTTGATTTAAACCGGGATTGGGCATGGCTCACCCAAAAAGAAAGCCGGCAGCGGGTGGCCATTTATAATAAGTGGATGCCGCAAATTCATGTGGATTTTCACGAACAGGGCTACAATGATCCCTATTATTTTGCGCCGGCCGCCAAGCCGTTTCATGATGCGATTACTGATTGGCAGGAAGAGTTTCAGTACACCATCGGGAAAAATCATGCCCGATATTTCGATGAAAATAATTGGCTCTATTTTACGCGCGAGGTTTTCGATCTGTTTTATCCAAGCTACGGCGATACGTATCCCATATTTAACGGGGCCATTGGCATGACCTACGAGCAGGGTGGAGGCGGAGCCGCCGGGCTGGGCATCATCAAAGCGGAAGGCGATACCCTGACGCTGCGCGACCGGCTTATGCATCATCACACTACTGGTCTTTCTACGGTGGAGGTAACCTCAAATAATGCCGATAAAGTGCTGGATGAATTTGCAGCCTATTTTCAGTCGGCCCGTGAAAATCTCGGTGGAACGTACCAAAGTTTTGTTTTAAAGGCTGACGGCTCCCGAAATTTAACCGCATTGCTGGACTTGCTGGACCAACATCAGATTCGTTACGGCAAATTGGGAGCGCGAGCGGAATATGACGGCTTCAGTTATAAAAGTGGAGAAAATGAGGATGTCGAATTTAATGAAAATGATATTGTTGTAAATCTTGATCAGCCGAAATCGGTATTGACGCGGGTGCTGTTTGAACCGAACCCAGAGCTGACGGATTCATTAACGTACGACATCACCGCTTGGGCGCTCCCCTATGCCTACGGCGTGGATGCCTATGCATTTGAAAATAATATTGCGATGGGAGCCCCACCGGAAGAAGCTGCCGCTATCTCCAATAATGGAGCCGGAAAACCCTACGCATACCTGGCGGGATGGAGCGATTTGGCGGATGTAAAATTTCTGGCGGTACTGCTGAAAAATGATATCACCGTGCGCACCGCAGCGGAGCCGTTCACGCTCGAAAATCGTGATTATAATGCGGGTACATTAATTATCACCGCTAACGGCAATGATAGTATGGGCGACGATTTTTACCGTGAGGTACGGCGCATTGCCAATGAGCATCAACAACAGCTGTACCCTGCATCAACCGGGTTTGTAAGTTCCGGCGCCGACTTTGGTTCCGATAATGTTTCATTGTTGGAAAAGCCACGCGTGGCGTTGCTGTCAGGTAAAGGAACTTCATCAGGGAATGTGGGAGAAATCTGGCACTTTTTTGATCAGCAGATTGAATACCCGGTGACGATGGTGGACACGGATTATTTTTCAAGTGTGAACCTGGACGATTTCGATGTATTCATCCTGCCATCGGGCTATTATAGCTCTACGATGAATGATGATCGCATGAACGAAATCAAAGAATGGGTTCGCACCGGCGGCACGCTTATAGCTGTTCAGGGAGCAAACGGTTTTTTAGCCGGTAAAGAGGGGTTCGCGCTAAAAGAAAAGAATAACGATGCAACGGCAGACAGCAGTGCGAGGCAGGAAGAAAAGTTGCAAACGTATGCCGAGCGGCAGCGCGAACGGGCCCCGAACTTAAATCCCGGATCTATTTTTAAAGTAAGTATGGATAATACGCATCCGCTGGCATTTGGCTATGGGGATGAATATTTCTCGCTCAAACTTGATACGGATGCCTATACCTATTTAGAGGATGGCTGGAATGTGGGAGTCACAAAAGAAGGAGCGCATCAGGCCGGATTTACCGGTTACAAAGCGAAAGAAAATTTAGCCAATACGCTGACCTTTGGCGTACAGAACATGGGCAGCGGTTCGGTTGTCTACATGGTCGATAATCCACTATTCCGCGCATTCTGGTACAACGGTAAACTGCTGTTTGGGAACGCCGTATTTATGGTAGAAAATTAATAGTTTTGAGTAGTGAGTTTTGAGTCATGAGTTTTCTTGCTCTGTCCTCAAGACTAATCACTAAAAAAGCCTTTCCAAATCCGATTCGGCAGCAATGTACCCAAAGGCGTTCCATCCTTCAGCGTTATATACTTTTTGGAAGAGATCTTGGGCCCGGTCTTCACGTCCGTTTATATAGTGCCAGTTGCCCAGTCCATATCCGATGGTGGCGTTATTCAGGGGCGTTTTGCTGTCATCCAGCAGCGATCGT